>OGCQ01000395.1_pt1 | contig 73823 bp, 83 predicted proteins | sample 1570161 | NCBI WGS metagenome assembly OGCQ01 (sample SAMEA4384402, study PRJEB24528) | human gut metagenome | reverse complement strand
TTTGACATGTTTTTTGGTATTTCAACATAATGTTGCTCCTTTTTTGTTGTATTGTTGACCAGCTGACTTTGGTATTATACAATATAGGTTGTAAAATTATTGTTAAGAAGCAGGAGAACATTTTGAGATTATTAATTGTTGAGGATGAGAAACAAATATGTGATATGGTTGCAAAGAGTCTGTATGCTGCCGGTTATGAGGTGGATACCTGTTATGATGGGAAAGAGGCTCTTGAATGTATACTGTCGGAGAATTATGATCTGATAGTTTTGGATTTGAATCTGCCGGGGATGGATGGCATGGAGCTTCTTAAGGAGCTTAGAAAATACAATGATGAAACTAAGGTTTTGATATTATCTGCAAGAGGTCAGATTGCTGATAAGGTAGAGGGACTGGATGCAGGAGCAAATGATTACATGGAAAAACCATTCCATCTGCAGGAGCTTGAGGCACGTATCAGAAGCCTGACAAGAAGGAAATTTGTACAGAATGATATATGTCTTAAATGCGGAGAAATAAAGTTTGATACGATTAAACGCGAGGCATATGCAAAGGGAGAGCCGGTTCCACTGACAAGAAAAGAGAATGGTATTTTGGAATATTTACTTATCAATATAGGCAGACCGGTGAGCCAGGAGGAGCTGATAGAGCATGTGTGGGATGCCACGGCAGACAGCTTTAGCGGAGCAATCAGGGTACATATGTCTTCACTTAGAAAAAAGCTTAAGGCGAAGCTGGGATATGATCCCATTTTGAACAAGGTAGGTGAAGGCTATAAAATACGGGAGGAGTCTGACAGATGAAAAGAATGTCGCTACAGTGGAGACTTACGTGCATTACTACATTGTGTATTGCTATTATATGTGGCTGCCTGACTATGTTTGTCTATAAAAATGGTGTGCATTACATCGATTCTCTGCAGGATGCGGTAGAGTCACAGGGGGATGAAAAAGGAAACAAATCAGATGAAATATATATCAGCATACCGGACGATAAGTGGGATGAGTTTGCGGATGAATTTTCGGTTCAGGTGTACAATAATAAGGCCGACTATAAAAGAAACAGTCTGATAATCACGGTTTTGCTGGCGCTTTTGGGAGGTGTCGTCACTTATTTTATAAGCGGGCATGCACTCAGACCAATCAGGGAGTTTTCAGATAAAATTGAAGAGGTACAGGCTCAGAATCTGTCTGATTCAAGAATAGAGGAAAACAATGTTAAGGAACTGAACCAGCTGGGTATTTCTTATAATAAGATGCTTGAGCGTCTGTCGGATGCATTTGAGATACAGAGACAGTTTACTGCAAATGCAGCACATGAGCTGCGAACTCCATTAGCGTTAATGCAGGTACAGCTTGATTTATATAATTCTGCCTCTCACCCTGGGAATGATGCAGACACTTTGCAGACCATAAAAATGGTTACGGAACAAAATGATAAATTAAACAGGATGGTAAAGACTCTTCTTGACATGAGTGAGCTTCAGACGGTGGGAAGGGATGATAAAATTATATTGGATGCTATTGTTGAAGAGGTTTTGGCAGACCTTGAGCCTCTTGCCGTGGAAAAGAATATAAAGCTGATTGGAAAATGTGAGGATGCCACTATGATAGGCAGTGATATCCTTATTTACAGGCTTGTATACAATCTGGTTGAGAATGCCATCAAATATAATCATCCGCTCGGACAGGTTACAGTAACCGCATATCAGAGAAACAAGCATGTTTATCTGTCTGTAGAAGATACGGGAAGCGGAATACCAAAGGAGCTTAGGGAGAGAGTGTTCGAGCCATTCTTCCGTGTGGATAAATCCAGAAGCCGGGAGCTGGGTGGCGTAGGGCTAGGTCTTGCTTTTGTCCGTGAAATCGTTAGAGTACATGATGGCAGTATTTGTATCAAATCAGGCAAGACTGGGGGAACGATTTTCGAGGTGACTTTTGCACAGCATTCAATGTAGCGTTCCATTTTACACATTTGTCAACGCTATTAAAACAGATTTGCTAAATGAGAAAAATAGAATAGTCTCCACATGTAAACCCATTCACAATAATAAAGAGCAATCGAATTATCTCGATCACTCTCTGCTCATTACTTCCATGATAATAATATCCGTCCCTACATCTCCTCCACAACCTGAAAAATATAAAACTTCAGATAATAACTCTCGTCCGCTGCCCAAAGGATTGGATGATCCGGTGCCTGTGTACGGTATTCCACCTGACGCAGCCGCTTATGGGCACTCTTAGCCGCCTGACGGATCGTTTCCGTAAACAGCTCGTAGGTCATAAAGTGTGAGCAGGAACAGGTGGCAAGATAGCCGCCGTCTTTTACGAGTTTTAAAGCACGCATATTGATCTCACGGTAACCTTTGACTGCATTTTTTACGGAATTTCTGGATTTTGTAAATGCAGGCGGGTCTAGGATGACCACATCGAACTGCTTGCCTTTTTTCTCAAAATCCGGAAGCAGATCAAATACATCTCCGCAGGCAAAATTTACGATTCCCTGCAGATCATTCATTCTCGCATTGAACATTGCCTGATGGATCGCAAGGTCAGAAGCATCAATTCCCAGCACTCTTCTTGCTCCGCCAAGTCCTGCGTTTAACGCAAAAGAACCGGTATGTGTAAAACAGTCTAACACATCCGCATCCTGACAAAGCCGTCCGACTGCTGCACGGTTGTATTTCTGGTCTAAGAAAAATCCGGTCTTTTGTCCCTCTTTGATGTCTACCACATAGAGCACACCATTTTCTACAATTTCCACATTGGTATTAAACGGTTCTCCGATAAATCCTTTGATACGCTCCATGCCTTCCTGTGTGCGCACTTTCGCATCACTTCGCTCATAGACGCCACGGATGTGTACCCCATCTTCCTCTAAGCACTGTTTGATGCAGCCCACAATGACAAGTTTCCAGCGGTCAATTCCCAATGCATTCGACTGCACCACCAGTACATCCGCAAACTTGTCTACCACCAGCCCCGGGAAGAAATCTGCCTCTGCAAAGATCAGACGACAGCTTGAGGTATCGACCACTTTTTTGCGGTACTCCCATGCGCGTTTGACACGTTTCATCCAAAAAGCTTCATCAATCACCGTATTCTCATCCCTGCTCAACATCCGCACACGGATCTTAGAATGGTCATTGATAAAACCGACTCCCATCGGATAGCCGTCAAAGTCATGCACCAGCACGACATCTCCATTTTCATAGCTTCCTAACACGGACTCGATCTCATTATCATAAATCCACATACCGCCTGCCTTTACGGTACGTCCCTCACCTTTTTTTAACGTTACTATTACACTCATACGCTGTCTCCTTCTTTTTTATTTACCACATAGATTCCAATACTTACGAGCAGCAGTGCGATCAGACTTTTTACTCCTGCTGCCTGCGCGCCTTCCCCTAAGAGAAGTGCCGATAAAATAACTCCAAACACCGGATTCATAAAGCCAAAGACTGCCACCTTTGACACCGGATTATATTTTAACAGGATTCCCCACAGGGAATAGGCAACCGCTGAAACGACTGCTAAATAGACGAGCATGCCGGTGGATGCCGCTGCAAATCCATGCACCTTTCCACCCATCAGCAGCCCGATGACACACATGATGATGCCTCCTGTTATGAACTGATAACCGCTTAACAGCACCGGATTTTCATCCTTAGAATATCTTTTCAAAAAAACAGAGGAAAATGCATATGCCACGGTAGACAGGAAAATAAATCCCTCACCGGTCAGCCGGAAGCCCATATCCATGCTGCCTCCTAAATTGACAATGACAACTCCGGCAAAACCAATCAGACAACCGACGATTTTTTTCCCGGTCAGCTTCTCCTGTTGAAATAAAAGGCTCGCTACGAGAACTGCCACAAAGACATTCACGCCTTCTATAATAGAAGCTTTCACACCGGTGGTATTTGCAAGTCCTACATAAAAGAAAAAATACTGCAGGACAGTCTGTAACATGGATAATTTAAAAATCTTTTCCAAACTCTCTTTTTTCGGTATCAGAAACCCTTTATTTAAAACACTTCCTATAAGAACGGTCAGAATTCCCGCCAATGTAAAACGATATCCCGCAAACAATATCTGTGCCGCGGTATCAGCGGCATCAATCTCAAACATCTGATAGCCGATCTTAATGCATGGAAACGCACTTCCCCACAATGCACAGCAGACCAGTGCGCCAAACCAGACCACTGCGGTCTTTTGCATGATCTGCGTTCTTTTTTCTTCTTTCATGACTTAACCTCTTGCATTTCTTTTTATGATTCTTATCAGTTCTTTATCTTATACCATGATTGTGCATTTTTCAAGCAAAAGAACCGTCACATAGAGTTGACCTATTCTTCTCTGCGTGTTAAAATTAATGTATGTTTAAATTTTAACAATCTCATGTTTAGAAAAAGAGGAGGGTTCTTAAGATGGATTTTCAAAAAGAGTATCAGCAGAAACTTGTATCTGCAGATGAAGCTGTAAAGATTATCAAATCCGGCGATTGGGTAGATTATGGTTGGTGTACCGGCACTCCGGATGCTTTGGATAAAGCACTCGCAAAACGTACCGACGAATTAAAGGACGTAAAACTTCGTGGCGGTATTCTGTTAAAGCCTTTAGCTGTATTTGAACGTGAAGATGCAGGCGAGCATTTCTGCTGGAATTCATGGCATATGTCAGGAATCGAGCGTAAATATATCAGCCGTGGATTCGCTTATTATTCACCGATCCGTTATTCCGAGCTGCCACGTTACTACCGTGACTCCATTCAGCCGGATGACGTTGTTATGCTGATGGTAGCACCTATGGATAAGCACGGATACTTCAACTTCGGTCCAAATGCTTCCCATTTAACTGCAATGTGCGAGACTTCTAAAAAGATCATCGTAGAGGTAAATGAGAATATGCCTCGTTGTCTCGGCGGTTTTGAAAACGGAGTACATATCTCTGATGTTACTTACATTGTAGAAGGTGACAATCCTCCGATCGGTGAACTTGGTGGCGGCGGCCCGGCAACAGATGTTGATAAGGCAGTTGCAAAACTGATCGTTGACGAGATTCCAAACGGTGCCTGCTTACAGCTTGGTATCGGTGGTATGCCAAACGCAGTAGGTTCTCTGATCGCAGAATCTGATTTAAAAGACCTTGGTGTTCATACTGAGATGTATGTAGACGCTTTTGTTGATATTGCAAAAGCCGGAAAGATCAATGGTTCTAAGAAAAATATCGACCGTTTCCGTCAGACCTATGGTTTTGGTGCAGGAACAAAGAAGATGTACGATTACTTAGACGAAAATCCGGAACTGATGAGTGCTCCTGTAAGCTATACAAATGACATCCGTTCTATCTCCGCACTGGACAACTTCATGTCTATCAACAATGCGGTGGATATCGACTTATTCGGACAGATCAGCTCTGAGTCCTCAGGTATCAAACATATCAGTGGTGCCGGTGGACAGTTAGACTTCGTACTTGGTGCTTACCTGTCAAATGGCGGTAAGAGCTTTATCTGCTGCTCTTCTACCTTTACTACAAAGGATGGAAAAATGCAGTCCCGTATTAAACCTACCCTGACACAGGGATCTATCGTTACCGATACACGTTCTAATACACACTATGTTGTTACAGAGTATGGTATCGTAAACTTAAAAGGTCTGTCTGCATGGGAAAGAGCAGAAGCACTGATCTCCATTGCACATCCTGATTTCAGAGATGAATTAATTGCAGAAGCTGAGAAGATGCACATCTGGAGACGCAGCAATAAATAAAATTCTATCCTATAGGATTTTATGATCGGATCTATAAACTAAAAAGACCACATACTTTCCATTTTGGAAAGTGTGTGGCCTTTTCTTATTTTGATCTCCACTATATTCTTAACTATAGTTTCCTGTCTGATTTCTGGTGTAATTCCCGATTCCTTCATCTCACTCCACAGATCATCCCCTCACGGATCCCTGTATCTTTTCCAAATATGATGCAGCCGATTTCTGTTTTTTTGATATCCTGCACCATTCCTTTGACACCTTTTAACAGATCCTCATAATCATTTTTCTGCCGGTTTGCTTCATCCATAGTCTCTTTTGCTTCTGAAAACTGTTTTTCTATCATAGACTTTCTCTGCTCCATTACAGACTGGATCGGTTTTATTAAAAAATGCCTTAACCCTGCATAAAGGATCAGCAGATTTACCAGCGTATACACAATGGCGTCTAATCTTAACATCTGCTTCGCCGCCTTTCTATGATTATTTCTATGACTATTTCAACAATAAGATCATAAGCAGCGCAATAACGAATCCATAAATAGCGGTTGCCTCTGCTAATGCACATCCTAAGACTAAGTTCACTTTAATCTTTTTTCTGCTTCCGGCTGTCTTGCGATCGCATCCACTGCCTTTGAGGTTGCCATTCCGATACCGATTCCCGCTCCGATTCCTGTTAATACTGCTACTCCTGCTCCAATTGCGATAAGTGATGATGTCATAATAATTTACCTCTTTTCTTTTTTTATCAATTTTAACTACTATTTTCTTACTTATTACTCTTCCGTTTCTACCGCCTCACCGATATATAAGGCTGTCAAAAATACAAATACCTGTATCAGTCCGTCAAAGATGTCAAAATATACACTGAAGACTGCCGGCAGAAAAATAGGAACTACCAGTTTTAAAATTTCCATGACTACAAATGCTCCAAGGACATTTCCAAACAGACGCATGCACATCGACAACGGTCTTGTAAATACTTAGAATTGCAAGTCCTGCCGTAACTCCGAGATCCTTTGTCGGTGGCTTCATTCCCAAAATGCCGATCAGGTTTGCTGCTGCAATATACACTAAAACGCTAAGCAGATATGGTATGTAACGCAATCCGTTTTCTCCTAACAATTCTCCGAAAAAATCGGCTGCCGTCTGATAGGCTGATTCTAACAAAAGCTGCACACGACCGGGCTGCTCCACACTCAGGTTTTTCGTCAGCAGATAAGAACCAAAGATCAACACTGCCATGATCCCCCAGGTGAGCACAACGGATTCGGGAACTGCAATTCCCCCGCCGATCGGTATGGTAAACGCTGTATTGCAATTCAATTCCGAGAGCAATTCGTTTGTCAGTTTTTCCATCAAATTCACTTCCTCTCTTCTTAGTTTAAGTCCGTACTACACCCCCGTTTCTTTCCGTTTTCTTTATACAAAACCTTATAACGTTAAGAGGTTCTTAACACCCGGACATTTTCGTGTCTGAGTATTAAGAACCTCTTTTTACTTTAACTTTATCATCTTTTTTACGGGATAGAGTGTCGCGACGAGTTTGAAGTCCTCGCCCTCCATATTTTTACAGGCTTTTTTACTAAAATTTTTCTCCGGTATGGAAAATTCCAGCAGCATGGTAATACTGGTCCCCGGACGAACTGCTATGCCTGTCTCCTCATAGCCCTTTTCTTTATTCGCGATCCGGTAATATACTTCATTAAATCCTATCAGCCCGGCATTATCCTGTAAATAGAGTTCTCTGAGATTAATGCCGCTCTCTTCATTGTCTTTATTGCTGATCTCTACTTCTACTTCGTATATCTGCGGTTCATAATACAATTCCGGAATTTTCTTTCCGACAGCATGATATTCCTTTAAGAAGTTTTCCGTGTCTAACACCCTTGCATTCTTTACTTTTATGGAATACCCGTCCATCGGATAGGAAAACAGTACACATTGATCCAATGACACGTCCTGACCCATCTCATAAATTTCTTCTGGCACATCCTTGGTTTCTGTATTGACCGCATGGATTTTGATTCCCACCAGTAAGCCTGCAACTACTGCTGCTCCGGCTATTCCAATCTTCCAATATTTTTTCATCCCTGTGCTTCTCCCAACATTTCCGATAATACACCTGCTTTCATCCGATACAACACATCCGATGCTCCTTCTAAGAACTCTCTGTCATGGCAGCTTAAAAGTATCAGTGCACCTCTTTGCTTTTCTTCCTCAATGATCTGTTGAACCAGTGCAACACCATCTTCATCCAATGCATTTACCGGTTCATCTAGGATCAAAATATCAGGATGTTCAAAAATAGCGGCTGCAATCCCAAGTCTTTGTTTCATTCCCAAAGAATATTTTTTATATTTTCGTGTGTCATCGGCATCCAGACCTACCCTGGTAATGGTATCCCTGATTTCCTGCTCTGTGACCCTCTGATTGATCGAAGCTAAAAATTTCAGATTATTCAATCCTGTGTAACCATCTAAAAATGCCGGATTTTCAATCAACATTCCTAAATTCACAGGGTATGCTTTTCCTCCCGAAATCTCTTTCCCTTGGATCAGTACTCTTCCCTGCGTAGGATAGATCAGTCCTGCGATCATCCGCATCAGCATTGTTTTTCCGGAACCATTGGTTCCTTCAATCCCATAGACACATCCCGGTTCTAAATTCAGATTGACATCCTGTAAGATGACATTCCCACCTATTTTTTTTGTCACATGTTCCATATAAATCATTGGTTTTTCCATTTATCCCAATTCCTCCCTCTTCAGTAAATCCATCCGGCAGAAAATAATCCCTCCGACAATCCACAAGGCTGCACACAGCCCAAGCACCACTGCCATATAACTTCCCGTTTCAATTCCATTTTCAGCAGCCCATGCACTTCGATAAAACATTCCTAAATTTCCCACCAGATAAGGACTCTTAATATAAGCAGATGCCACCAGAAGTCCCAACATCAGCGTGAAGGTAAGGCTGCTTCCTAAGAACAGGGACACGATCATCTGTATACTTGCCAAAAAAAGCAACATGCAAAAAGGTGCCAGATAGATCCAGACCGGAATTCCCTGCGAAATATTTTCTGCCAAATCAATTTTGCCAAATTCGGAAATCCATCCTATCTTAGGTTTTGCGAAGATTTTTCCCTTTGTCAAGATACTCACAAGTGAAATCGCTCCGTAGCAGATAAATATGTAAAACAGGTTTTCTAAGACAAGAAGCACACACTTCGAAACCCAGTAACGCAGCCTGCCCCCTGTCCGGATCAACATCTGTTGTCCATTTTCATACAGTCCTTCCACCGGATAGCGTAATGACAAAAATAAGATCAGCCCGTTTATACAGATCCAGATACTCGGAAACAGGAATGCCTCCACCTTAGATGGTACATATTCCTCCATTCCACCAAAAATGTAGAACAGATAATCTGCCGTATTCGGAATATATGGATGGTTTTCATATGCTTCAGCAAGCAACAGTCGGAAATCCACGCAAAATATAACTGACATACAAACTAATATCAGCAATGCTTTCCACTGTCTGTGCACTGCTAACTTCCAGTCATTACGCACACTTTTAATAAATCTCATATCGGTCATTCCCCTTTAACTCAATTACCAGAACGGAAAAGATCACAAACAGCCCCATATATCCAAACAGTATCCAGCCACTGGAATGATAACGCACTACGGTCGGATGAATACAATATAATGGCGACAGATCAAACCTGCAGACACTATAGCTGACCAAAGAACTGATATAATGGAAAAACAATAACACTCCTGCCGGCAATAATACGGACAAAATCCTGTTTTTTACCAAAAAAGCACAGCAGACTGCACATCCTCCGATCAACCCAAAATAAACAAATGTAAACACAAAAAAGATCAGATTAAACAACAGTGGATGGACACAATACAGATCCGATAAAAAATCCACTTCCATCATTGTGTAGTAGGGATAGATGATATCCGGCTTCAATGCCGGGATAAACATCGCATTCCCGATAAAATCTACTACCAACGGTATGGTCCCAGCAAGTGCACCTCCTAAAAAAGCGGTCAGATACTTTGACAGAAAATATTTCTTTCTGCTTGTCCGCACTGCAATATTCTTTAAATATCCACTCTTCATATCCAAGCTCAGTGACCACCCATATGGAAGCACACAGAGCAGCGGAAACAGGCAGTAAAAGACAGAAAAAGCAAAAGAATATCCTTCGTTCCCTAACCAGACATTATATAGAGTCGATGCAGGAAGCTCCGGATTATACCATTCTTCATACATTTCCATTTCCTGTCCGGTTTCGATGGCCAGATCTACAATGTCCCATAACACCAGGATCATCCCTATTGCTAATACAATCCAGAAAATCTTACTTTGGAACAGCTTCTTTCGTTCCATTCTCATTAACTGCACCATGTGTTATTCCTTCCATGGGATTTCAAATACATAACCGTTTTCCCGGTATCCCACATAATCAACAACATAATCATCTTTCTTTGAAGCATCCGTGGTATCGACAAAAAATCCTATCGTACAGGTCTTTGTCTCTCCCGGCTCTACTGATAATCCAAAAAAGTTTTTCCCTTCCTGATGAGGTACAAAATAATTTGGTGAACTTCCTGTCCAGTCTGTTTCCTCATCATAATCTCGTGGTTCTATGATCACACTGCTTATATTAATTGTCCCATAGTCATCTCCCGGATGATCGATATTCTCCACATCCATCTTCATTAAAATAAATCCGGATTCTTTCGGATCTAATAACTCCACCGCTAAATCATCCTCACTATAATCAATGCCTGCTTCATCAATGTTTGAAAAGAACTGTGCATCATAGAGACGATATGTAACATTCGATGACTCATCTACAATCTCTTTCGGCCCGGTCTTAATCTCTACCACTCCATCTTTTCCCTTCTGGATATCTAACTCTTCCGATGTTTTGATCGGAGCCGTTTCTTCTGTCTCATCAGCATCCTGCTCCTGCTCTTTTTCTTTTTTTCCACATCCGATGCAAAGACACAAACATCCCATAAGCATCAGTGTGAACATTAATTTTTTCTTCATGTGTAATTTCCTCCCTTGTTAATGCAGGACAGATTTCTTCTGCCCTGCATTCCTCTGTTTTGACTAATTTAATACCTTATACTGTCTTGTACTATCCGGACTCCAAACTCCTGCAGTTCCTGTCTTTCCACTGTCAGATCTTCCTTTTAACTTTGCTGAACGTCCACCCTTTTCATAAACAACTGTTCTGATAGAAGAAGACACTCCCGGTCTTGCAATCACATAGGTTCTTCCATCCTTTGTCTTGCAATTGCAATTCTTCCACTTCATTGTTCCTGACTGACCGGTTGGAATTTCCCCATAGACCTGTATTCTGGCTTTTGCTTTTGAACTGTCCACTCTCACATAAACAGAAGTTGTATTTGTCTTCTGTCTTTTTTCTGATGCTGTATACTTGGTTCCTGCACTAAATTTAAAAGACGCATCCTTTACATTCGCTGCCATTGCCGGTGTCGCATTTCCAAATACCATAACCCCCGCTAATACTAATGCTGCAATTCTTTTTCCTGCTTTCATTTCTCTTTCTCCTTTAATTTTTCTTTTATGTTTTCACATATATAACTCACACAAATAACTCCCTTGTCTATCCGACTTTTTCACACCTCCTCCTGACCATGTATTTTTGTACATGCCATATATGCCCCAACAATTTCACTATAACCATTCCCCACCATTTTTCAAGAGTTTTTACCTGAACGACGTTCCTACCGACACGAACGACAAAAAAAATAGCAAAACTGACAGACAATTTCTTGTTTTTACTCTGCTAAAGTGCTATACTGAATGAGAAATTTCCATGGGAGGATATGTGTTGTGAAAGATTTTCTAATCAGTTTTATTTTAGAAAGTATTGTAAATATCGGAGAGATTTTTCTATTCTATCTCTTACTCAATCATAAATTTCAGTTAAAAAAAGCTGACGTTTCCAGTCGCTTGAAGCTTTTTTCTTTTCTGCTTCTACAGGTACTTATTTTATCCACTTTTAATTGTACTTCCACATCCATGATCGTCATATTGGCATTTCTGCTCGGAACAGATATTTTATTTGCTCTTTTGTTTTTTGAGTGCTCTCTGATGCAGAGTATTTTATGGTCGGGTATCTATGCGATCATCGGTCTTTTTGCCGATTATGCCTGTATTCTTCTGCCTTGTGCCATTGCAGGAGTCGATGCAAATGCTTCCCTGTTTGGCGGAAGTCTGCATGTTCCGATCACTTTTTTACATCTGATCATTCTTGCAGTTATCATTTTGATCCTGATCCATCTGAATACAAAGACGCTTTCTTTTACCGGACTGCAACGGTGTGTCTATGTCCTGCTGTCGGTTTTTGGTACTTTTGTAGCCTACTATCTTTTGAGCATTGTTTTGCACTATACTGCAGGAATTTCGGAGAAAAATCTGATCGATGAACTGATCTTAATTTTATTTGCATTTTTATTTTTCTTTTTTACACTGCTCTTATTTATCTACCGGGTGGGGCTGTCACAACAGAAAAACTTAGAATTATTAGAGCAGGTAAAACAGCAGAATTTAGAAGAACAGCAATTGCAGAATATCCTGGAAATGACGCAGACTCTTCGTGTCCTAAAACACGATATGTCTATTCATATGGATACGATGGCAGCCCTTTTAGAAAAAAATGACCTTCCTGCCTTAAAAACTTATATGGAAAAATATCATCACTCGTTCGAACAGTCCCATCATTTTTTATCTACCGGAAATACTGTTATGGATTGTATTCTTGCTAATAAAATACTCTATGCAAAACAGCTTCATTTCGATGTGGACTATTCCCTGATGATACCCGCTTCTTTTCATATGGATGACCTGGAGCTTTCTTCTTTGATCGGAAACCTCTGGAATAATGCCATTGAAGCATGTCTTCAATATCAGAAACTGCACCCGGAGCTGACTCCGCGTATTGATTTTTTTATAAAACCCTATCAGAATATGGTGATTTTTCATATGGAAAACAGCAGTACCGGCATCTACCATCAGAAAAAAGATCAGACACTGCTGTCAACCAAAGCAGAATCAGGACACGGAATCGGCTTACGCAGAATCCGCTCTATTGTAGAATCTGCCGGCGGCATAATTGAAATCTCACCGGAAGCAACTTTATTTACTGTACATATGATGATACCACTTGAGGAGAATTGTGATGAAACCATTCAGAATTGTTGTAATTGAAGACCAGAGTGCGGAATTAGAAAAATTGTCCAATGCACTGTTGCTTTGGAAACAGCAGAGTACGATCGCTTATTCTACAGAAGCGTTTTCTTCCGGGGAACTCTATTTAGAACAGGAAGATACCGAAGATTTCCCGGATTTATTCTTTTTAGATATCCAGCTTCCGGGCATGGACGGGCTTGCTGTTGCAAGACATTTACGGGAAGTCGGATATCGCGGATATATTATCTTTTTAACTGCGTTTCATGAATATGTCTTTGAAGGCTATAATGTACATGCTTTTCATTTTTTGCTAAAACCGGTAAACCCGGATGCTCTGTGCACCTGTATGAATGAGATCATCAAAGAACTTTCAGAAGCATCCTACATTTTTCAGGACAAACAGAATACGATACAGATCCCTTATCGTGAAATCCTAACGTTTAGCAGCCGTCTGCACTATGTCGATATTCTGACCGCGGATAATCTGTTCTGTCAGTATACAACGCTTGGAAAGATCATGGATGATCTGCCGGATTATTTTATCCGCTGCCATCGCTCCCACATTATCAATATGCAGCATATTTATAAAATTTCGAGAAGTTCGATTTATTTGTCCAATAATACACATATTGCCATTGGACGCTCCTATCTGGATATGACTCGGAATGCCTTTTTAAAATATTCTGAGCGGCTGGCATAAAACATAAAAGAACAAAAGTGTGCTTCGCACACTCCGCGATTTTCAAATACTTCAATAGCACAGCTTTTGTTCCGCGCGCTCGCGGTTCGCAAAGCGATATTTTCCTTACCGCGAGCTGTGCATCCTCGCAGAGCGTTTTTATTTCATAGGAAAGTGTCTGCTTCTGCACGTTAATGTAACACGGTCTTTCCTATGAAATAAGAAAGTGGTCAAACCCCTCAATCTTGAAAGGTTTGACCACTTTGCTCATCCTTTTTTATTTTTCTACTAACAACTCACAAAATTCTACGCGTTTTATGCTAATGCTGCGGTTATAATTGCCATGGAATATACCTCTGCTGCGTTACATCCTCTGGATAAATCGTTTACCGGTGCATTTAAACCTAATAAGATCGGTCCATATGCTTCAAAGTTACCAAGACGCTGTGCAATCTTGTAACCAATATTTCCTGCATTGATATCCGGGAAAATAAAGGTATTGGCATGTCCTGCAACCGGGTCATTCGGGCATTTTGTGCGAGCCACTCTTGGAGATACTGCTGCATCGAACTGTAACTCTCCTGCAATCGGAAGCTCCGGATATGCTTTCTTGGTCATCTCGGCTGCGTTACGCATCTTGTCTACGGTCTCGCCGGAACCGGAACCAAATGTAGAGTAGCTTAAGAATGCAACTTCCGGCTCTAAACCAAAGATTCTTGCACAGTTTGCTGTCTCATGTGCGATCTCTACTAACTCTTCTTCATTTGGTGTAATGTTAATTGCACAGTCACCCATTGCTAACAGCTCGTTTTCACCGGTAGCTCTCGGACGTACTAAAATAAAGCAGGATGATACGATCTTGTTTTCCGGCTTTGTCTTGATCAACTGTAATGCCGGACGCACGGTATCTGCTGTTGAATAGGTTGCACCACCTAAGAGTGAATCTGCCACTCCCATTTTTACTAACATCGTTCCAAAATAGTTAGCATGTGACAGGGTCTGACGTGCCTGCTCTTTTGTAACACCTTTGCTTTTACGAAGCTCGCAGAATAAGTCTACCATCTCATCCATACGGTCAAATTTTTCAGGGTCAATGATCTCTGCTCCGCGGATATTAAATCCACTTTCCTCTGCCCCTTTATAAATCTCGTCCTCATTTCCTATCAGGATCGGATGAAGAAAGTTACTTGCCAGTAAGCGGGAAGATGCCTCTAAGATACGAGGATCGGTTCCCTCTGTAAAGACGATCGTCTTCGGATTTTTCTTCAAAACACTAATTAATTCACCAAAACCATACATAAATTTTTTCTCCTCACTGTAATACTGTTTCCATTTCACAAATCCTCATTCATTCTATACTCTTTTTTAGGGCTTTGCAAGCATTGCACTTCATCTAATACAAACAGAGAGGGCAAATCTGCCCTCCCTGCTATTTGTGACTGTCTTTTCCATCCATTGCATCTACCCGAACGTTCGGTGGAAGATACTGGTAGACCTCCTGATAAGACTCCATCTCATTCTCATTGGAAGGTGTCCGGTGCATCAGTCCCGTACAATCCATTCCGGTTGCCGAATTCGCAAGATAGTCATAATCTTCAGTCTGATAAGTCTTTAATATTTCTTCTTCATCCTGTCTGTTTCCAACAGCACATTCTGTCTCTTTTCGTTTCGCCATTCTGTAGCCTTCCTTCTTTTTCGGATAGCATATGGAAAAACTGTTTTTTTATGCAGAAAAATTGATATGCTGACCCAAGAGCTGTTCCTGCGGTGTCTTCACATGATCACTCATGCTGTCATAAATGGTATCATTGATCTTTTTGAGCAATTCCTCCACACTGGAAGCGGTAACGGTAACGTAGTCTTCTTTTTCCTCCGCCTTTTTGCTCCTGTCATTTTTCAATTCCTGCTTTTCTTCCGTTTTCTTTTTGTCTGCCTTTTTCTCAGCTGCTTTCTTCTCCTCTGCACGCGTTTTTGCGTTTTTGGCGATTCTCTCTTTCTGGGCAGCTAAGGATTTGTCTATCACGGCAAACAAAGATGCGGTTCCATTGTCATTGATCTTGATCCCATATCCTTTCACATGGGATGCATTACTTCCAAGTCCGTTTTTGATCTGTGCAAGCTGCGTCTGCGCTCCACTGATGATCCCTTCGTATTTTTTACGATAGGCTTCATCCTCTGCCATTTTCTCGATCTTGTCCGTGTCGATCAGTACGACAGTGTGATTTGCATTCGCATACTGTGCTGCGTTTGCCTGTGCCTCTTCTTTTTTGTCAGCACTGACCAGAATAAAATCCATATTGGAAAATTTCTTTCTCAACTGCTCATAATACTTCTGAGCCTTTTCGCTCAACTGTGGATCTCCAATGGTCTTTCCATTCGTAACGGCTGACTTTTTCGTTGTCTGCTGCACGTTTTCCGTATATGCATTTGCTGCATAGTCAGATTGTGCCACTGTGTTTGTGTTCATATTGATTCCTCCCTGATCTTATGATTTGGTAAATCCTTTTACCTACTATTTATTTCGGCACAATATGTCTAAAAATTTATCGCTTTTATTTGCTTACTTTAAGATTCTTTACCTTACTCCATTTTCCGGCTACCTTTTTACCGGTAGAATCTTTCTTATAGGCTTTGACACGAACGTAATATTTTTTGCCCTTAGAAAGCTTTGAAATCGTCGTCGTTGTCTTACTTGAGGTTACGGTCTTTGCAGATTTCATGTTGGACTTTGTAGAATACTGGATCTGATATCCGTCTGCCCCGCTTACTTTTTTCACGGTAACCTTTATCTTTTTACCGGAAACATTCTGCACTTTTGAGATCACTGCCTGCTTTAAGCTGATCTTTTTCCACTTTGCATACAGTGTTTTTCCGGATTTGATCTTTGTATTAAAATCCCATGCTTTGGTCAGTTTGGAATCCGTATACCAGCCGACGAAAGTATATTTACTCCGCTTTGGATTTGACGGTTTCTTAATGACCTTATTGTACTGCACATATTGTTTTGAAACACTGCTGCCGCCGTTGGACTTAAAGTTCACGGTATACACTCTTCCATCTACTGTTTTGCTTGTCTGGTCACTGTTCCAGTAAGTGTCTTTTACCGCAATTGCCTTAATGGTTGTTTTTTTCGATATCGTAAATGGTTTTTTATAACGATGACTCTTTGTATAGGAAGAGGACGCCGTCTGTCCATTTGTTGTATAGTAAATCTCTGTATTGGATGTGTTACTGCTGATCGTTACCTGCACACCATTTTTGACTGTCTTATAAGTGACCTTTGGTGTTGCTGTTTTTTTAGATGGTGTTGCACATTTTCCAATGCTGGTATTTCCTGCACCGGAATCTAAAGTACTTGCCGGAAGTTTTCCGTCAAACATGGATTGGATCTCATGTGTGCCATCTGATCTTATGACGGATTCGCTTCGGTTAAAGAAATTATAAATCATCTCATATCCGCTGTAACCATCCATGTCATCCCAGGTACAGTCTGTGTGATACCAGGAATCATTGATTCTTATCATGTTCCATGCATGATCCGTACTGAGAAGTGCTATGGTATCAATGCCTGCTCCATTCATCAGCATTTCAAATGCTTTTGTATAACCTGCGCATACACTGTGGTCATCGCAGAATACACTATATGCACTCTGATGGAATGGATTTTCCGGATTTGTCAGATAGTTATCATCATATTGCACTTTTTTGGCAATTAAATCATGGGCTGCTTTCGCCTTCTGCTCGGTACTTCCTGCCGATGCAATGGTGCTTTCCCATGAAGTAATCGTATTTTTCATTGCCTGTGTTGCCTGGCTGCGCTTGCTTCCACTCTGAAACTCCGTATAAAATGTCGGCACCAGAATTCCTCTGGATTCAATATACGCATATCCGCCATTGATAAAATAGTACTGCGGATTGGAGTAATTGAACATCAAAAAGATTTCCGTTGCACGTTCTAAAGATAAGGAAGAATAACTTATCGTATAATCCGGCAGAACCATTCCACTGGTACTCACCGCATCATCTTCACCGGTCAGATACAGAGCACACACATAATCCAGTGCATCCCAGAATGTCTGCTCGGTACTGTTCAGATTGTTATAAATATAGTTTGATGAATACTTATCCCATTCTGTCTGATAAACTACGGAACCATATGCCGGAATGTCCTGCTCCTGTTCCGGGTTAATCTCTTTGAACTGTCCTGCTTCTGCTTCGGATAGTGCAGTTCCCTGTGCAGGTGCCAGTCCGCCTGTTCTGTTTTTAAGAACTTCTTCTATGGAAATTCCCTGCTCTCCGGCTTCTTCTGTCTCTACGTCTAATGCCTCAATTCCCTGCTCTTTAACGTTCTCTGTTTCCTCTGTTACTTCCGGTTCTTCGACTACCTCTGTTTCTTCGGTTGTCTCCGGCTGTTCTGTTGCTTCGACTGTCTCCGGCTGCTCTGTTGCATCCTGTTCTTCCGATACCTCCGACTTTTCTTCCGGTGCCTCTGTCTTCTCTGTTTCTTCGGTTGTCTCCGGCTCTTCTACAACTCCCGACTCCTCCTGCTGAGGAATGACGTCTATTTCAGTTGCCCAAGCTGTCATTGGAAATGAAGCCGATGCCAGACTGACTGCCATAAATAATGCCAATACTCTCTTCTTCATCACATTTTCCTTTCCGTGAATATGCTATTTCCTGATTGTTTTGTGTTGTTGCACTCCTGTCCGATACTAACGGAATGTATTGATATTTTGAGTATATCATGGTTTGAAACAGCTTTCAATGGTGGGATAGGTGAGAAGGATTGCGTTGTCTTTCTGATGAGCATGTTCTGTACTCCGTGGGTGTGGTTTCAAAATTATTATGCAGATTCGTTACTGTATTGCCAATTTACTGTGTTGTACGCGTCATCCGACTCATTACTAATAACATAAATTGCTGCCATTTTCCCATTATCATCAGCTATATAAAGAGACTTATTCATAATATCTGTGATAAAATCTTCTTTCGTTGGATAGATGCCATCCCACTGATGAATACCATTTGTCTCCATCTGAACAATAGCAGCTTTTACTAAATAAAATACATCCTCGATATCATCGATTCCCGCTAATCTATACTCCATATATGAATCTCCTTTATTTTCTACACACACTACTGCCTTCAGACTCAAATCTCTCCTGATAAGTAAATCTGATATTTTTTACCGTAATGAGTATTGGTAACATCTAAATCTTCTTCATCTAAATCATCCTGTCTTTATTTTTTTCTTGACTTTTTTCTCTACATGACTTACCATTCAAATTAAGAAATGGGTTTTCACCGGGTAGGGCTTATGCCTGACAGGACTTGCTCGTTTCTTTTTTTATTTCTAAAATATCATAAAGATACTTTTTCCCACTTGCTGCATGCCTGATAAGTAAACGTGCTTTAAAAATATTATATCTTTCCAGTTCCCCACAATCACTATAGACAGGAATTGCAAATTTGGAATCATATCGATACCAACCATTCTTAGCATTTCTTCCATGCTTACCCTTTCGATTGATTTCAAATATTCCATTGGATGCAATTTCAATCATTTCAGGCAAAACCTGTACTGCATTCGCCTTTGCTTTTGCATTTGCACCTTTAAGTGACTTCGTATAAACAGAACCTGCATATTCTCCCGGAAGATCAGTTCCTATATATATAATTTCATTGTCTTCTGCAATACTGTAAAAATCCCCGACATACTGCTTTAGATATCTTTCGACTTCAGCCCAATTAATTTGTTTTCCTTTAAAAATAATATCGTTTATAACAATAATCTTTTTATTATCACAATCCTTAATTACTGAAATATTTCTATTCATTGTCCTTCGCTTCCTTCATCTTATCATAATATGCTTTATACCTATAAATCGTTCTCTCACTGACATTATTCCGTTTTGCAATCTCCACCATAGTCATGCCACTTTCATAGCCAGCAACAAAATCATTGTAAATTGCCATCCACTTTGCATTGTGCTTCTGCCTTCCACTCAATTTTCGATTTTTATAATATTCCAGTTCCTCACGCAGCTCGGCATTCTCATTCTCCAATTCTTCAATTCTTTTTAACGCATCTTCAAGTGTTATAACTTTTTCCATTTCAATGTTCCTCCGCTTATGACATTTTCGTTTTGTCTATATTATATATTGCCAATCTATGCCAGTCAATTTGATTTTGTCATGTTGCAACACTTTTCACACTCATCTTCTGATTGAAATACTGTTGATACCTTTTGCAATATATCCTCTTTCAATACATGATGTATTGAAGCACCAAACCCAACTGCCGATAACCTCTATCGTCATGTTAACGCCTATAATTTTATCTAGAATAACCTTAAAATGGTCATATTCGCTATTGATTTCTTGCGTGATTTCAACACTTCCGTTTTCGTTGTCAAAATGCAATTTCTTCAACAACTCCCGATACCTTTTCCATAGTCCCTCAACCGTTTTGATTCCTGTAAAATACTTCATAGTACAACAACTCCTTCCATCTACTTAAAAATAGGAAACAAAAAAAGACAGTTTAATGACTTGTCTAGGTCATGAAGTCTGAACACCATATATAACAGGGTAGGGTTCACAACTTCGTTTTATTTCCAAGAACCATCAACCAACTGGCTCTCAAAATTTTGTATATTTTTTGTTATATCTTTGTACAAAATTTCATTATATGACATACCATCTATCAATATACGTTTTGGACTATAAACAGACACATTTACTCCACTTTTTCTTCGCTTTTTCTTGGTTATCTCTCCATAAGTAATCACTTCTACTGGATTTTCTGAATTATTAACTAATTTTTGTACCTTTCCAATAAATCTTTCAAATTCTTCTACTCCGTTTGAATATTCGTTGTAATAAAAAGCTTCAGAAAATAATATATTAACAGATGTGTTTTTAGTAACATAATTTATATACGCAAACTTTGTCCCATACCTCTGTCTAAATGTTGCTCTCTTGTACTTGTTCTGTGATAACCATATCTCTTCATGATTATTTGCTCCTTTCCTTTGTCTTAAAATGCTTACATAAAAAATGAGACCTCCCATAATGGAAAGTCTCTACTTTTTGGCACTGATTTTATGCCCTTATTATTCAGTTTCTAAATGTACACTTTTTGACCCCCCTCCTTAAAAAATGAATACATAAAAGAATGTATATTTCAGCCTTTGATTTATCGTCATAAGCGAAACAGTGTAAATACTTAAAAGTTTTGGTTATACCTTTTACTTTATTTCAGTTTTTCCCCAAGGAACATCGTATTCTGATATTTCTACCTTTTTCCAGTATTCTTGTGGTATATGTAATCTTGATAAAATATCTACATTCGCAATTAATGCCATGCTAAACAAATTCTGATTATTAATACCATGTTTTATCAAATGTTGTGTCAATTTTTCTATCGTCTCTCCTGAATTAGTTAAATCATCAATAATTAAAATCTTTTTATCTTTAAAATTTAATACTTCGTCAGGCACAAAAATTGTCCATTTTGATGTATCAAAACTCGTCCAATTTTGCGGATTAAGAAAGTTCTTATTATATCTTCTTTTTAATAGGCACATATACACAGGATATTTATTATCCAACTCTGTAACTACTAAGCTACATACTATTGAGCCTCTACCAGAGAAAGTAATAATATAGTCAGGGTTTATTTTTTCTACTTTTTGAGCTAAATCCTCTATCCCTTCCTTCATAATTTTCTTCCAAGAAATATTCTTTCTATATTTTATCTTAGTATATATAAAATATACTGCACTTGGTCCCCCCAAAACAGTAACTATCCATCCTATCGCATTCATAATTACACTTACATTCATTAGTCTCTAAATCTCCTTAAAAGTATATTGAATTTCTCTGTTTATATTCAATTTTTCTAACAAAGTCGTTACGTCTTTCATTTGGTTTTTGTATAACAGAAATAGTATTTCTGCAATAATATCCATTTCTTCAACTCCCCAACCATATCTTGTTACTTCTTGTATTCCAAGCCTAATTCCACTTCCTTTAAACAATCTTTTATCTTTTTTATTCAATGAAACCCCTAACTGGTTTGCTCTACTAAAAAATGAATCTCTTTCTGACCTTGACATATGAAGAAATAATTGATGTGTTTGTGAATATATTCCTTGTCGATTGATAACTTGCAACCCCAATTCATCTAATTTTTTCCCTAGGTAATTACTATTTTTTGTCATGTTAGTGCAATATTTTTCCGAAAAATACTCCATCTCAATCAATGTCAAAATAAGACTGGCAACATTTTGCATATGAGTATTTCTCAAATATAATGGATTAATTGTCTCATCAATTTTATATGCTAATTCTTCATCATTTGTCATTATGAGTGCTTTCGCCACACCTGGTATAGTTTTATGAGTTCCACCCATTAATATAACTTTATTATTCATATACAAAGGGTTTTCTCTTATATTATTAATATAATATGCCAATACCTGTGATGCATCAAATATTAAAACAGTGTTTGATGGCAAGTGTAATTTATTAAAAATTGGAAGAAATATTATATCTGTAGGAGCAAATAGTACAAAATTAATATCGTGTTCTTCTAAAATACTATTAACACCATCATAATCATAATCACTGATATCGTAGTCAAATGGTGCCTCAATATAATTTATATTTAATCTATCTAATATATTAGGCAATGCTGCATGACCTCCACTTTCTGGTGACAAAATCAGGATATTATCGTTCTGCTTTACCAATGATAATAAAATGTTCTGTAATGCATTCATGCCTGATAATGAACGGCAATCTGTATAATATGCACCAAATAATTTGCTACATTGTTCACTTACTATTTCGTAAAATGGCAATAATTTCTTACTGCCAACCATGTTATTATCCTCATCGTAATTCAAAAAACCACCTAATATATATCTTTCCTGTAAGCCATATGACAATGGCATTTTAGAAAATTCTGAAATAATATTCTCAGCTGCACATAATGGCAATACTGTTTTTCTATATTTTTCAAAATCTTCAATAGTTTTTTGGTATTTGGTATAAAATTCATTTTTTAGCAAAATAGATTTTCCATAATTTATATTATTCATTGTTTTTCCTTTACTTTTATTATAAACATTGTTTACTTAGTCTATATTACTCCAAAATGCCTCAACGCATCCTTAATATACTCCACCTTTTCCTGTGGACACTGCTTCACCTCTGGATTCTCTTTCTTGGACTTATTATAATTCTCACCCATGTCCAGACCACACATCCGCTTTACCTGTGCAATATAAGAAGTATGCACATTCACACCATACTTTTCCTTCACATATTCCTTAATCTTTGAATAAGTAGCCTTTTCCTCTGGTGTATAATTACTCTCTTCATCAGGCCCCATTGTAACCTCAATCTTAGGTGTATCTTTTTTGAGGGATAATTTGACAACTGTCTCCACACTCACCGTCTGCCCAAACATATCACAGCCCCGCACCCGCTTCACCTCATACCCGTTTTCACACAGGAACTTCAGGTCACGCGCTAACGTTGCCGAATCACAGCTTACATAAACCACGCGTTTCGGAGACATCTGCACAATCGTTTCCAGGCACTTCGTATCACAGCCCTTGCGTGGCGGATCAACTACAATCACATCCGGGGTGAGCATCTGTACATCCGTAGCCGCATCCATTTCTGATACCTCTGCATCCGATAGACCGGAAGATGTGCCGGAAGATATCCTGGAATCGTCCCGCCGCATCCGCTCATAGAACTCCGGCAGAACCTCCTCTGCCTTTCCAACAAAAAATTCTGCATTGGTGATGCCGTTCAGCTTTGCATTTTCTTTTGCATCGGCGATTGCCTGCGGAACAATTTCTACACCGTAAACCTGTTTTGCCCGTTGTGCCAAAAATAAGGAGATCGTTCCGATGCCACAGTATAAGTCCCAGACAGATTCCTCGCCGGTCAGGCCGGCGTAAGCAAGTGCCGTCGAGTAGAGTTTCTCGGTCTGAACCGGATTCACCTGATAAAAAGACTGTGGAGAAATGCGATAGGCAATGCCCTCACCCTCCACCTGCCAGTCTGCTCCGGTTCTCAGATGAATGTAATCCGTGATGTACGGACTACCCCAGAGAGTTTCCACTTTTTCACCAAGGATCACATTCGTGTTCTTCTGATTGATATTAATCGAGATGCTGGTCATACCCTCTAACTTTACAAGTTCTTCCACCAAAGCGTCCGCATGCGGCAGCTTCGTCCGGTTGATCACAAGACAGACCATCCACTCCTTTGTGGTATGACCGTAACGGGTCAGCACATGGCGTACCACACCCCGGTTCGTTTTTTCATCATAAGGCTCAATCCGGTATTTTTCCATAAAAGAAAGAACTGTCTCCAGAATTTTTTCATTCATCGGCATTCCCAACAGACAATTCCGGTTTGGAATAATCGTATGAGTTCTGCCTGCATAAAATCCTGTAACAGTCCTTCCCTCTCTGTCTCTCCCCACTGGAAACTGTGCCTTATTGCGGTAGTGATACGGCTCGTCCATGCCGATGATCGGCTCCATGACCTGTTCTAACATTTCCTCCGAAAAACCGCCGATGCGTCTTAAATTGTTCCGGATCTTACATTGTTTAAACTCCAACTGTTTTTCATAGGAAAGCGCCTGAATCTGGCAGCCACCGCAGGAGCGGTGAAACTCGCACGGTGGAGTCACACGGTCCTTCGATGGCTCTAAAATCTCAAGCAGACGGGCATAGCCATAATTTTTTTTCATCTTCATGATCTTCACGCTGACCACATCACCGATCAACGCATCCTTGACAAAAAGCGGAATGTTATCCACTTTTCCAATGCCTTCCCCATCCACTCCCATATCTTCTATTCTGATTGTCAAAACATCATTTTTCTTCATTGCGATCCCCAGCCTTTATTCTGCCGTTTTACGGATATTCGTGCCTAAGAAACGGTTAAAGCCCTGCCACTCGGTATTTCCCTGCGGCACTGCTGCTAATGCCTCTTTCATGGTCTGCATCTTTGCATCAACGTTGTCGGCAAAGCTGAGCGCCATTGCCTCAACCAGAGCCGGTTTTTTCGGAGAACCAAATTCCAGTTCCCCATGATGGGATAAAATGCAGTGCTTCAATTCATTTGCAAGCTGCACCGGAAAATCCGGAATTGCCCGGATATGCTCACTGATCATCTCTGTACCAATAATGATATGACCTAAAAGCTGGCCCTCATCCGTATAATCATTCTGTGGAAATCTTGAAATCTCCTCTAACTTTCCGATGTCATGGAACATTCCTGCACAGATCAGAAGGTCGCGGTGGATGATCGGATAGTTGCCTGCATAAAAATCACAGATCTTTGTTACGCTTAACGTATGCTCTAACAGGCCACCAACAAATCCGTGATGGACACTCTTCGCAGCGGAATGGAACTGAAAACGTTTTGCGAACTCCTCATCCTCAAAAAAGCTGCCTGCAAGCTGTCTTAAATATGGATTCTTAATGCTGCGGACAAAGTCCAAAAGCTCCGCATACATCTGTGGAATATCCTTGTCACTGATCGGCAGATATTCTGTCGGATCAAATTCTCCCTCCTGTGCCACACGCACTCTCTTAATGTTTAACTGCAATGCCCCCTGAAAAGAGGTAACATCTCCATTGACCTGAACATAGTCAAGAGCGTCAAACTCATCAATCCCAATCGAACCGACATCCCAGATTTTTGCATCCAAAGTTCCGGTCTTATCCTGTAAGATCACATTTTCATAAGGTTTGCCCGCTTTCGTTAATGCGGTTTGTTTAAATTTGCAAAGGTAAATTTCACTAATTCTTTCTCCTTCTCGGAGTGATTCAATATATTTCATAATCAATCTGCACGTTGTGCATCCTTTCTAAAAAATCTCGTTTTTTCCTTTTTATTATACGGTTTTGCCGTATTTGTTGCAAGAAATTTCTAATGTCCCTTTTTTTCCTTTCTTTTTCCTTTTCATTCAAAACAATTTGGGGTAAAATATCCTTAATAAATGTATGGAGAATCAGAATGAACGAAAAAGCATTAAGAACCTTAGAATATCACAAAATCATAGATCTGCTCGTGCGCCACGCAAACTGCGAGGCAGCAAAGCAGCGTTGTAAAAAATTAACACCTATGACATCTCTTGCAGATATCGAAACAGCACAGAGACAGACTGCGGATGCACTAAGCCGCATTTTCAAAAAAGGAAGTCTTTCTTTTTTAGGCGTTCACGATGTCACCGCTTCCATGAAGCGTCTTGAAATCGGAGCTGCCTTAAGCATTGAGGAACTGCTGCACTTAGCATCCTTATTAGAAGTTGCAAAACGTGCCAAAGCATATTCAAGGAATGACCGCACGGAGGAAGCCGAGACTTCCGATTCCTTGGATGAATTTTTTGACGGTATCGAACCGCTGACTCCACTCTTAGAAGAGATCCGCAGATGTATCATTTCCTCTGATGAGATCAGTGATGATGCCAGCAGCGGATTAAAAGCAGTCCGCCGCAGCATGAAAGGTATGCAGGATAAGATTCACTCGCAGATGAACAGCATTTTAAATTCCGCTTCTGCGAGTGGTCTCTTACAGGACAACGTTATTACCATGCGTAACGGACGCTACTGCCTGCCGGTAAAATCCGAGTATAAAAATCAGGTTTCCGGTATGGTGCATGACCAGTCCTCCACCGGTTCCACACTGTTTATCGAACCGCTTGCTGTTGTGAATTTAAATAATGAATTAAAAGAACTTTATTTAAAAGAACAGGAAGAGATTGAAAAGATCCTCGCTGATCTAAGCAATTTAGTCTCTGAATATATTCCATATATTTTAGAAGACTATCGCATTTTATCGGAACTTGACTTTATCTTTGCAAAGGCATTGCTTGCAAAAGATTATAACGGAACTGCCCCGGTCTTTAATACCGACGGACGCATCCGCATCCGCAAGGGTCGTCATCCGTTGTTAGACCCGAAGCGGGTGGTGCCGATCGACATCCACCTTGGCACCGATTTTGATCTGTTGATCGTAACCGGACCGAATACCGGTGGTAAAACCGTTTCTTTAAAGACCGTTGGACTTTTTACTTTAATGGGACAGGCAGGGCTTCACATTCCGGCAAACGATAACAGTGAGTTGTCCGTTTTTACAGACGTATTTGCCGATATTGGAGATGAGCAGAGTATTGAACAGAACCTGAGTACCTTCTCTTCCCATATGACCAATATCGTTTCGATCTTAGAACATGTCAATGAGCAGTCATTAGTGCTCTTTGATGAGCTTTGTGCGGGAACCGATCCGACAGAGGGTGCGGCACTGGCTATTTCCATTTTGTCACAGCTTCATAGCCGCGGCATCCGTACCATGGCAACGACGCATTACAGCGAGATCAAGGTTTTTGCCCTTTCTACGGAAGGTGTGGAAAATGCCTGCTGTGAATTTGACATGGAGACTTTAAGCCCGACCTATCGTCTTTTAATCGGTATTCCGGGAAAAAGTAACGCATTTGCCATCTCCGGAAAGCTCGGCTTAGACGCTTCCATTATCGAGGATGCCAAGTCCAGAATTACGGAAAACGAAGAGAACTTTGAGGATCTGATCGCACGTTTAGAGGACAGCCGTTTAACGATTGAAAAAGAACAGGCAGAAATTTCGTCTTACAAAGCAGAAATTGAGACCTTGAAAAAACGTTTAGAGGAAAAACAGGAACGTCTGGATAACAGCCGTGAAAAAATTCTGCGTGAAGCAAATGAAGAAGCTCACAAGATTCTGCGTGAAGCAAAAGAAATCGCAGACGAATCCATCCGCAATTTCCAGAAATACGGAAAAGTCAATGCTGACAGCAAGACGATGGAAAAAGAGCGTACCAAGCTGCGGAATAAGATGAACGAAGTCGAAAAGAATATGGCAATGAAGCCTAATGCCCCTGCGAATACGAAAGCTCCGAAAAACCTCCGTATCGGTGACTCTGTCAAGGTCTTAAGCATGAACTTAAAGGGAACGGTGCACACGCTTCCGGATGCCAAAGGCAACCTTTTCGTACAGATGGGTATTTTACGCTCACAGGTCAATATCAATGACTTAGTGCTTTTAATCGATGATACGAATACCAATGAGAAAAAATTCAGAAAGACCAGTGCCGGTAAGATCAAGATGAATAAAAGTGCTACCATTTCCACGGAGATCAAACTGCTTGGCATGACTGTGGATGAGGCACTCAGCGAACTGGACAAATATTTGGATGATGCTTACCTTGCACACCTCTCCTCCGTGCGTATCGTACACGGAAAGGGAACCGGAGCACTCAGAAATGCCGTGCATGGTTATCTGAAAAAATCAAAATACATCAAGAATTATCATTTAGCAGAATTTGGCGAAGGCGATGCCGGAGTAACAATTGCCGAATTCAAATAGAAAGAGGGAACTACTATGAACAAGCAAAAAATTCTCATCGTTGACGATGATGCAAATATTGCGGAACTGATCGCACTCTACTTAACGAAGGAATGTTTTGATACGAGAATGGTACATGATGGAGAAATGGCATTAGAGGTCTTTGACAACTACCAGCCAAACCTGATTATTTTAGATCTGATGCTGCCGGGCATTGACGGCTATCAGGTCTGCCGCGAGATCCGTGCAAAATCAAACACTCCGATCATCATGCTCTCTGCCAAAGGCGAAGTCTTTGACAAGGTATTAGGACTGGAACTGGGTGCTGATGACTATATGTTAAAACCGTTTGATACCAAAGAACTGGTTGCAAGGGTTAAAGCCGTATTACGCCGCTATCAGCCGGTCAGTCCAAACGCCGTACAGAATCCGAATTTAAAATGTGTCAGCTATGATGACTTAGTCGTAAATCTTTCGAATTACTCGGTTCTCTACTATGACAAAGCCATTGAGATGCCTCCAAAGGAATTAGAACTGCTCTATTTTCTGGCTTCTTCACCAAATCAGGTATTTACCAGAGAACAGCTTTTAGACAACATCTGGGGCTATGAATATATCGGTGATACCAGAACCGTAGATGTCCATGTCAAACGTCTGCGTGAAAAGATCAAGGATCACGACCACTGGCGGATCGCTACGGTATGGGGCATTGGATATAAGTTTGAAGTGAAATGAGGATGACATATGAAACGGACACTCCTGACAAAAATTTTTCTTGGATTTCTGCTCTTTGGGCTGTTTGGCTTTTTGATCGTGGCAACCTTTACATCGAAGCTTTCTTTTGACAAATTAAAACACGATGAAGTGACCAATCTTACAGAGGCTGCCTCATCCGTTGCTGATGTGCTAAATTCCCATACCGAAGAGCGGCTGATCCTTTCTAAGGAGGAAAAATCTTCATTTTCTTATCTGAGCCGTTATTTAGAATCCCCTATCTGGATCTTAAAAGAGGATGGAACCATTCTCTATACGTTTACGGGCAAAACGGATACCTCCTGTACGGAAAAGATCCCGACTTTTTCGATTCACGATTTTGGCTCTACCCATTTTCTGATCGGTGACTTTTACGGATATTTTTGTGAAAATCATCTGAGTGTTGCATCCGAATTCAAGTGGGGAAGCAATTCCACCGGATATGTCATCATACATAAACCCCTGCAGGAATTTTACAAATTTCATAATGAACTTTTAAATATCTCCTATATGTCCTGGGGGCTTTTGTTCGTGTTCTCTGCAGTGCTGGTTCTCTGCTTTGCTATCTTAGTTTACCGCCCGATCCGCACACTTTCAATCGGGGCAAAAGAATTTGCAAAAGGCAATTACAGTAAAAAAATCCCTGTCCACGGCAACGACGATGAACTTGGCTACATTGCCGCCTCTTTGAATTACATGGCTTCTAACTTAGACACGATTGAAGAAACGCAACGCAATTTTATTTCCAATGTCTCACACGATTTTCGTTCCCCGCTGACTTCCATCCGCGGATATGTCGATGCTATGCTCGATGGAACGATCCCGCCTGAGATGCAGGAAAAATACTTAAATATCATTTTATTTGAAACGGAACGGCTGACCAAGCTCACGGAAAGTCTCTTAGAATTAAATAAATATGAGGCACGGAAAGTAATTTTAGAGATGAAGGACTTTGATATCAACGGCATGATCCGGCAGATCTGCGAAACCTTTGAAGGAACCTGCAAGGAAAAACATCTTGTTTTTGAGCTGTTACTTTCTTCCGATTCTCTTCGTGTCCATGCCGATATGGGAAAGATCCAGCAGGTGCTTTATAATTTGATCGACAATGCCATTAAATTTTCCCACTTTGATTCTAAGATTACGATTGAAACGATCTCCCGCAATGGAAAAGCCTATATTTCCATCAAAGACTATGGTATGGGTATTCCGAAAGACTGCGTCACCAAAATCTGGGAGCGTTTCTACAAGACAGACCTTTCCCGCGGCAGGGACAAACGCGGCACCGGACTCGGTCTTTCCATCGTAAAAGAAATTGTTGAAGCGCATGATGAGAATATCAACGTCATCAGTACGGAAGGCGTTGGCACAGAGTTTATTTTTACGCTGTCCTTAATATAATGGGAAGATATACGATTTTCGTTGAGCATTTTGGCTCTTAATTTTACTTATTTTCCCTCAACAAATGCTGTGCCTGTTCTAACTGCTCCTTAGGTACACGGATTCTGTATTCGCAAGATACCTTTAAATTTTCACCGAACTGTTCTACCGCCATCCCTCTGCTGCCGATATTCCTCATTGTATTTCCATTCGTGGAAATCTTATACGGTATCCGGTGCTCCTCTAAAATATCAATAATCCTATTCTTTTCTTCCATTGAATATGTACAAAAAAGCTCACTATATAATTTCATAATAGCCCTCCATTCTTATTGAATATTAATTATATTCTACAATACCTTTAAGTTGCTTACAACCCATTGATCATATCTTACGATACCTTCAAGATACTTAACTCAACGATTCTATTTTACCATATCTTTGAAGTGCTTAACCCAGTAATTATATCTCACCATACAAAAAAGACCCGCATGAGGTACATTTCAAATACCTCATGCGGGTCATATTTACGGTCTCTTATACTAACTCAAGTACAACTTCTAAAGCACCGTCACCTTTACGCTGTCCGATTTTGATGATTCTTGTGTAACCACCGTTGCGGTCTGCATATTTTGGTGCGATCTCTGTGAATAATTTATCACATAAATCAACCTGTTTTGTGTTTTTCTTTCTCTTAGCACCCTCTGTTGGAACTTCTTTTACAGGGTAGAGAACTTTTAACATCTGTCTTCTTGCATGTAAGCGGGAAGGCATATCTTTTTTGATGGTTTTTTCTACTTCATCATATACAGTAACTTTTTTACCATCTACAACTTCTTTTACTCTCTTGCCTTCAGCGTCTTTGCGAGGAACCTTTGCTGTTACGGTTACTTCTTCAAAGTTGTCTTTTTCTTTTACAGCTAAGGCGATTAAACCTTCAGCTACTTTCCGAACTTCTTTCGCTTTTGCTTCTGTGGTAACAATTTTTCCATTGTATAATAATGCTGTTACCTGGTTTCTGATTAAGGCTTTTCTCTGATCTGAGGTTCTGCCTAATTTACGATATTTTGCCATTTGCTTATCCTCCATTTGTGGAACATCCGGCCACGCTCTTTGGTCTTACTTACCGAATGTCATTGACTGCCACTCATGGATATCCCTTGCCGTGCCTGAATGGTCTTACCGGCTCGGTATTCCATATGTGCGTTAAAGTCTACATGCCAATCAAAAAATAAGGTGATTCCTTATTCTTCTCCCTGATTCAACTGTAAACCTAATTCTTTTAATTTTGCTAATACTTCTTCTAAAGACTTGCGTCCTAAGTTACGAACTTTCATCATATCTTCCGGTGTGCGGTTGGTCAACTCTTCTACTGTGTTGATTCCTGCACGTTTCAGACAATTGTAGGAACGAACGGATAACTCTAATTCGTCAATGTTCATCTCAAGAACTTTGCCCTTTTCGTCATCCTCTTTTTCTACCATTACTTCTGCTGTCTTAGCATTCTCTGAAAGATCAATGAATAAATTCAAATGCTCGCTTAATACTTTTGCTGCAAGGCTGACTGCCTCATCCGGTTCAATAGCACCATTGGTATATACATCTAATGTCAATTTGTCGTAATCGGTGATCTGTCCGACACGGGTATTGGCAACGGTAAGGTTTACACGCTCTACCGGTGTGTAGATGGAATCTACTGCGATGACACCAATCGGTACATCTTCACTCTTATTCTTATCGGCACTGACATAACCTCTGCCCTTTGTAATGGTTAATTCCATATACAGTCTGCAGTCCGGACCGCCATTTAAGTGTGCGATCACAAGTTCAGGATTCATGATCTGAACATCTCCGTCCACATGAATGTCTGCTGCGGTTACTACGCCTTCGCCTTCAAATTCAATGTAAGCAACTTTCGCCTCGTTAGATGTGCTGTTATCTCGAATGGCAAGATTTTTGATGTTCATGATAATCTCTGTCACATCTTCTTTTACTCCCGGAATGGAAGAAAATTCGTGTAACACACCATCAATCTTAACCTGACTTACTGCTGCACCTGGTAAAGAAGAAAGCATAATTCTTCTCAGAGAGTTTCCAAGTGTTGTACCATACCCTCTCTCGAGAGGTTCTACGACAAATCTGCCGTATTTTTTATCTTCTGAAATCTCAGCGATATCAATTTTGGGTCTTTCAAACTCAAACACTACAAAGTCCCTCCTTTTCGGGTATCATTGCTTTACATATTATTTAGAATATAACTCGACAATGAGCATCTCGTCTACAGGTACGTCAATTGCTTCTCTGGATGGTAACTCTTTTACAGTTGCCTGTAAGCCTTCCTGATTTACATCTAACCACTCAGGAATTAATCTTCCGCCTGTAACCTCTAAGATATCTTTGTATCTCTGCATTCCTTTGCATTTTTCTTTGATTTCAACAACATCGCCTGCTTTTACTAAGTAAGAAGGAATGTTTACCTGCTTGCCGTTTACTAAAACATGCTTATGGTCTACGATCTGTCTTGCTTCTCTTCTTGTTCTTGCAAAACCGGATCTGAATACTACGTTGTCTAATCTGCTTTCAAGAATAACCATCAGATTTGTACCTGTCTGACCTTTCATTCTATCAGCTTTTTTGTAGTAATTACGGAAAGGTTTTTCTAATACACCGTAGATGAATTTTGCTTTCTGTTTTTCTCTTAACTGAATACCGTACTCAGACATCTTCTTGTTTGCTCTTTTTAATTCTCTTTTTGATTTCTTATCATATCCTAAATAAACCGGATCCAAACCTAAAGATCTGCATCTCTTTAAGACTGGTGTTCTATTTACTGCCATCTTAGACTTACCTCCTAATTAAACTCTTCTGCGTTTTGGCGGGCGACAACCGTTGTGTGGTACAGGGGTTACGTCCTTGATGCTTAATACTTCGAGTCCACATGCCTGAAGCGCACGGATTGCTGCTTCTCTACCTGAACCCGGTCCCTTTACCATAACATCTACTGTCTTTAATCCGTGTACAAGAGCTGCTTTTGTTGCAGTCTCTGCCGCCATCTGAGCAGCATAAGGAGTAGATTTCCTTGAACCTCTAAATCCAAGACCACCGGCACTTGCCCATGATAACGCATTTCCTTCAGCATCTGTAATTGTTACGATTGTGTTATTGAAAGATGACTGAATATGTGCCTGTCCGCGTTCAACGTTTTTCTTTACACGCTTTTTTGTCACTTTTTTTGTAACTTTTTTAGCCATATCTAAACTAACCTACTTTCTTTATGATTCGTTATGTTGCTTATTTCTTCTTGTTTGCAACTGTTCTCTTAGGACCTTTTCTTGTTCTTGCGTTTGTCTTTGTCTTCTGACCACGAACAGGAAGTCCTTTTCTATGACGGATACCACGATAGCATCCAATTTCCTGTAATCTCTTGATATTGAGTGCGATCTCTCTTCTGAGATCACCTTCTACAGTCTGAGTCTCATCGATGACTGCACTGATTCTCTTTACTTCTTCGTCAGTTAAATCTCTGACACGCGTATCCGGATTTACGTTTGCTGCCTCAAGAATACGGTTAGAGCTTACTCTTCCGATTCCATAAATATAAGTCAAACCGATCTCAACACGTTTTTCTCTTGGTAAATCTACACCTGCAATACGAGCCATGTGTGTTAACCTCCATTATTCCTATCTGTTTTTTCTATTTCGGAACAAACCCATGCAGCTGCGGTTTCCCGCCCTGAAATGTGTGCATACACCTGCTCCTCTGGTTACTGCCCTCTGGCATGAAAATGATATATGCCTCTCGGTATTAAAGCATACACCTGGTTTTATTATGAATAGCGTGAGTTTGAGGATGTCACGCTACAGCCGCACATAATAGCTACAATTAACCTTGTCTCTGTTTGTGTTTCGGATTCTCACAGATTACTCTGATGCTTCCTTTTCTTTTGATCACTTTGCATTTTTCGCAAATTGGCTTTACGGATGATCTTACTTTCACAGCAAATTCTCCTTTCTTATCTTTCGGTCATTGACCGTCTTAAGCACCCCACGCAATCCCCCGAACCCTTGATTTTCCTTGGTTTTGGGCATAGTGGTAGGGCATATTTCAAAAGCGTCCGACTAACATTATAGCACGGACGCTTTTAAAAATCAATATGTTTTTTATGTCTTATTTATCTCTGTAAATGTCAATATTAAATGCGAAAGTTTTTTTAAAAAAATTTTTCCTATTCCAATGCCTCTAATTCCTGTTCAAACATCTGCCTTGCAGTCTTATATCCAAAAATTCTTCTAGGATAATCATTTATCCAATTTTCTATATCTTTGATCTCCTTTTGAGTTTTTGCATCAAAATTTTCTCCCTTAGGTATCTTTCGACGTATCATTTTATTAGCTACTTCATTTGAACCACGTTCCCAACTACTATACGGATGACAATAATAGATTTTCGTTCTGTTTCCAGTCTTAATAACAGAATGTTCCATCCCTTCACAATCTGAAAATTCTGCTCCATTATCTACAGTAATTGTTTTAAACACATCTTGAAATTTTTTACCCCATTTTCTTTCCAAACGGTTCAGGACTCTTATCACAGATTCTGTCTTTCCATCCGGCATCTTATAGATCAATTCATTTCTAGTCTTTCTTTCCGTTAAAACCAGCATTACATTTTTAGACTTTCCACGTTTCCCCTTTACTGTATCCATCTCCCAATGTCCAAAATCCTCCCTATTATCAATCTTTTCTGGACGCTTTTCAATACTTTCACCTATTCCGGCTCTCTTTTGATATCGCTTTACCCTATTATACTCCCTTTTCCGCTTTCCTTTTACTGAAAGAGATTTATTAGTAACTTTCAAAAAAATCCCTTTATCTATATAACTATATAATGTAGTCACACAAATTTCTGTTTTAAATTCTTTCCCGGTTTCCTTTATCTCTCCTATAACCGCCTCAGGACTATAGCCATCTCTAACAATCTTATTTTCTATGTATGATGCCAGTTCTAAATCTTTTCCAATTTTCAGTTCCGGTCCTTTGGCTTTTAAGTTCTCTCGATATTTCTTTTCTGCCATATCACAGCTATAACGCTTTTCCTTTTCCAAAGTTGTGTTTAATGCTTCAAATTCTCCTCTTTTTATTTCTCTATATATCGTACTAATATGAACATGAAGAATATTCGCTATTTCTTTTTTACTATGCCCTACATTTAATAAGGTTTCAATTTTTATTCTGTCTGCTTTTGTCAAATGTTTAAACGTTCTCATACTCATCTCTCCCCAAGTTTTATCGTAATTGTTACTTTATTTTTCTAATCTATCTCTTTATTATTTACGATTATACACTTTCAAAGATTTTTACTCAAACATAACTTTATTATATATTAAAAAGAAGCACCATAGACAATTTCTATTCTTATCAGATGTCTACAATGCCTCTTTTCGTTTTTAAATAATTATAAACTTTAACGTCTACAGTATTCTCCATTCCCCGTTACTCTATGATATCCCTATACCTATCGAGAATTTCTATGATATCATCTCCAAACTTTTCTCTTGTATATTTTCCACTATTATGTATCTTCTTTTGCAGCTCCCATACATCTGTTGGCATTATTTCAATGATCTGCCCGATCATCTCCTCATTCAAAAAATTTTCTCTATACTCCAAACGCACTCCTGCTCTATTTAATATTTTCTTTACACTATCACTATTTCTATAATGTTCTAATTCACTTTTTAAAAGTTCCTGTGGATCAACATCCTCCAACTCTCTCAAAACCGTTTTTAATGCCCTATACCTATTAAGATTTTGATATTTTTCTTCATTTTCCATATGTATATCATAAAAAATTTCTGATATTCGTTCAACTTCCTTCTCACTCTTTTCCGGTAAGGAAGATTCATAATAAATATTATTCATAAATGTAACTAATCTCTCCAAGTATACAAATTGTTCCTTTAATTCAGCCTTTACATCTTCAGATGCCTCCTGCTCATCAATTTTACTGCTATTATTTACCCATACTAAAATTGGCACAAAATATTCATTTGGAACCTTACGCTGCAATATTCTATATGATTCCTTTAAATTTCTTTTATATATATTTTTTACCAACTGTACATGCTCATTATTTTGTTCTACCGGAGATACTATTTTCTCTGATTTCCATTCTCCATTTCTATAAGTACCTATTGAAAAACGACCGTCTTTCAATATCTTCACCTTACCTGATCTGTTTTTACATTCAATTATAAAACACATTTTTTTCGTAATAACAAGAAAATCTATCTGATTTTCCAAATCCCCATCACTCAATTTTATATCATGTAAAATATTACAATAGAAATCGCAGTATCCTAACTTTCTTTTTGTCTGCCTTTCTCCTTCTATACCTTTTAAAATATTCCTTTTTACATTTTCAATTTTCTCCTTTTCGTTCTCTCCACAAAGTTTCTCTATTCTTTCAATTTCCTGCAAATAGACTTCATTACCCGTCTGCTTATCTTTATCCCAAAAAATAACTTTATCTATAACTTCCTGATCATACTTTCCTGATATACAATTACCAATTCCTTTTACAATTTCTCTAAAACCCACTTTTGCTCTCCTTTGCTTTATCGTTCTTATAATAATAAAATTGTATCACATTTCTATTTACTTTTATATATCTTCTTATCAATAAAAATAAGCCTGCTTCTAAGCATAATAATGCTCAAAAGCAGACCTATAAATTACTTTTACTAAAAAATCTTTTTGTTTATCCTTTATTACAACAGTTCATAGCCAACAATTTCAAAGTCATCTCCTCTTTGTTCATAAATCGGACGGACACTCAAACCACCTTGAAGAAGTTTAAACCAACGTCCTCCAATTTCTTCCGCCACTTCAAAGCAATCTAAATATTCTTCCCCATTCCAACCGTATAATGCTATAGGTCTCCCTTCTATCTGATAAACTTCTATATCATCATTATTCCACCACGTTCCTAATCTACGCATCAATCGACTCTCCTTTTTATATTATTTTACGATCTTCCAGTTTCCTTCCTTTTTCAATTTCAAATCATATTGTGAAATCTGCATAGCCTTTGTCTGTTGATCTAAATATGTAACATTAACTTGCACATAAGTAATCTTTTTTTCTTTTACGGCACTTATAATTTCCACTTCCGACAATACATACACATCGTTCTTTTCTTGAATCGGCTTTAAAACATTCTTTTCTGCATAATAAGAAAGTTCTTTTTCATCAGCAGTAGGATATAATCTGAAGAATGTAACTAAAAACTCTTCAATTTCTAATTGTTCATTATTATCAACACTACCATCATTCACAGTTACTTTCTTCTCATAATTTGACTTTGAATATCCCCCACAGACAGTAGGATTTTGTGTAACGACCATTGCACCATTCGCATCCTTATGTACATTGGTAATATAAAATGACTCATACTTTTCTTTCTTATCCCCTTCCTGAATCTTCTGCTTTACGGAAAATTCCACACGGTAATCTTTTTTAGAGCTCTTTTCAATGCTCCATATCTTCGCCTCTTCGACCCATGATGTAGTTGGAATATCTTCCCGGATGCTTTCTTCATTTATTTTCCGTAAATCTGCACTCGTATAATTTTCTAATTTCTTTAATCTTTCATCTAAAACCGCTGCATCCGGTTTCCATTCAAAGTAAACTTTTGCATAGGACAACACAAAATTTTCTACGGCATTCGTATCTGTCATTTTTTCCTGAATAACTTTCTTTTCATGTACGGTATGTTTATCTATTGCAGTGAAATTTTTATAAATTCCGAATACAACAGACAGAATCAATATACACCATAAAATAATAACCATTTTCTTATTTGTCCCCACCTGTATCACAGGTTCTTTTTGATACAATACTTTTTTGATCTTATTCTCTTTATGTTCTTTTTTTGATAATGTTTTCACTTATTCTCCTCCTGCTTCTTTTATTCTCCCGGCACATACAATATGTTTCTGCCAGTATTCTGTTGTTAAATCTGCATATCCAATTGGATCTCCTGCATGATACATCCGGTTATCTCCCACATAGATTCCGACATGCGTAATATATGTTCCCGAATCATACGTCCCTGTAAAGAAAACTAAATCTCCCGGACTTGCCTCACTAAATGCTATATGCTGCATTGAATCATACTGCCGTTGTGCAGTCCTTGGAAGCGTAATACCTGCTTTACCAAAGCACCACTGCACCAATCCACTACAATCAAAAGATGTATCCGGATTGCTTCCTCCAAAAACATATTTCCATCCTTGATACTTTAATGCTTCTGTCATAATTGCCGTGACTGTCTCATCTGTAAACTCTGGAACATATAAATACTGTGACACCAGATATACATAAAACATATTTCCATAATGATAACGCCACCCTCCATTTGTCTGTACCGCAATAGCAGCATTATATGGAACCTTTTTGCCCTTTGACTTTTCTTTTGCAAAGTTCTCTGCCAATTCAAACGTATGTACTTTTCCATTTGCTGCTACATATTCCACATATTTTCCACCATAGTTATATGCCTGTACTGCCGTATTTACATCACATTCTGCATCTAAAGCTGCTTTCAGCAATTTTGCAAAATATGCACATCCCTGCTTAATGCTCTCTTCCGGGAGCAGACTATCCTTTTTCATTCCCAATGATTCTGAACATTGCATAACGTCATTCCCTTTTCCTCCTGATTCTACCTGCATAATGGCAAGCAGATATTGTAGATATTCAGAGAGACCATTTTCCTCGGCATATTGAGCAACAATCCCCTGATATGCTAAAACTTCCTCTGACAAATTTAATCCCACAATTCCAACCTGATCAGGAGTAGGTCTTTCATCTTCATCAGCAGTTATGATAAAAAAAGCCATCAAAAGCAAAAATAATAAAAGCATGACCACTATGGTAATCCTTTTAATTTTTTTCATCCGCTTTCTTTCTGACCCTTTCCTTTCTGATACTATCAGGTGTTGCTTTCACAGTTGGTGATTTCTTGCTGACTCTCATATTTACATTATTTCTGATTACTGTACTGTGAAGGTTTCCCTTCTGATTACTGTTTGAAACCACAGTGACATTTTTTCTTACATCCGTAGAAGACTTTCTTTCTACAATCACGCCACTGGCATGACTATTCTCCTTAGAATTTTTAGATACTTTTTTATTTACATCCGATTCATCTAAAATCTGCCTGTTTAAAGTTTGCCCTCTTAGACCTTGTCTATCTCCCCCTCCTTTAACCGATGCCTGTCGGTCCCAAACTTGTCTTTCCGGATTTTGACGATTTAAATTTTGTCTGTCCAAACTTTTTTTATTAACCGGTACTGGCATATATTCTGCACCTGGTTTCATTTTTAAAGACTCTACTTCCTGAACACCTTTCTTTTGACCATTGTTTTCATTTGATAAAGCCTCTCTCTCCATATTTTGTCTTAGATTTGCTTTATCTTGTACTGATTGCTGTTGCCGCTGTTCTCTATTAATATTCATCCTTTTTGGAGCTTCTTTGGTTTCTCTTAAGACAGGATCTGACTGTTTTAACTTCTTCATTTTTTCTTCCTGCTTATGAACCATAATATAATTAGGGCGTACGAAATCTTTTTTTACATTCTTGTTTCCTGTCGGAATCTCTGTGTCTTTTTTCTCCACAATAACTTGCTCCGCATTGTTTTGAATCGACTGTACAGGTCTTTCTTTTTGTTCCCTTTTTATTTTTTCCGGTTGCTTATGTACCCTGTATTGTTTTTGCATGGTATGCGATTGTCTTTGAACTACGCCCTGTTCATTTTCAAGTTCTTCCTCTCTCACAGGGATTACCTCACCATTCTTTACAGAAACATTTTTTCTGATTTCTTTTTTACCCGTTGATGATGCATTATTTACTTCCTGCTTCGGAACACCTGTATTATCCCTTGCATCCTTATTTGTACTTTCTACCGTACTTTGCGGAACATGTCTTTGAGAACTTTGCGAGACAACTTTTCTTACCATTTTTCTACCCATTCGTTTTCCCGTTCGTATCTGACGGTACGATTTATTCAGTATTTTTCTGCCTAACTGTCCCGAATCATTTGCACTAAGATTCATGACTCCCAATATATCATTCATTTTCATAAAGATTCCTGCAAACGTAACAATCTGCAAAAACATCATCAATACAAATGGATATGATCCAGACATACTGTAAAACATATTAGAAATACAAAATGCCAATGTTATGATCAGAGTAATACCAACCCGTGCCATAAGTGTGTTAAACAGATTAACAACCGCTTTTTTCCAATTATTTTCCTGTCCCGGCATCATAGATATTAAAAAACTGATGACAAGCACTAATGAGAATATTAAAAACAGTATCTGTGATAACACCATGATTCCAGTCAATAAGAGCACAAATATAGAAATGATGATGTTTAACAAAAATATAAATAACACCATTCCTAACCGTGGTGCTACTTCTGTGATTGTAAGATTCATGTTGTTCTGTTCCTCTATTTCTGACTTCACAACATTTTCTCTGTCCTCACCGCCATTTAAAGAGGGACTGACCGACAATAATCTTTCTACCCTGTCACCCCCAATGGCTTCTTTATCAGTTGTTCCATATTGTAATAGAAGCCATGGTTTTTCGATCTGCATCGCAAATAATGAATCCCTTATCAGTACTACACTATCTTTTTCATCCTTTTCTACACTTAATACTTTTGTTCCGGTATCCAAGATTGCTGCTGATAAATCTGCTGAAAACTCATTTAACATGCCCATATATTTAGGAGCATAGGCAATAAACGCGGCTGAAAATACAAATACTAACACGAAATTCAAAAAAGTATGCATAGCTTTGCTTGTTTCCTTTTTTATTAACCCCGTATACACCATGTAAATTCCAACAATAATAATGATAATGAACACCAACTTTACATACAAACCATTTGCTGATATTCCATTCTTTGTAATTCCGGCAAGTTCCTGTATGTTTTTTCCTATTTTTGAGATCATATCATCAATGAAATCCAGCTTATATGCCTCCTGAACCACATATCCTGTAGCACTTGAAATATACATAGACACGATCCACAAAAAGTCAGACAGACAGTACAAACCATACATAACACTTTTTCCAATACTATCTCCCCAATTCCACGGAAGCCAGCCTCCCGACAGATTGACATAAAAATCCAGCCTATAGTTTTTTAGCGGATATTTTGAAAAAAGATGTGCTGCATCCACTGTATCATCTACAAGTCCTGAAGCCTGTGCTACCGTCCCCCACAATAAAACACCCATAAAAATAATGGCAGCTATGGCAAAACACACTCCTACACTCCGAATTATCTTTTTCATCAAACCACCTCTTCTTCTGATTCAACTGGTGGACGAGTATCAAATGCATCAAAAATATCTTCAAATACCGGATGTATCTGCACTACACCAACACGACCATATAAATCCTGCATAAGACATTGTCCATTTTCAAGATTCCTAAGCCTTTTTTGATTTTCTTCGTCATTTTTGTCTATTCCAAAAAATTCTAACGTTTTTCTGATTTCCTGGATATCCGTACTACGAAAAGCAAATTTTAATCCGATATTGTTTTTCATTTTTTCATCTTGCAAATCATCCGTATTCTGTGTCACAAAATAGACACCTGCATTCATACTCCGTCCTGCCCTTACAAGCTTATTGGATAACGTTTTTCCTGATGCGACCTGCAAAAATGCCCATGCCTCATCTTCATCAACAATTTTGAACTGTCCTCTATCACTGTGAATAAAATCCAAAGCAAATGTACTGATGATAATCAGCATGGAAATAGATAACAGTTCCAACGTTGTGTACTCTTCAAAAGATGTTTCTGCATCCGGCAGTACCAGATCTGCAACCTGTAAAATATTGATCTGTTTATCCAGACTGATAGACTGTTTTACTGTTCCATCAGAAAACAAAAGCCGTGCAAAATCATAATCTGTAAAAGACTCTATATGTTCTGCTATCTCTCGTGACAACTCTGTATTCATACGTTTTAGTTCTTTTATAACCAACAGCAACCCTCTTTTTTCCTGCTGCGTTACAGTCCGAACAGCATTTCTTAAAACCGGAAATTTTTTTCCATCACGCCCTGAAATTCCTGTTAAGAATGTTAAAATATCTATTGCAAGACTTTCAGCATCCTTTGTATTTTTCATGATCACATATGGATCTAACAATCCCTGATTTTTCTCTTCACTGGTAAGATTCACTATATTGATCTCTTCTGAAATATCCGGTAGTTTTTCTTTCCATGCTCCGCGTTCTGATTTTGGATCTATAATAAGTGCTTTTGCTCCAAACAATGCCGCATAATAGCAGATCAGATTATTTGCAAAAGATTTTCCTCCTCCAAGAGATCCAAGAAATGCCATTGCTAATGCATTTGTCACAGATCCCTTTACGCCTTGTGCCGCCAGTGCCGGTTGTATATATACATTTTTATTTGTGTCTACGTTATAACCAATATAAATTCCACAAGTTTCTCCTAAAACCTGCGATGCACCAAATCCAAGTCCTGCCAGAAAATCACTTTTTACATACTGTATATAATCATTCATATAACGTTTTGATGCCGGATAAAATTCACTATGCAATCCACGCATGTCCCCAAAAGGACGAACCAGTTTTATATGGACATCATCATAAAAATCCTTTACAGCATTGATCCTGCGTTTCAGTTCTTCTATATCATCCGCCCAGACTCGTACAACATAACTTAATTTATGCATAGGTTCTTTTGTTTTATCTAAGACTGCTTCTAATTCATCTGATGCATACAATGCCTCTTCAACCTGATTACTGCTTTCTGTATTAGATTCCCATGCATGGTTATCTAAATCCTTTAATTCCTTTTTCTTATTACGCACTTTTGTCAAAGCCTTCTTATTTGAAACGATTTCAATATTGATACTTGTATCAATTGGAAAATCAAACTGTTGTTGTTGATAATAGAAAATCTCACTGGATGGGAAATCCAGCTCCCCTACAATATCACTAATAGACATGTACGCCACATATACGGCACGTTCTTCCCTGTCAAGTTTTAAATATTTAGGATGCTCTTCTATCAGGCACCTTGTCGGCTTAATAATGTCATATTGCTTTACAATACTTTCTGTATCGGTTTTTATTATCTCCATAGGATAATGGTAATCTTCATAAGAAACACCACTTTTTCCATTCAAATGCTCAATAAGATAACCGAAATCCTTTGCCTCAAGCTGTCTGACCTTAAAACGCCTGCTCAGCTTATCCTTTAATAATTTTTCCATTTTCTTAAAACGTTCTATTTCATCATTACTTACAACAGTAAAATCCCCCATTAGCGTATGGTTGACTTCATGTATGAATTCTGAAAAAGAATCAAAGACGGTTTTCTTTAAAGCCTTCACACTAAATTCCTCTGTTGCCGGTACCAGTTTGAACCCAATAAAAAAGCGATAGTCAATCTGATTTTCTCCTATCATCTCAACTAACGCTTCCGTCTGCTCATCCACAATCCTTATAGCAGTTTCCTTTAATTTCCCTTTAATTTTCTTTTTAGATGCCTCCTGAATGCTTCTCAATGAACTTTCCGTTGCAATCTGCAAAGCATGAATCTTTCCCTCACGATTCTGTGCTACCAGTTGAAACAATGCATCATGTATCTGCATCTTCTGTTCCGGTGACAAAAAAGAATAGTTATATGGTATCAATTCATAATAAGCAAACCACTCTCCCTCCTGATTTAATACTAAATTATTTTCGATATATTTTATTGGATATTTACTTTTCAAGCTCTACACCTTCTTTCCTATTTTCTTCAGGATAAACTCTGAAACTTTTTACAACAGTAATTATTCCTTCTGTCTGTTCATTTTCCATCTTAATAATTTTTCCTGCATAAGTTACTTTGGGATTTATATAATAAGCAATCACTGATCTCAAAAATGAATATGGCTTCTTTCCGTCAAATGTTTTCTGCGACATAAGCCATGTAAGTCCTGCTGGGATTGCAATATACTTCAACAGCACATTATCCGTCCATGCTAACGGCGGTATATTTCTAAAAATAATATCCGCAAACAATACTCCCATAAACCACGCAATCTGTGTAAAAGTCAATGGAACCGGAAGACTGACATTCATAAGACTGTATATAATTTTTTCCACATTCCAGATACTAGTATAACTCTTGATTTCTTTCATTCGCCTCCACCCTTTCTCCGTTCATTTTATTGCGATATCGCAACTTTTCAAAAGTAGTCTGCATCTATGACACAGACTACTTTACTCTAAAGAGGAATTTCAAATATTCCTTTTCCGGTATCATAAATTTCTCTGTTTAACTCAAGATCTCTTCCCAATGCTGCATAATTAATATACATTTTGACATGATCTGACAACTCCCCAAAATATCCACATTCATTTACAAGATAGTATGCTACATCAAAAGATGTCTCACATCCCGAATAATATATAATATCATCTTTGCGTTCATACAAAGAATCCAAATCACCGCAAAAGTCTATCAGTTCTTTTAACGCTCCCTTTATTGGTTCATTAAATTCCCCTACCAGTCTACATAAACGATTTAACTCTTCAATTCCTATGTACTCGTCCACTTCAAATGGTAATTCATAATCATGAATTGCGTATTCTTCGTATCTCGAATCAAGTTTTAATGTTTCTTTGACTTTTTCATAGTCAACAGGGCAGGAAAACCATGCCCCTATATCTGTGCCTTCAACATATTTTCCAAGATTGACAATATATACCATCATCTCATTCATAAAACACCTCTCTATTTAGCACCAAAAATTTTATTACCAACCTTAAGCAAGACATCTTTCATTCCTCCCGGATTATATACAAGCACTACTGCAATAACTGCAATAATTGCAAATTGTACTAATTTTGTATACTCTTTCTTTGCCAGTAACACTACTCCAATAACTGCAAGTGCCGCTAAAACAATCGGCTGTGCCTGTGCTAAAAGCCAAGTCTGTAAATTTGTTCCAATATTCATATTACATTTCCTCCTACTTCTTATATGATTAATTCTTCTACTTTTTTAGATTGCTGCTCTATCAATTTTTCGTGATGATCTTTTAATTTTACACGATTCATAATATCTGCCATAACATTTGTATCGTTATTCTTATCTACTTCCATTACCACTGTCAATGTCGGAGCGACCTGCTTTTCTAACCAACGTAATGTCCGTTCAAAAGTATATGGTTCGGGTTCCATTGTCAAATGCAAAACCCTGTCCTGCATACCAAGAAAACGCTGCCATTTCTCATTTAATTTCCACTCACCTCTCTTCTTACCTTTTTTCTTATCCACAAACCGGACATAACGATTAATGATTCCAAATGCCGTAAACCCTGCATCCTGCTTACCAAGTAAATCATCTACTGCCAGTTCTGCACGTTCATCCTTAAGTCTTATTTCAAAACGATTCTTTACTTTTGATTCTTCTAAAGGAATTCCATTTTTCACATACTGTTCATAATCTTTTTCATAAACACAAAAATATATTTCACTTTTCATGGAACCCAGATATAATGTGTTTCCCATTTCTTTTTTATATTGATCTCTTGTTCTCAACATTTCCCCGGATTCATAATTACGAAAACTACGAAACACGGAAATACATTCTCCGTTCTTCACTTTTTTTGCCAACATTGGAACATCTAAAAGTCCGATACAATCATTAATTGCCAGATCTATCCGCTTCATAACTGCACCTATGGATCTTGATTCCATTAAAAAATCATACCATGTTCGCTTCTGTGCTTTTAGATAACGTTCATACTGCCTGCATCCTTTTCCTTTCAGTTCTAATAAAATACCTTTTTTCTTATCCGGTGATACCATAACCGTAATATCTCCTAAGACATACTGCTCTGCATAACCATAAAAGGCATAATCCTGATGTAAAAAATATTCAAGTCTTAGATGCATGATCTTCTCTACTACTTTTTTAACTTCATCAGTAGGAAATCGAATCCTAACATAGTCAAAGAGTATTTCTAATGGATTATCCGGATCATATTCTTCCAAACATTTTTCCATTGCTTCTAAAAGCTGTTCTGATGCTTTTCTGTTTCCATTTTCAATCTTTGAAATATATGTCTTTTCTACTCCTAACTGATGTGCTAATACATCCTGTGTTACATGAAATTCATGACGTTTTTTCTTTAATTCTTTTACTCTCTTTTGATAGTCCATAAGCACTCCAACTTTTTGTAAAAAAGAAAGTTGCACATCAAAGAGCAGCTTTCTTTCAACACATTTTCTTTTTGTTTTGATACTAAAAGATAATACTCCTTACGGCTTTATGATTTATTCCATATTCCGGATAATTTTCCCTTTTAATATCCATATTTTCTACATCGCATGAATGGAATCACGCGATGTCCAACTCGCTTTTTGCAAAGTCCAACTCATTTCAAATTCTTCTACTCCCCATATTTAATGGGGATTTTGTAATTATCAGATAGTAGATAGTAGATTTTGTACCCCCCTGTTAGATACAGGGGGATTGACTTTATCCGCCCCGTATCAGGCGGCTGCGGCTTTACGCTTCGCCGCCGCCTCCGCCTGAACGGAACGGATGATTGCTAAGTATACACAGCGTGGATTTATGGATAACTCACATTCCGTCATTGACAGCTTATGGGTAAGGCATTGAAAACCTATGGAAAAGAAAAGCAGCTTTCCCACAAGGTTTCCAACACCTTCCCCACAAACCTGCCAACAACTCCATAACCATGTGAGTTACCCACAAGCTCCACCCTGCGATGACGAAGTCGGATTATCAGCCTACTTACATGATTTATGACATTCCCAGATATCTGATATGCCACTCTTCAAACTCTGTCTCTTCCGACTTTTCTGCAATAAAATTAAACTCTACTACCTCTTTATTTTTGGTATCTAATGCTACAATATCAAAATGGACCGGCTCTCCTTGTCCTTTCAAATCTCTGTCAACTTTTGTTTCTGCAATAAAAAGGATTTCTTCTTCAGGAACCGGCTTATCTTTAGACACCGATTGAAATGCTGATTTAAACTCATCATAATTTGTCATCATATACATATTTCCACCACCTTGTTTCAAATTAAAACAGCGGACTATATCTTTGTATAATCCGCTGCCCTACTGATCTTCATGTAATTATTTTGATCTCTTTCCTTTCTTCTCATTGTCACTATTTTTCTCACCGTAAAATACCTTTAATTCACGCCCGTAATACCACACCTTTACTTTCTCATCCGGATGATGATAATCTTCTTTCATGCACCAATTCCATATAATGGCATCCTCATAGCCCAGTGGAACAGTATCCTGTGTACCTTTCCATTCCGGATTTTCTTTCAAACGGTTAATCAGGAAACGAACACTTGCATTAATCTGCTCTTCGATCTTAGCTGACCTTGCCTCTGATTCTCCTATAATATAGTTAAACTGTGCGACACTTACTTTTGATTCCGGATGATCTACAAATTTTAATTCCTTAGTCGTTTCAACACCAAAACGTTCTAACACATCCTCTTCATTATACGGAAACACCACCATACCGGTCTGATTCTCATCTTTTCCTACAGTAACTAAACATCTTTCAACCATTTCTTTCATGTAATTATCCTCCTTCAACAACCTTATATATCCAACGCTACCCTATCTTATGTCACAAACAGGATAAACCGGATTTCATATTGATCATCTTCTGTTTTCTTTAAGTCGTAATATTCTTTGACATCGTCATTCCATGTGTTTATTGTTATAGATCCTCCTACCTGCAGCTCATGCCGGATTCCTGCACCATACAGAACTTCTTCTTTGATATCCTCTTCCGATTTTGGAATAACTCCATGATGTTCACAGGCATCTTCATATTCATCATAGTTAACAATACTGACATCCATCTGTATCCTCTCCTTTTTCTGCTAATTGATCTTTCTCCTTTATGAGTCCTCCAATAGTATTTAAAAAATCATGTCCTTTTGGTACCAGTGGCGTATAAAACTCACTGATAACACTTGTTCCGGCATCCACATATCCTCTGCCTTTTATCCGCTTCAGGAAAAAATCTTTATTGGTTTCTCCAAACATCATCCCATAACCAAGTTCTGACATTCTTCCAAGTGCTACCCTGAAATTAAACTGATCACGGATTCCATCTCCTAAATACTTCGCATCCGGTCTTTGGCATGCCAGGATCAGGAAATATCCCGCCTGCCGTCCTAGCATGACGATCTGTTTCAGCTTATTTAAGACTTCCTGATTTTCCCTGCTCCCTAACATTTCCATGAAAGCAACGTATTCATCAAAAATCAAAAACTGTGCCGGTAATCCCAAATATGCATAATTCTCTCCCGTCTTATAATTCGGCAGCTGCTTCATTGTTTCCGAACGTTCCATCATCTCTTCATAAAACTCATTGATGCAATCAATCATATCGTCTTTCCGATAATATACATTCGGCATAACACTTGCTAAATCCGCCAGATCTGCATTTTTCGGATCTAAAATACGGATTCCTGCATCTATCCGAAGCAGTGCCTCAATAATGGTCAGGATAAAGTATGTTTTTCCTCCTCCGGTTCCTCCTGCGATCAGCATATGCGGCAGGGAATCATATTCCCACCATAAATTTTTCATAAGCCGTAGCTTTCCGTTCCCGGCTTTTACTTCATCTATGCTGATACGATTCGCAATCATATCATACAAAAGCGTATATTCCACATAGGAATCCGTTAAGACCCGGTCTGTAAGTTCACAATACAATCCTGTTTCCAGTTTCTTTTCTAAATGAAGGTACTGCTCCTGATACTTTCCCATCGTGATCTTAACACGCACTATGACTTCCCCATTTTCCATTTTGTAATACATTTTAGGAAACCATGTAATGACTTCTTTAGAATTCCCGGAAGGAGCATCTTTAAACCAGCCGCTGTTCTGACCTGTTTTTGATTCATACCATCCGTTTTCCAAGATCATCCGTGCCAGTGCCTGTCTGTGTACAAGTTGCTTCCATACATCCCTTTTATAATTGTAAAACCAACATATTACCAGAATGCACAAAATAGCTGTTATGGAAATTGCGGTAAAAAAATAAGGAGTCGGTCGCATACTCCCTATCTTTTTCAGATTAACCTCTGACCAGTTTATCTGTGATAACCGCTTTCCATAAAAACAAATTAAAACAACTATAAAAATTCCCAGACATAAAGAAAGTATTGTATGAAAAATCAGATTTTCATCTGTTTTGCGGATACGCCGCCCTGACGTTCTTATTACCTTCTTCATCATCTGACACCTTTATCCTACTTTATGATTTTCCTCCGGCTTCTTTACTGCATCCTTAGCTGTTCCTGTGCTGCTTCCCTTTCTGGCGATAATGTCATCTGCTTTAATATACCAGTTGACATCTGCTCCACGGTATGTTGCATTTGCTACTGTATCAACGATCGGGTTTACAAGTTCCACCTCTGCATCATAATCAAATTTCTTTTCTTCCACACTTGCCGGAATACTTACCTGGATCATCATTCCTGCCGTTTTAGATTTTAAGTCATAAGTACGTTCTTTCAAAGTGGTGGTCGGATTTCCTTCCTCATCACGTTCAAAGACTTCTCTTCTCATTGAAGAAAAATATAATGTTCCAAATGTTTTTTCCTTATCAATCACAATTCCTTCTGCTAATCTCATGTTTTTTCCTCCTTTAATCTATACCTTTCTGTGGTTATTTCTGTCCTTTCTTTTTAATATCATCTGCGATCAACTGATAATCCGTATAACCAAATCCGTTGATATTCTTTCCGGTTGCCACAATTTTCGGGTTTACCAGTTCTACCTCTTCCATAAACTCAAAGGCATGCTGCCCTACATTTCCCGTGATCTTTACGGAAATATCATCTGCTCTCTGAACATCCGAAAAAAGATTATACGTTCTTGAAAGCGGTCTTGAATTTCTGCCACGGGTTACTTCTGCCTCTCCTTCTCCTCCAAAGGTCAGCCTTCCAAATGTTTTCTCCATATCTGGTACTACATGTTTTAAATCCATAAATGTTTCCTCCTAAAATTTGTTTTTGTCTTAATTGTTACTTGCTTTGCGTGGACAGCTTTGTTTCCCTCCTTCTTGTCCGGGATTGCAAAAGCAAAAAATAACAGAGTACATGACCCTGTAATCTATCATTGCACCATATCCTGTAGCCGCAACTGTTGATATTCCTCTTTTTTTATAAGCGGCTTGATCGGTTCAACTTCTCCCATTTCTTCTAATTCTGCTAACAATGCCCCTATTCTTTTTTCAGATGCTTGCAGCATTTCTATATACGGTTTACTATCATCGTATTTTTTCAATCTGACATAGCTCCGGTACTTTATACTTTTTTGTATCTGCCTGATTTTGTCCAAAATTCCTTCTGCAATATGCCTTTCCTCATACTGCACCGGGATTCGTTTATAATTACATATAATGTAATGATATGCTTTACTTTCAACACACTGCTTCCATGTAACTTCTGCCTGTTCCAGAATCTTTTCCGGTGCAACCATAAAATACACCGGCATGACAGGCGGCAGCTCTTTTCTACAGATTTCAATAAATTCTCCTGTATTCTGACTATACACTTCTAACTGCTTTTTCCCCTGTTCTATCTTCCTTCTTATAAAGTTTAACTCTTCCCCATCTGTCCATCGCGGACTGGTCGTTCCTTCTTCTCTGCAATATGACCATTCAAGATATAATGCTTCTAACCGTAGAACCAGCTTACTGATCTCTTGTTCTCTCTCTTCTAAAAATTCATCTTCTGTTAAAATCCTGTCGGTTGGCACTTCTCTTCTTTGACATTGAGATACATACTCAGCATAATCAATAATAATAACCTCCATCTGCATCCCTCCTTTTTTACATAGTAAAAGCCAAGGAAACATTTCTGGTTAACAACATTTCCCTGGCTTTCTTATATATACTATACATCTTACAAACAAATCTACAGTATATCTTACATTTCTATTATATTTATTATTTTGTTATTCAGCTAAAGACATTCCACATAGTCCCATAATACCAACAGTAAAAATAGCTTGTAAAATAGGATTATTTATATATATGATCAAAAGGATCAGCAATACGATCAATATTAAAATTGCAATTATAGATGCTAGGACTTCTTCCCAACAATCCCTGTCTGTTTTTATGATCTTTATTCTTCGACGCAACAAATAGCAGCCTATACCGAATAAAAGAATCGCTACTCCAAAAAATTTCAATGCAATATAACCGTCATACATTAACAATTTCAGTGCATTTAAATTCTGTAAACGCAATTCCTTGTTTAACTGATTTAAAAGAATCAGATACATTACATTCACAATTAAATATATGATTTCTGCTACGAGCTTTTTTACACACTGCCAAATTCTCATTTATTCTTTCCTTCGTTGTTTGATAAGTTACTCATCTGTTTCCTGATGTTCCCGATATTTTCTGACGTTTTCTACAATCATTAAATCCTGTTCTAGGATCTTCAACTCTTTTAATTCAAAAAGCAATGCCATAAGGATTATGATGATCATAAAACCGGTTATGATGATTCCAATGGCAAATTCAACTTTTAACACTTCCATTCCACCACTTTCCAGTTTCGTCACATAGTGTAATACATTGTTCATAAATCCTAAAAAGCCGTTGCATATACCTACTAACATCGTCAGAGCAACGGTAACAGCAAATAGCGTCAAGACACCTTTTTTATTTGCATATTCAGTTTTGAGCATAATGTACTCAAATTCCAGTTCTTCTGATGACATTGCTTGAAAGATTGCAACTCTTTTTTTATATTCCCTGAATTGCCTTTTTCTTTTTCCTCGTAAGGAAAAAAAATTGACACAATGTTCTATCCTGCTCTCAGCATTTGCCATATCAATCACTCTCCTTTTTGTATAGTAACATATATCTGAATTACAGTAAATTCCTTTCTGCATTCTCTATAGTAAAAGCCAAGGAAACATTTCCCTGGCTTTCTTATGTTATATCCTTTTATTTTACTTTTACGGATTTCATCTTGCTCCATCCGCTGTAATATTTCTTTCCATCTATCTTTTTATAAGAACGGGTTCTTACACGATAGGTCTTTCCCTTTTTCAGCTTCTTTACGGTTGCCTTTGTGCTTTTCTTGGATACATTCACACTCTTTATGTTCTTTTTGAACTTTTTATCCGTGGAATACTGCACCTGATAACCGTCAGCTTTTTTATCTTTCTTCCACTGTACCGTAAATTTCTTCTTTCCGGCGGTCAGTTTTTTCATTTCCGGTTTCTTCGGTACACCATAGACTGTGATTTTCTTCACACCTTTATTGTAGGTGGAAGTTGCCTTTGCTGTTACCGTAATGGTTGCTTTCCCAGTTCCCTTTACGGTTACTTTTCCCTTACTATTGACCGTTGCAACCTTTTTGTTACTGGTTTTATAGGTAATTTTACCCTTTGCCTCCGGTTTTAAGGTAAAGCTCTGTCCGACCGATACATCATAACTACTCTGATATATTCCCCAAATCCACTGTGGCATCTTCGTATTTGTTGCAGTCTGGGTCACATTTTTCATAATAATGGAAAAATATTCCTCTTCAGGATTAGCTCCGGTATATTCACCAATCGGAAAGACACATACATATCCTGTCCAGCTGCTTTCACCTTTTGGAAGATAGTTATCCCGATAACTTAATGTATAATCTCTCCCTTCCTGCAGCACAGTGCCACCTTTGTCTTTTACGACAACCTTTGGTTGTACCGGTGTAGAATCTTTTACATATATCCAGTCGCAATCTAAAGAAATATCCCAGTCATAAGTGGTTTTATATCCCGTAACGCAAAAAGTTTTTTCAATTACTTTACCATTCTCATCCATCATGGTTGCCGTTACGGTAACATCTCCTCTTGTTTTCCGGTACAGGGTTGCCTTTTCATTGTATGTTCCACCTACTTTTATACTGACTTTGGAACTGTCCGAAGAAGTCCATGTAACCTTTCCTGCTAATGCCGTGGTTAATTCCGGTTCGGTCTGTACATTGACCGTTTTGTTTTCTCCTGTGTAAATGCACAGGCTGTCTCTTAATTCCTGAGAATAACCGGCTCCATCTTTATAATACAGTTTCTCCGAAGTGGTCGGGACCACGTTCTCAACCGTAAAGCTGAAAGAGTCTTTTTTATCTTCCCTTGTAACGGTAATGGTGGCTTTTCCCGGTTTGGTGCCGCCGGTAATATATCCCATTCCATCTGGAGAGATTGCAATATCTGTATTGCTGGAAGTCCATGCAGTTGTATCTCTTGCAGTCGGTGCATCTGCTGCTTCATAACGAAACAGGGTAGTTCTTCCGGAATTTAATCTGTAGGTATTGTTTGCATAAGTCTTTTTTAATGCTTCGTATGCGGAGTATGGTTCCGTCTGCGGATAAACCTCTGCACGGACATCATCGTCTTTATTTGTAATGGCACTACTATTATTAATCTGATTACAAGTTTCCTGATTTTTTACATAAATTCGAGAGCCTTTTGAAATTTCATTAAAATTTGACATACCAAACTGGTCTACCACTTCTGTTGTACAAAAATATATCTTTAACGGATGTTCCATATGGGTAGCTCCATTTGACTCATCAGAAAACATCTTATCGTACATTCTTGTCATAGTTTCCGGGATATACACTGTCTGTAAATAAGTAGTATTGGCAAACGCTAATCCCTCTAATTTCTCTGTACCATATGGAACTCTATAAGACGCTCTTGTATTTCCTTGAGGGTAGGTAATTAAAGTTTGATTACAGAACAACACGCCATCTTCTGTATGGTAAGCTGTTTTGGGACCCGGCTCATCAATATAAAATCCTTTGCAGGAACCCATCAGAAAAAAGGCATTTGTGCCTATATTTGTTAAATTATTTGGCAGATGAACCTCCTCTATGCTCTCGCAGCCCTGTAAAGCACCAGAGTATATGGTTTTTACAGAATGCGGAATCTTTATGGATTCTGCTTCCTCTAAGCCGTAAAACGCATTTGTCCCGATAGAAGAGATACCTTCATTGATTACTATTTTTTTTACCTTATGATAATAGGCATGCCATTCTGCCCCTTCTCCCGGAGACAGGTTATACATCTCGCCACTTCCAGATAACGTCAGCGTACCTGTAACTTCATCGAAGTTCCATGTAATGTTATTTCCCATGTTGACACCATAGTTACCGCTTGTAGCAGCACCCTGTGACGGTACATCTTCCTGTGTTTCCACTGTAATGCTGTTCGTGTTCTCCGATGTGGTATTCACATTCTCTTCTGGTTTATCTTCCTTAGCAGTGTTTGTAGCATCTGCCGTTTCATTCTCTGTTGTATCAGATTCCGTAACATCTTCCGGTGTTTCGGCTTCTGTATCTTCCTCCGATTTCGTCTGTGTAGTTTCTTCCTCTTCCATAACCATTGTATCTGTAGTATTTTCACTGTCTTTTTCTGCCGCAAATGCGATGTTACCATTTGTCAAGGTAATGGTACATGCTAAAATCAATGCTAGAACCCTCTTTTTCATCTCTCAGAAATCCTCCATCCTTCCTGAAATTCATATCCTCATTTATAATTATATTTTACCACATTTTTCCTGTTTTTTCCATAGAAACCCCTGATATTACGGCAGTTTTATGCTGATTTAAGGATTGTAAAATTTGCAGGAAAATTTCTTAAAACTCCTCGGATTCGAGAATTTCTAAATTCTAACTATGTAATGTCTTTCACGTCTAAACAAATGTGGGAGCTTCTTATTCCTCAACGGCTTTATTTACAACGTCAGATGGGATTTCAACGTCAATATCATTAATCTTGTTAATCGTTACTTTAGCGGAAAATTCATTGATGGTGCATTCTGTCGTATCTAAAGATTCCGGGGCTACCTTACACTCAAGAGATTTGATGAGTCTTGATTCTTTATTGAACTTCATTGTGACATCGAGTTTTAATGATGATAAATCAATATCTTCTGTGTAATCCATCTCATTACCCAACACTTTTCCATACAATTTCTCAAAATCACTCATGGCAACTTTTCCGGTTACGGTATATTCTGAATCGCCATCCTTTATATCGGCAAGTTTCAGGTCTGTGAACATATCTTTATTTATCTTTCCTGTTTCAAAGGTTTCAGACTCTTTATAGTCTAAATTGGATTTTACCCACATACCGTATTCTTCATCATAGGAATAGGATACATTCTTGTCTAAATCCGCATAACTTTTTACCGGAACCGTTTGTGACATACCAAGAATATCCACTGTTGCAGTACCGTCTGCATATGCAATTTTTTCTGTTGCCTTGATGTTACAATCCATAGCAACTTTAAAATTCATGGTTGTAGAACCGGCTGCATCTGCTGACTGCTCTGCTGTATCTTCCAGCAGATCTGAAATATCAATATCGGCATCTGCGTTCATGGATAAGTCGGCATCCATGGATTCCACTTTCTTACTGCCATAAGCCCCATCAAGCAAATTTTCTGCCGTGACTTTTTGCCCGCATCCTGTCAATCCGCTTACGATCATAATGGAAATTACTGTTAAAATTGCGATTCTTTTCTTTTTCATTTTGCTTTCTCCTTGTCTTTCATGTTATTTTCTTTTTCTGTACTATTTGATACAATCTTTGTATTCCTCACGGAACTTCTTTAATCCGTCTTTTTCCTTATAGTTCATGTAACCATGCTTATCCACAAAGTCATCCACGGATTTGACCTGTTCATGGGTAAACTCCCATGTTTCTTCCTCATAGTCCCATGTACCGCTTCCCGGATCATCCGCTTCAAACTTTACGCCGAATACACGGACACTCTTCTTTTTGATGCCCCGTTTTTCATTGCTCATGGCTTTGTCTAACAGTGCAACATACTCCGGGTCTGTTTTCCAGATGGAGTTTTCTTCCAGTCCTCCATTTTCTTTCGGAACGTATGCTCCGTTCTTTTTGTAGTATTTCGGACTGATGAAACGTACATAGGTGTCATACTCTTTCGGGATATCCGAAGTGTCCACGATGGAACACTGTACCTCTTTGGTGGTGATGTTGCCTGCGGAATCCGTTAAGGTGTAGCGGATAACGCCCTCTCCTGTTTCTAATAAGGTGTCCATATCTGTTTCCGCACGAAGTTTCATGGTTGCACCGTCTTTTCCTTTGATGATGATACAGTTTTCCTTTTTGTCATACGCATAGTCCTTGGAATACAGGTACTTTCCGTCTGTATCTTCCTCATCTTTAAAACGCAGGGTGGTGAGCAGGGCTTCCGTTGTGATCTCTCCGTTTTCTGCCTGTTTTAAGGTGAAGTAACGGTTGTAGGCATCCAGTTGCGGGAACTTGTCCCATACGGCATACATGTTCAGCCATGTACCGCTGGTCATTTTCCCCTGTGAAGCACCATAAACGGTAGCATCCTGTTTCTTTACGCCAAGGGTCAGCTTATCTGCCGGCTTTTCTTCCCTTCCCTTTTGTACCATGTCATCCGGTGCATCATAGGTAATGCAGAGGTTTTCGCCTTTGTCATCGGTGGTATTTAAAGCCTTGTCATAAACATAACTGGTACTATGTTCTGCATTTAATTTAAAAATTTCATTTTTGTCAATTACCTGACCTTCTTTTTGAATGTCCGGCTGCGTTGCCCATTCCTTCACACTGTACTGCTCCTCACATGGATCTTCCTTTCCGGTGTCCGGGTTCAGGCTGGTCAGTTTTGCCGCGTGCTTTTCATCCGTTTTCTTTCCATTCTTATCTAAGAGGTTTCCATCTTCATCCTTTTTGTATGTTTCCGTCCTCTGGAACATATCTTCCCCGACCAGTCCCTTGTAGAACTTTCCGTCAAACTTATACATTTCCGTATCGGAGATGATCAGGCTCTTATCCTTTTCCTGTGTGTAGTCATCCCCCACGGTCTGACCGTTTCCATGGTAGGCAATGTTACAGGACATTTCCCATTTTGCCGTCAACACAAGGTTTCTGTCCACACAGATTTTGTCCCCTTCCTGGTATTCCTTTCCATCCTCATCATACCAGCCAAGGAACTGATGGACATAACGTTTGGCTTTATCACTGATCTGTGGCTTTTTCCCTATGATTGTATCCTCACACCAGTATAGTTTCCTGTTTTCCGGCATCGTACAGTTGATCTCATCCGGAAGACCACTGTTATAGGTAACATTGTACTTTTTACTTAAGATAACATCATTTTCTCCTAATGCTGCACCATTCAGTCCTCCCCGTACTTTTTTGTTAGCTTCCGTAAGGTTGATCTTACTGCATCCGCAAAGAACAAATCCGGTGGAGGTATCTTTTAATCCCAGGCTGTTTTCTGCTACGGTATGGCTGTTCTCCCCATATGTCACTTCTGCCACTTTACGTCCGGGTTCATATTCGCTCGGTGCAAGGATGTTTTTTGTATGTAGTGCCCCATAAATGGTTACATACTGCTGTTTTTTTAAAAAGATATCATGTACCGCATCCTGTACGGAGCTCTCTGCAATGAGAAGATTTCCCGATTCATGACGGACTGCCGTATCATTTGCCAGAGAACCTTTCTGATAAGAGATTTTGGAATTATTTTTAAAATCCCCTCTATTCAATATAGGTTTTATTCCTGCGACTGTTGGCTGTCCACTGATTTCCATCACGCCATGTTTCCGGTTAAAGACACTCCATGTTGCATTACTTTCTATCTTTGGCGAACCACTGACTACCATGTTACCCTGGTTATCGACAGCATTGCTCTCCCTACTGTGAATGCTTCCCGAAGAACCTTTCAAGTAAGCCGTTCCGCTGTTGTCCAGTCCGGTTTTAACTCCGTCTATCTCCATATTTCCCGATACATCTATAATTCCTGCATTTAATATTCCAGACACACCATTCTCTCTGATTTCTGCTTTTCCCGAAATATTTACAGTTCCTTCATTGGATATCCCTGATGCAGCGTTGTTACGGATTCCTGTACTTCCTGCAATATTTACAATGCCTTCTTTGTTATTACAAATACCATTTTTCGTATTATCATAGATATTTCCACTATACCCGGACATTACATTTACGGTACCGCTGTTTACCAATCCATGACCTGTATTAGCATATACCGATGCATAACCTAAGTTCAATGTACCTCCTGAACTGTTACGCACTCCCCCGGTATTTTCTGCTTTTGATGTATTATTACCACAGATCTGTGTACTCTGTTCACCAGAACTGGTCAGATTCACCGTTCCATTGTTAGAGATACCAATACGGTTATTCTCATGGATATTTCCTCCGGCAATAACCATGTCCCCGTTATTCGTAACTGCCGCTTTCCCGGAATTACCGGATATATTTCCATAAATATTTACGCTGTTCATATCCATGCTGCCCTGTGCTTTTTGTACCCCATTTATCTTATTTTGAACGTTACTGTTTATTGCTCCATTCCATACGGCCGCATGTTCCGGTGCCGTATTCTCACAAATTACAGAATCATAAAGACTGCACAGACCATTGTTATATACACCTGCAGCAAAACTTGATGAACTGTTCCCGTGAATCTTCGTTGTCCCGAATGCAGTCAAAACACCACAGTTTTTACTTTTATCTGTCTTTGATGCTACGGCAATACCACCACCACGGGCACAATTCTTTTTCCCATAATCAGAAACCGTATTTCCCGTAATGTCTGAATCTTTAATAACGGTATAGGCATAACTCCCATTTTCGGAACCGGAAGTATAAATACCACCACCACAGGTTGCCTGATTTCCTTTAATGATACAATTTACAACAGTCATTACCCCGGCGTTTTTCAAGCCTCCTCCCACGCAATATTTTATATCATCAAAATCATTGGTACATGGCGTAAAATACTGCGATTCCGTATTGAAACGGTTATTTAAAACCTGTACGGATTCCAAATATGCTGTTCCGTTATTTAAAAGACCGCTTCCATAACCATTCTGGTTTTTATTATTCATAAGTTTCGTTCCATACAGAAACAACTCACAGCCCTCATTTACATTTATAAGACATCCTCCATGCGGTACGTTCTGATCCCCTTGTCCGCCATCAAGCTGTATTACACCTCCGTTATTATTTCCAAATGTCAGGGTGCATCCATCCTTTACTTTAAACATATCCGAATCCGCTTTGTTCCGCATAGCTTCTCCAAAATAGATCCTGCGGTTTGTTCCTGCTTCATTAGAACAGATCGTAACCTGTTTTGTTTTCCCCTTATCACTTTTCTGTATAATAACAGACTTATTAACTTCTATTTTATTTTTTAGGTAAATCGTAATACCGCCGTTATGTCTGTCAATCACATTTTGAAGTTCTGTTGCATTTCCTACTGTAACTACGGTAGCTCCATAGTTTTCTGCCTCCTCCGGGATTTCTGCCTCGATTACTTTCCATTCTCTGCTTGCGGCTTCACTCTTTGGTTCTTCCTTGAAACCCTCTGATGATTCCTCATTATTTTTAACATCTGTTATATCCGGATCTTCTATAGCATCTTCTTTTATTTGTTCAGTGATGCTATTATGATCTGTTGTTTTTATATTTTGCTTATCCGGCGAAAGATTCTCTCCTACATCCACAGTCATATCTTCCGTATCTGTTTTTATTTCGCCCTCTGTCTGACTGTCTTTCTCAGCATATACAACAGCTTTATTCGGCAAAATGCTTCCTGTCAGAGTAGCAACACATACGGTTCCGGCTAATAATCTTACAACCGCTTTTCGTTTCATGGATTCCTCTCTCCTTTCCCTATAGGTTCTTTTTGTTCTTCTCTACCAGAATGGTTCTGGTCTGCGTAACATCCTTTTCATCTCCGCGGGGAGTCTTATAATGCTGTGCGACCTCTGCCTGTATCAGTCCCTTTTTATAGTCTGACATTAAGATCTTTACTTTAACATCAGAAGCAGAGTCTAACTGAAGCATCAGGTTCTGCACAAAGGCTGTCCGGAACTCTTCATTTCCAATATACACCTCTTCATCCTCCGTCATCTTTGCTGCCGCATTCTCCATTGCCTGTGTAATAGAATTAGATGTCTCTCTTTTTCTTGTTAAATCTCCCTGTATGGTATATAAACAAAATAATAAGAGCACCAGTATAATTGCCGATGCAATACCTATTACAATATTTTTCATCTATACTGCCACTCCTTCCTAACGATTATCTGTTTTTTGAATTTCCCATTGTGTTTCCACCGGAACTAAAAACTCTGTTTCCGCCCGATTATTATATTCATCCTTTCCTGTAACCGTCACCAGATAGACTCCACTTTTGATAAAAGTAATGGTATGTTTCTCTTCATCATAAAAAGCATCCGATGTTTCTTCTCTGTCTGGTGTCTTTACTGTAACCTCGATGTTTTGGATACGATTTTCTTTTACTGCTTCTGCAAGAGTTTTCTCATAATCATCCACAGCATCTGTAATCTGAATATCAGATAAGACATCATAAATGGTTCCGGTACTCTTTTTTTCATTTGTGTCATCATATGCCGTGTCAGTCAGTTCAGGACCAGTTCCTATATAAGTAAGCTGCGGTCTGTAAGACAACGCCTTTTTAAAAGCTGCCGTGTCCATAGAACCAACATAACTGTTCGTTTCTTTTTTTCCAGCTTCTTTTAACGCCGGAATGATATTTCCACTATAAATATGTATGACAATAAGCACCATAACAGCAGCAATGACTCCTCCACCAAATAACTGTAATAATTTTCTCATGCTTTCCTCCTCTAAAAATCAACTTATCCATACAGCCAGTTTGAAAAAAGTCTGATTCCTGCTGATAAACCACCACCTAATGTCATAACTGCAAGAAATCCAATAATAACTACAGCTCCTGCCGCTTCTGCAATACCTTTTCCGTACAAAGATATAAATTCCTTCATGTATCGTTCTCCTTACTAAGTTTCTGTATTTTATTAAAGAATACTGAATGCCTTTAAGGCTTCTGCAAGCATACTGATCACAAAAAAATACAGTCCAATACTTGCAACTGCACCACCAAGTTCTTTGATATATACGTCCATTAATTTACATATCCCCTTTCCACATGTTCATTGGATATTCCCAAAATAGGAATCTTATATTTATAGGTCATCACTAATTCAATACTTTCCGCCTTAGATGTATTACCAATACTTTCGCTTTCATTCGTATAATCAGCCGTTGTATTTTCTTCACTGCCATAAACAGTAATCTTCATCTGATATCCATCATGTACAGCCTGTTTTCCAACTGCATCAATAACAGATGCTGCCATATTTGCTTCTGCAATCTCCTTTTTTGCATCATCCATATAACTTCTTGCAGCAGAGGAATCTATTTCTGCAGAAATTGTCCCCACTGCCAAATACATTATCATTGCAAAAATGAACACTCCTAAAAATCCTTTTATGATCGTATCCATGACTTTTTTATCTCCTCTCTCTACTACAGTTAAAAGACATTTCCCATACTTTTATATACCATCATTAATATCAATACCAGATCAGCCACCATCTTAAATCCGGTTGGAAATATCGGATAAAACAAATATCCCATCATTCCTGCAATTCTATTATCATTTTTAATCTCTTCACTTCGTATTGTCATAGCATTGTTCTTATCTATGATCTGATACATCTGTTTTTCCTGATCACCTCCAAGTCCTTTGGAAATGGAATAAAGTATTTTCATGCTTTCATGTACTTTAGGCACATCATAATCCATCAAGAACTGAAAGTAAGCATCTGACTCTCCTGGCTTTTCCTGAATGGTTTTCCTAAACTGTTCTAATGGATAAGCCAAAACATTTGGTGCATCTTCTATAGATTTTAAAATTGCTCCCTGTACACTCTCCTTTTGCATGAACAATATGACACTTAAAAGCCACTTAGGATAATCCCTTTCAATTTCCCTTTTCAATCTTTTTTTCAGAAGATAACGGTTTAAAATATGCTGATTTAAGAACAAAAACACGATCGGAAAACCAACAGCAAAACATACAAAAGAGTTTGTCAAAAAATATGCAATAACCATAACTGCCATTGGGAATACTGACCATTTCAAACTGGTTATCCGTTCTTTTTTTATATCCCATTGTTCGAGTTCCATGTAATCTCTATTAATTTTATTTTTATCACGCTGCGAACTAGACACCAGCCAATCCGTTGCATTCTTTTTTAGGACACCCCTTGCTAATAGTAATAAAAATAATACATTTAAAACAACCAGTCCACGTTCAACCGGGAGCATCATAATATTCATTTCTTCTGGAAGAAATAATACCATTGCCTCAGATACGGCAAACAGGGTAACAAATGAAATAACAACGGAAAACAACATACTCTTTTTTTTACTTCTGCATTGTTCCGTTGCACTCACCCAAGCGTTTCTTCTTTTTTCGATCAGCTCTATTGGTTCTTCACAATCTCCTCCCTGAGCCGTATTTTTCAAAAGAAAATCATGGAAAAGTTCCATCTGTTCACATCCATAAGACTTTTCAATAATATGTAATGCATTCTTCGCTGTATCTGCTCCGGTATTTTCTTCAATAAATTCTGCCACTGCCTGTTTTAAGGCTTCCTTCATATCTCCCTGTTTAAAAAGTTCCTCTGTGTCCACTAACGCTTCACGAATATTTTTCTTCTGACGATAAGAACCTTCCATCTGTTCCATATAGATACATGCATCTGTAAAACGCTGATAATATTCTTTTTCTTGTCTGATGTATTTAATAAATCCTGGAACCATAAGAAAGATTACAATGGCTGTTATCACTCCAAAAATAATTCCCAACCTGCATACACCTGCTAAAAAAAGTCCACCAAATATAGATATACACAGATTTTTAAATGTAAACAAATCTTTCAAACTTTTCTCCTTCCATTTTATGATCTTTTAGAGTGGTTTTTCTTTGTCGTGACATAAGATATCATACACATCCTTATTAAAAAACGGATTTTCAATACCTGCTTTATGCATCTTTTCCCGTATATATTCAGGTATCATATCTTCCATCAATTTTCCCTGATATACTGCCATAACACATCCATTTTTATTATGTTTTATATCTCTATCAAAAAAACCTACCTGTCGGATATACCTTTCCTGCTTTCCTGAAACTTCGTTTAAACGCATGTCTAATAGAATTCCAACATTTAATCCTGTATAGACATCATTTTCCAGTCGATCAGCATCTTCTCTCGTTGGCATCATACTTAAAATTCGATCCGGAATCTTTCTTATATCATCTGTATGAAGTGTTGCAAATCCTGTGATTCCTGCTATCCAACATTCCACTAATTGTTCTGATTCTACAGAACGTGCTTCCGAAAGCATGACACGGTTCGGCATCATACGCAACACCGTACACATTGCTTTTTTATAGGAAAAATATTCATTAACGTGTAACTCTACGCAATCTTTTCCGGGATTAATTTCTCTATAATGAATTTCACTGGTATCTTCCACCGTTACTACTTTCTCTTCTTTAGGGATGAATGATGTTAAAAATTTAGCACATTCCGTTTTTCCAACTCCCGGTTCCCCACAAAATACCATATTTAATTTTGCCCTGACACAATTTGCCAACAAATATAATACTTTTTCTTCACAATAATGATTTTCAATTGCAGATTCTACGGTAATCCTTTGTACCGGTGGTGTTTTTCGGATGCAGATACAAGTTCCTGTCATTGCTATGGAACTATGAATAATTGTAATACGAAGAGTACCTGTCTCTGCTTCAATCACATTATTGTCTGTAGGCGTAAAATTCTTTCCTATCAAAGTTGCCACATTAATCGAAAAATCCTCAATAAATTTTTCAGTGATCTGATTGGTTATGTTTGAATTCACTACTTTACATCTAGCATTATTTGTATCTCTGACCCACAATTCTTTTCCATTGTAATCAACATCTGTAATACGATCATCTTTTATAAACTCTAAAAAAGGACCATACTGCAGATCTGATAATTCTTTTTGCTTTCTTTCCATTACATTTTCAGAACGAAACTACGTCCTGCCTCCTTTCTACTATTTAAAAAGCAGGACTCCTATGGAATCCTGCCACAATTTGATGTTAATCCCCAAAACCGGCTGCTGCCGTAGCCGATGCTGCGAATTTGTCCATTAATCCGGTAAACATCGTCTGACCTGCATCTGTTTTTCCCCATGCAGTAACAGCTACAATAAGAACTATCACAAATGCACCAGTAATAATGGCTCCACCATGTTCTTCAATCCAAACTCTCACACTTATTTCTCCTATCCTGCTATTTACAAAGTCATATGATTTCTGTTACGTTTATGGACTATCACGACTATGGTTCTGTATACTGCCACCATTCATATACTCCTCCTTTATGTACTGCTAATTTTCAGGGTAACAATTTTCATAATGCAGCATAATATCAAATGGAATTGTTTCTTTAAGATTACAGTATTCCGAAAAACTCTCTCTTGCTTCTACAAATCCACACTCAATAAAACAAACGGTTTTTTCGGCATTTACTTTTTCCATTTTGCTACGCCACTCATTATATTCTTTCTGCAGATTCCCATATTGAGAATCAAATCTTTCAAAGTTATTTATTCAATTATCCCTCCTTTTTCCTTTATTGGCGTTTCATCCGTTCCAGTTCCTATGCATCATCCCTTTATTCGGTCTGCATGTTGTTCTCACATATTTCCTTGACAGCTCCCCTGTCCGTTATCTGGGAAATACCCGTATCTCTCCGGCACGCTCATTCAATTTCCAAGGTTCAATTTGTTCGGGAATATTGAAATTCGATTGAATTTCTATCAGAAATGCTTTAAACTAAATATGTTTCAATATTCAATGGGAGCATTTCTGATGTTTCCCAAAGCCGGTACGGTGCCAGCCGTGCCGGTTTTATTATGGCTATTCAGCCAAATACCTGTCCTGCTTTGATGCTACGGTCTCACTCCTACCGGAACAGGTAATGTATCATTTCTGATACTCTTTTAAATACTGTATCATCATGCTTCGATTTGTCTTTGCTTCTGTTGCAGTCTTATCTCCTTCAAAAATATAATACTCTTCTGAACCAAAGCTACGTTCTTTTGCATACCCTTGCTTATATCCCATATATTCAAACCGCAGAGTTGCTTTTACTACCAATCCTACACCATTTGCTAATTGATATTTCCAATATCTTTCTCCCGTTTGTGGTATATCAATCCAGATATTCCATTGCGGATACTGTGCAATAAAGTCTTTTCGTTCATTATCATTCTTCAATATTGGAAGTTCCTGCTCACATTTATCAGTAGGTTCTAATTCCAGATATTCTATATCTTCAACTACTTCAACATTTTCCTGCTCATATCCTAGCTGCCCAATTCTATTTTTTATACTACGAATTGCAGTTCCACATGCATGTACACACTTTTCAACATTCATACATACTGCACAACACCCTGCACATCCTATTATATTTCCCCCTTTTATAAAATGTTTTTTCATGACATTCTCTATATTGCAAAGTACCTCTGGTTCTTTATCACAAAATCCATTATTCCTATAACCGATTTTCTGTTGCGATATCGCAACAGACATTTTATCGTTTCTCCATTCCTTTTTCTTTTCACGGATTGCTGCTATTGTCATTTCCGGTTTTATCTGTTTGATCTGCTTTTCATCCATAGGAAGCATTTCACACAGTTGTGAATAACTATATTTTGAATATGAATCATCTACAAACATTTGCGGCAAATCATTCTCTGTTCTTCGTGAAAATTTTAAAAAGACATTTATACACCGAGATACTGCGGACTTATCCATATGAAAATTTGCATCTACAAAATCATAAAAATTATCATAGCCAAAATCCTCATAATATTTCATGCTCTGACACTCCCAAAGATGAAATCCGAACCGTATATAATTATTTTTAAGATCTTTAATATCTTTTAAGATATACTCATAAGAACTAGTTGCTAATTCTCTCTCCACTCTTAAATTTAACATGCCATACACTGGTTGCACTTTTATATTTTCCATTACTATCATCCTCTTTTTAGTTCATGCTGTGCCTTTTCTGCCGAATATCCACCTAATTCGTTTCCTCTTTTTAACTCTCTATAAACAGTGGCTATATGCACTCCTGTCGCTTTCGCTATATCTTTTACATCTCTTCCATCTAATATCATCTTTTCTATTATTTTTCTATCTTCAATCTTCAATCTCTTGTATCGTCTCAACTAATCTCCTCCTACAAAATTTCTTCTTTTAGGGTAAAAAAAATAAATGCGAAAGAGCTTGATATATCTCTTTTCGCATTTAATTATAAAACTTACCTGTCTTATTTATCTCTCCAGATAATTCTGCCCTTGGTCAGATCATATGGAGACATCTCTATGGTTACCTTGTCTCCAGGTAAGATACGGATAAAGTTCATACGGAGCTTTCCGCTGATATGTGCCAGTATCTGGTGGCCATTCTCTAATTCTACCTGAAACATTGCGTTTGGAAGTTTTTCTACAACAGTTCCTTCTACTTCAATTACATCTGCTTTTGACATTTTATTTCCTCCTCTTATATGAATCCCTTGATTCCTATTCCTGATTTTCTCCGGTTCCGGCGGATGTTTCCTGCCTGAAACCTGCACTGTATAATTTCATGGACCGTTTTACAGACTCATTTGTGATGCCTGCCTCTAAAATGCTGCACAGTTCTGCCGGTATCCGGTGTATGACCTGCACATGCTTTTTTCGCTTTTTCTTTGGCTTATCTAACGGTCTTGTTGTTCCATTGACAAGATACACAAATTCCTCTTCTTCTTTTAATATGAAGTAAAGCTGATCTTTATCATGCCCTGCTTTTGATTTTGCAAACTGGATGTTCATCAGTCTTCCTCTCCCTACATGCTCTCAAGTTCTTTGTCTGTAAGTGTCAGAATCTCCGGTTCTCCATCTGTGATCAGAATTGTGTTCTCATAATGTGCGGATAGGGATGAGTCCTCTGTTACTACTGTCCAGTCATCTCCTAACCACTCCACATCCGGCCGTCCCTCATTGATCATCGGCTCGATTGCCAGTGTCATCCCCTGCCGCAGTTTAATTCCTCTGCGGACCTGTCTGAAATTCGGAATTTCCGGTTCTTCATGTAAGTGCGTTCCTATGCCGTGTCCGACCAAATCCGTTACGACACCATAGCCAAAGCTCTCTGCATAATCGCCTATGGCTGCTGATATCTCATGTAAATGATTCCCGGCTTTTGCATATTTAATGCCTTCAAAAAAACTCTGTCTTGTTCTTTCTATTAATAATGCCGCATTTTGTGAAATCTCACCTACTCCGTGTGTGCGTGCCGCATCCGAATGATATCCTTTGTAGATGACACCGATGTCAAGGCTGACGATGTCGCCTTCCTGAATGTGGTGTTTCTTATTTGGAATACCATGTACTACTTCTTCATTAACGGATACGCAGACACTTGCCGGATATCCCTGATAGTCTTTAAAGGACGGAATACATCCGTAGCTTCGTATCATTTCTTCACCAAGACGGTCTATTTCATAGGTAGACATTCCCGGTCTGAGTGCCTCACCAAGGTTCTGATGAACCTTGGCTAAGATTTTTCCGGCGGCTCTCATAAGTTCGATTTCTCTCGCAGATTTAATGGTAACTGACATACTTTATTCTCCCAGAATAGCTACGATGGAAGCAAATCCGTCTTCTACTGAAAGTGTTCCGTCGATCTCTTTTAAGATGCCCTGTTTTGCATAGTACTCGATCAATGGCTGTGTCTGCTCATGGTAAACACCAAGACGTTTTAATACGGTCTCCGGCTGATCGTCTGCTCTGAACTGTAATTCTCCACCACAGCTGTCGCAGATTCCCTCTTTTTTCGGTGGGATGTTTACGATGTGGTATGGTGTACCGCATTTTACGCATACGCGTCTTCCGGACATTCTTTCAACGATTTTTTCATCTGCTAACTCAATGTCTAATGCATAATCCATCTTCTCGTTGATCTTTGTCAGGGCTGTATCTAATGCTTCTGCCTGTGGAATGGTGCGTGGGAATCCGTCTAATACGAATCCGTTCTTGCAGTCATCCTGCTGGATACGATCCATTACTAAATCGCAGGTCAGCTCATCCGGTACTAATAATCCCTGATCCATGTACTCTTTTGCTTTTTTGCCTAACTCTGTTCCTTCTTTGATGTTTGCGCGGAAAATATCACCTGTTGAGATATGTGGGATTCCATATTTCTCAGAAATTTTCTTTGCATGAGTTCCTTTTCCTGCTCCAGGAGCACCTAACATAATAATCTTCATAGAAAATCCTCCTTTTTGTTCTGATTTGTTTTTTCACTTTTTCTATGTAATATTCCTATTCGGTAATATTCTTATTTTGCTTTTACAATCTTGACTTTCTTGCCCTGTCCTTTGCCTTTCATCAGCTTTTTATAGGATGTATATTTTTTCTTTGGCACAGTGATCTTTGCCTTGGAGTTGATCCCTTTGAAAGCATTCTTGCCAACGGATTTGAGCTTTGTGGATTTGATCGTAATGTTCTTTAACTTCTTATCGGATTTAAATACATTCTTCCCGATCTTTTTCACATTTTTACCAAGAGTTACCTTTGTCAACTGTTTGCAGTTTTCCATTGCGGAATTACCGATCGTCTGTACGTTATTTCCGACAATTATGGTCTTTGCCTTTACTCCCTTTAAGGATTTTTCTGACATGGCTGTTACTTTATATTTCTTATTTTTGATCTTTACGGTTGTCGGAATGGAGATTTTGCTCGCCTTTTTATTCTTTACTCCGGTAAATGTAACCTCTGAAGAATTCTTTACCGTATACTTATAGCCTTTGATGGTAACTTTTGTACCTTTCTTTACGGTGCTACTATTACTATTATTATTTGTTGGTTTCAGCTTCGCGATCTTCTCGGTTTTTGTTGCCTTACATACGGTACAGGTATAAGTCTTAATACCTTCTTTTGCCGTGGTTGCCTTTTCAGTTACCACACCGTTATCCCAACTGTGATTTCCGGTTGCCGGGATCGCGATCGGAGCTGTAAGCTCCTGCGGGTTCTGTGTCATGTCTGCGCTCAGATACACTTGATCACAGATACTACAGGTCCAATATTCCTCTGATCCATCTTTTCCACAGGTTGCCGGAACTTTTTCTTTCTTTACCAATTCATGATATTTCAGAACCGATTCTAATTCTTCCCGGCCATCCTCATTTATCGTAACTGCCTGCCAGTCTGCTTTTGTTCCACAGAATATAAGATTTGTCAATCCGACGCACTCAGTAAATGCCCCATACCCTATGGTCTGAATCCCCTTTTGTAGATTCACGGTTGACAGATTTTCACATCTTTCAAATGCATATCCTCTAATCTCTGTTACGGATTTTGGGATCGTGACATGTGTCAGTGTTTTGACTCTTTCAAATGCCGAATCACCAATTGTTTCTATCCCCTCCGGTATCACCGTCTTACCGCATCCTGCAATCAGGGTATTGGTTGCACTTTCAATAATTGCATTGCAATTATTTCTGCTGTCAAAAATTGCATTATCCGCATCAACCTTAATTTCCTCTAAACTGTCACAGTCACTAAATGGCATTCTGACTATGGATGTTACACTTGCAGGAATTGTGATACTCTTTAAGTGTATACGTTCCGCAAATGCATTTTGCCAGATTCTTTTGACCCCTTCCGGAATCACTGTGTTATTACTTCCTTCCAGTAATGTCATAGTGCCTTTATCGATAATTGCATTTGCATTTCCCGGACTCTCATAAGAACGATTCGCGGAATCTATAGTAATGCTGTTCAAATTACTGCACCCCATAAATACACCCAGCGCTATTTTGTCAACACCGGCTGGAATATGGATCGCAGTCAGATTACTGCAATCGTCAAATGCCGCGACTTGTATTTCCGATACATTATCCGGAATCTCAATGCTTTTCAGGTCACTGCACCCACAAAATGCGTATGCCCCAATGATTTTGACATCATCGGGAATCTTTGTATTTTTACATCCTGCGACTAATGTCTTTGAACTTTTTTCTACGATCGCATTCGAACCTTCCGGATTTTCATAGGTAGTATTTGCCTCATCTATGTTCATACTTTCTAAGCCACTGCAATCTTTAAAAGCAGCGGAACCTATACTGGTAACACTGGCCGGGATCTCAACACTTTTCAGATCACTGCAGTTTTCAAATGCAAAGTTTCCTATTCCTATCATTCCTGATGAAATAACAACCTTCTTAATGACTCGCTTGTCATCTTCTTTTCCAAAGCCCCTAAACGCTCCAAAGTCTATCGAACCATTTCCTGTAATGGTAAGCGTACCATTTTCATCCAGTGTATACTCTGCACCTTCTCCACATGTTCCTGTGTAGACACCTGCACCCAGCTCCTGTATCTCTACATGCTCAGTGGAGACCTCCGGTTGTTCCTCTGCTGATACACCCAAAGGGCTCATAGTTCCTGCTGTTAATGTCAGTGCTAATAAGACTGCCATCATTTTCTTTTTCATATGCATTATCTCCTATAAACACCTTTGGAGATACGGCTATGCCTGTATCTCCCTAGGTTTCTTTATTAAATTAATCGTTTAAAAAGCCTTTATAATTACGAACTCTCATCTGAGATTCGATCTGCTTTAAGGTCTCTATTACAACACCTACGATAATGATGATGGATGTTCCACCGAAACTTACACTCGCTCCAAATATTCCATTAAAGAAAATTGGGATGATCGCTACAATGGTCAAACCAATGGCACCAATGAAGATGATATGGTTTGAAATCTTTGATAAGTAATCGCTGGTTGGTTTTCCCGGACGGATTCCCGGTATAAAACCACCTGCTTTTTTCATATTGTTTGCGATCTCCAATGGATTGAATGTAATGGATGTATAAAAATATGCAAACAGAATCAGCAATATAATATATACAACCAATCCAATACTGTAAATCGGTTCATCCGGATTACACCAGTTTGACTGTGATAATCCTTTTAATATTTTGCTTCCAACGCCGTCTCCGTTGTTCTTTCTTGCAATCGTTGCAATGACAACCGGGAACTGCATCAGGGACTGTGCAAAGATAACCGGGATTACGCCGGCTGTGTTAACTTTCAGCGGAATGTATGTTGACTGACCGCCTACCTGTTTTCTTCCCTGAATTTTTTTGGAATACTGTACCGGAATCTTGCGTACTGCATCCTGAAGGATTACTACGAATACAACCGTCACTAAGATGATCGCTGCAATAATGGCTGCTGCAAGTACTCCTTTTGCAATGGTCTTACCTTTGATAAACTGATCAAACAGTGCTGTCAGATCAGCCGGGATACGGGAGATAATATTGATGGTAAGTACGATGGAAATACCATTTCCTACGCCTCTTTCTGTAATTCTCTCACCGATCCACATCAGAATGGTAGATCCTGCTGTTAACGTCGTAACTACTAATAATACATTGATCACATTGAATTTATCCAGATATCCGCTTCTTCCGAAACCAATTGCCATTGCGATCGCTTCTACTAATGCAAGGATCACACTTAAGTAACGGGTTATCTTTGTAATCTTCTTTCTTCCCTCTTCTCCATCTTTCTGAAGTTCTTCCAGCTTTGGAATCGCGATCGTCAAAAGCTGAATGATAATAGAAGATGTAATATACGGCGTAATGTTTAATGCAAACACAGACATCTGATAGAAAGAACCACCTGTGATTGCATCAAGGAAGCTGAATGCATCGCCTCCCTGATTTGCAAACCAGTTCGCAAATACCTCACTGTTTACACATGGAATCGGTAACTGAGAACCGATTCGGATTACTATGAGCATCAGAAACGTATAACCTATACGTTTCCGAATATCCTCAATCTTAAAAGCATTGCGAAGTGTTTCTAACATTAGATCACCTCTGCTTTTCCACCAAGAGCCTCAATTTTTTCTTTTGCGCTTGCGCTGAATGCATTTGCCTGAACTGTAAGCTTCTTAGTCAATTCACCGTTTCCAAGAATCTTTACTCCATCTCTTGGATTCTTAACAATTCCTTTTTCAATTAAAGTATCTACTGAAACAACTGCATCATTGTCGAAGTTTTCCAATACAGAGATATTTACAGCTACGATCTCTTTGCTGTTTCTGTTCTTAAATCCTCTCTTTGGTAATCTTCTGTATAATGGCATCTGGCCACCTTCAAAGCCCGGTCTTGGAGCTCCTGAACGTGCTTTCTGACCTTTATGTCCTTTTCCGGCTGTCTTACCATTTCCTGAACCGTGTCCACGTCCTCTTCTGAAATTATCGCTGTGCTTTGAACCTGCTGCAGGGCTTAAGTTTGATAAGTCCATTGTGACACCTCCTATCTGTTATTTTTAGATTTCCTCTACTTTGATTAAATGTCTAACATTCTGAATCATACCCTGGGTAGCTTTATTGTTTGGGAATTCTTTAGACTGTCCGATTTTTCTCAATCCTAAAGCTTCTACCGTCTTTTTGTTTTTTGGAACGGCACCAATGGTTGATTTCACAAGTGTGATTTTTAATTTATCTGCCATTTTTTACACCCTCCTAACCGAGAATCTCTTCTACAGATTTTCCGCGAAGTCTTGCAACTTCTTCCGGGGATTTTAACTGACTTAAAGCATTGATCGTAGCAAGTACAACGTTCTGCTTGTTGTTAGATCCCAGTGATTTTGTACGGATGTTCTTGATTCCTGCTAACTCACATACGTTACGCGCAGGACCACCAGCGATTACACCGGTACCTTCCGGAGCCTTTTTCAGTAACACGGAAGCTCCTGTGTGCTTTCCGGTAATATCATGTGTAATACTGTTGTTCTCATCTAATTTTACAGTGATGAGTTTTTTCATTGCATCTTCTTTTCCTTTGCGGATTGCTTCAGGAATTTCAGCTGCTTTACCTAAACCGGCACCTACATGTCCATTGCCGTCACCGACAACAACTAAAGCTGTAAAACGGAAGTTACGTCCACCTTTAACAACTTTTGTTACACGTTTAATTGATACCACTTTTTCGTTTAATTCTAATTGACTAGCATCAATGATTTCACGTTTCATGTTTTGCGTTTCCTCCTATTAAAAGTCTAAACCAGCTTCTCTTGCTGCTTCGGCTAATGCCTTTACCTTACCTGCATATATAAAGCCGCCTCTATCAAAGACAACCGTTGAAATACCCTTGTCTAAAGCTTTCTTTGCAATAACAGTACCAAGCTTAGCTGCTGCTTCGACGTTATTGGTCTTCTCTAACTCTGCTTTTACATCCTTATCAAGTGTAGATGCAGAAACAAGTGTATTTCCAACTGTATCGTCAATAATCTGAGCGTACATATGATTATTACTTCTGAAAACAGCCAGACGTGGTCTCATCGCTGTACCTGCAAGATGATGACGCATTCTTCTATGTTTGTTTTCGCGAACTGCTGTTCTTGATTTCTTACTAACCATTTTTCGTCACTCCTTTA
>OGCQ01000388.1_pt1 | contig 74881 bp, 104 predicted proteins | sample 1570161 | NCBI WGS metagenome assembly OGCQ01 (sample SAMEA4384402, study PRJEB24528) | human gut metagenome | reverse complement strand
CGGAGCGCCGCCGGGGGTGGTGACAGACGGCAGCACCCGCAGGTCCGCCGCCCGGGACGTGTGGATATCCCCGGCATACAAGCCCACGGACACCCAGCCCGGCGTGCTGAGCACCGGCAGAGCCGCTGTATTGCCGGTGAATACCACGTCCTGATACCCGCCGTCCGTCAGGTTCACTCGCATGGTCTTGGTGTCGTAAGGCGTCCATTCCCCGTCCAGGTCCCACGCCACCGTGTAGTCGCTGTTGTTGCAGATTACCACGCCCTCGCCCTCAGCGCACTTGTCTCGGACTTTGATTTTAATTTCGGGCATATACTCCCTCCTTATGCCGTCCTGCGCCATGTGTACACGGCCAGGTACGGCGGCATATTGTTGTGGGCCTGCCCCTCGCAATCGGAGGACTGCCCGCCGGAATACGCATTGTACTGATAACTGGCGGCTTGATACAGGCGGATGGCGTTCACGCCCTCCGTTACGCTCTGACCGGTGTATTTCAGAGTGTGCGTGTGGTCCGGCAGCTCCGCCTTGATCAGCGTGTGGGTCTCCTCGCCGCCGGTAGAGCCAGCCGCGTGAGAATCACCAGCCGCCAGAAGGAACCTGTCTTTGATCTGCTCCCAGGTGCCTCCAAACAGGTCCGCTGGGGATGTGGGGTCCGTGGACTGGTAGACGCTGCCGACGGGGTGGAGGTAGTCCAGGAGGGGCTTGCCTCCGAACAACACCGCCGCGGGACCGGGCAGCTTCAGGTGCTTGATGAGTCCGCCCACAATCAGCGTGGCCGCCTCGGTCAGATACTGGCCGATGGACAGACCGTCCACAGCCGGCGCCGTCCGGAACAGCACCTGCGCCGATGGCAGCACCACAATCAGGCTGGCTGTGCTGCCCAGTGCGTCGGTGACGGCTATGCACACCTCATAGACGGTGTCCACCGCGGCCGGGATGACGCCGTAGGCGCTGGGTGTATACTGCCCGGCGGCGTCCGGCACGGCCTGGGAGCTCCAGGTGTCCGCCCCCTGGGCCCGGTAGCGGATGACATAGGCGGCCGTGTTCTGGCTGGCCAGCGGCGCCACCGCGCCCACAAAGGACACCTTGGCATGATCTCCGGCGGGGTTGTCCGTGCCGTCTGCATCACAGCGGGCGGTGCTGATGGATCGCACACCGGGCGCGGCGTAGGGCAGCACGGTGATGGTCCCTCGTAGGACGGTGGACAGCCCCCGGGAGTCTGTAACGGTGACGGCATAGGCCACCGCGCCGGACTCCGGCAGCGCGCCAGTAGTGGCTGTGGCCCCGGTGGCCGTCAGGCCGGAGATAGCCAGGGTATAGCCCTTGACCGTCGCCCCGTATTTCCCGTTGGCCGTCGTGACGGCCTTTAGGCGGCTCTTGGTCTGCACGTAGGCTCCGTAGGTATCTGCATACCCCCCAGCGTCCGAGAGCGCCACGGTGGCCACAGGGGCCGCGCTGGAGGGCACGGAGGCGGCAAAGCTATAGGACTGACTGCCCAAGGCCGTATCGCCGCTGTATGTGGTGATGGTCAGGGTACCCACACCGCTGGCGGCGTTGGGGATGTCGCTGGCCAGTTCCAGGGGCGGCGTCCAGGTAATGGACGTCGCGCCCGTCTCTGCTGACACCACGCCGGAGTGGGTGCCCCAGGCGTATGTGATCCGGTGCGTGTAGCTGCTGTCTGCCTTGGTAACGGTCAGTGTGGCGGGGCTGCCCAGCGTCATAGACGGGACCGCCAAAGAGGATGCCCGGGGGATGGTAGGCAGCGTGACCTTGCCGGATACAGACAGAGACGCTGGCGTCCATTGAGAGGTAAAGCCGCTGTGCCACTCAGCGGACAGCGTTACCGATGCCTCCCCCTTGGAATCGTGATCCACGGTGATGGTCTTGGTACCCAGGTCATACCATCCCTTAGCCTTGTAGCTGTAAGGGTGGTATACCTTGGAGCCCTGGAGCACATAGAAGCAGCTGTTAGCCGCCTGGTTGTAGCTCTCGCCGGTGCTGTCGTAGATCTGCAGCGCAAGGGCGATGGTGCTGCGGTTATTGGTCCGGGACTGCTGGATGGTGTACCCCAGCCACAGCCGCCAGCCGTATGTGGATTGTGCGCCGTACAGCTCACCCATTGGCATTCACTCCCTTCGCACCCACCACGGACCCATCCGGGGCAACCCGGACCACCAGATTGCCCAGATACAGGCACCCGGCGGTGGGATCGTCCGGGTCCATGGGCCGGATGTACAGCGACGGCGTATATACGCCCCGCTGGTTGATGGACAGCAGAGCCAGGGTCTCCCGGAGGATGTTCAGCCCCTGGTTGTTGATCTGCACCTTTACGGGGTCGCCCTCGCTGCCCAGGAGCATCCCCATGGCCGCGGAGAAGCTCATGTACTGGTTCATGGTGCGGACGGTCTGGCGGATATCGCCGGTGGCGTCCTCCACCTGCTCGGTGATCTCCTCGGATACCTCCATGCGGATCTGATCCGGCAGGATGGCCAGAGTGGCATCCATGACCCGCTTGTAGCTCTCAAAGTCCCCGATCTCCACATAGTCTTGCAGAGCCTCCAGGAGGATCTGCCGGTCCGACTGTGAGATCTGCGTCATGCGTTCGGTGAGGATCTGCTGCACGGTGTTGATCCGCTCCTCAGTCTCCTGCCGTACCTCCTCCATGCCCTGGGATACGCGGTTGCGCTCGTCCTCCACGTCGCCGGTAAAGGTACGCCGCGTCCGGCCCATGGTGACGGTGGTCTGCGCCGGGTCCAAGAGATCAATGTGCATTTGCAGCAGAGGCATGGCCGCCCGGATGCCGTGGGGCGTGGTGGCCAGCATGGTATACCGGCCTACTCGCCAGGCGGCCACAGCGGCGTCTGTAACGTGGAGATCAATGGCCTTGCAGGTAATGGACTCCTCCAGCGCCCAACCAGAGGTAGCCAGCCGGGCCGCTGCGTAGGACTGGAGGTTTCCGGCCACGGTGACGTCCTGCCAGTCCGTAGGTCCGGGACAGATCCAGCCGTACTTTGCCACACCGGCCCGGGACCAGACATACGGGCCCTCTTTGACCAGGTCGTCCGTCAGATCGCCGTCGGCCAGCTCCGTGATGGTCAGGCCGTCATGGCCCACCGGCAGGATGGCGGTGTAGATGCCGGTGCCGGTAAGCTGGCGCTCCAGATCCAGGAGGTTTGCCCCGAAGGTAACGGCCTGGGCATTGGTGAGCGGAAGATCTGCGTAGTAATCCAGGTAGTTGCCGTCCGACTCGTACCGCATCAGGAGGTATCCACCCAGGGCGGAGCCAGTAAGGCGGGTGGTCATGGCCTCCATGGTGGTAAGATACTTGGTGGAACTGCGGGTAATGTAGTTGTTGGCGTCCGTCACCGTACACACGCCGGGCTTGATCTGCTGCTCGGCCGAGGCCTTGGCATTGTGCTGGGCCAAGAGCCAGCGGAACAAGAAATCTACCACGTTGCCGTTGTTGGCAGCCGCCTGATAGTCCGCGTCCTCCGAGAAATCGTCCGGGTAAGCAAACGGGGGAACGGTGGAATCGTTGAGCACCGCCATGACGCCCTCCGCCGTAACGTTGAGGTTGTTGTAAAAGTCGCCCACCTGGGAGGTAATGCGGCCCCGCCACACCACATACCGGCCCTGCAGCAGCTCCAGACCGGGGCGCATATAGGGCAGCTTGTCCCGGTAAGGATGATCCGGCGGCAGAGAGAACGCCATACTCCCGGCCTTGCCGGCGGTAAGGTCCACCGACGCCGCCGAGGCGCACAGCCGGTCCGTCTCGTTGGCGCCGCGCGGATCGTACAGGATGTAATCCCCGTAACGCAGCTGATAGCCAGCAAAGTCCTGCGCAGTCTCCTGGGGGTCCGTGCCACAGACGGCAAGCCCGGCAACAGCCTTGCCGCATACCGCGCCAGTATAGCTCATAGCGATGCCTCCTGATAGGTGACGGACACCGTGGTTCCGGCTGCGGCTGTGACGGCAAGGGTATTGCCGCCGGCTGCCAGGCGGATGTCCAGGCTGCGATGGCTGCCGGCTGCCACCGCGATGTCCTTGCCGCCGAAGGTCAGCGTTGCAGCCGCCGACACCTCCACGGTGGGCACCACCGGCCGGCACTCATTGGTCAGAGTCAGGGACAGCGTGCCCGATTCGGGCACGGTCCCCGTGACCGTGGTTTTTGCGTTCTTGTATTTCCACGGGTCGCAGCTGACTGTGACCGGGATGGTCTGCATCATTTTGACAAGCTCCACCCGCCCAACGGAGCATCGCCCACTGTAATAATGGGCGGTGTCCTCGGGAAAGGTCACTTTCACGCGCTTGCCGTGGACTTTGTTGCAGAAGTCAGAAATCGTGGCAGGCCATTTCTTGCCGCTCACCGTGTCCACGCCGGTGAGCTTCAGTACAATGGTGCGGTTTTTGTAGGTCACTTCGCCGGTCAACACCTCGGAAGCGTCCAGCAGACCGTCCCGGCCCGGAACATCAATCATATTCGTGCGGACTTCCGGCAAAGAAATGGACTTGCTCGCAAGAAGCAGGCCGTATTCTGTGTAAGTGTCTTTTCCGTCAAAAAATACTTTTCCTATCATACAGCCCTTGCCTTCCTTGCATTGATTTTGGCCAGTTCTTCATCCATGCCTGGGGCAAGCAAACCGATAACCTGTCCACTGTCCATGATGACTTTCATATTTGCCAACATAGGCAAATACTGTTCCAGCAGCATTACAATTCTGCCGGAATCGCCACCCCCGCTTGTGCTTGCCGCTCCGTAAGAGCCACTTGTATAGTTTCTGCTGATGTTTGCATCTGCTGTAATGGTTCCAGCGTCAAAATTCATGCTGCCTTCAATGTCATTTTTCACAGACGCGAATTCATCGCTAAAGCCTTCGCCCAGACCTTCGGCCATGAAACCGCCGATTCCGGCAAAGACCTTGGAAGGGGAGTGGATGCCCAAAATGCGCTTCACGCCGCCGACAAGGCTATTCACCTTTTCGTTGAACCAATCCTTGATATTGTCCCACATTCCGGCGATACCGTCTTTCAGCCCCTGAACGATGTTTCTACCGATGCCGCCCCAGTCGTAGTTTCTGATTGTGTCGGCAATAGCAGCGATAACGCGCGGGACGGCTGCAATCAATTCCGGGATTGCACCGATAATGCCGGTAATCAGCGATACAATGATCTGCGGCGCTGCAAGGATGATCTTGTCAAGGTTGTTCACGATGCCGTTGGCGAACGCAATAATCAGCGTAGGGACTGCCGCGACCAGCTCCGGGATGCACTTGATAATTCCGTCAATCAGCGCAAACAGAAGATCAATGCCCATCTGGATAATGTTCGGCAGCTCTACAATGATTGCGGCGAGCAAGTTGCCAATAATCATAGGTACTGCCGCGATAAGCTGCGGAATCGCGTCAATCAGGCCCTGCGCAAGCGTCATAATCAGCAAGATTGCCGTTTCAATGAGTTGCGTCAAAAAGTCCGGGCTTGTCAGCATCTGCACAATCGTCAAGGTCACTTGCACAATGCCGTCAATAAGCGTGGGCAGGTTTTCTATCAGGCCATTCGCAAGGAAGAAAAGAATGTCGATTGCTGCTTGCGTAATTGCAGGTAGGCTATCAATGATACCCTGTCCCAATGCGCCGACAAGCGCAACCGCCGCCTGCAAAAGCGCAGGCAGGTTGTCTGTGATGGTTGTTATGACCATCGGAATAATAGTGGTAGATGCAGATGTAACAAGCTGTGAGATGCCGCCCAAGATGACACTAACGCGCGGAATAATATTTCCAGCCGCCGTCTCCACGCTGCTGACAAAATTGCCAATCAGCGTATCAAGGTCTGCGTTGTCGGCTGCAATGCCGGTTATCAGGTTGCTCCATGCGGACTTTGCCGCGCTGACGCTGCCCTGAATAGTAGACGCAGCCTCTTTTGCCGTTGTCCCGGTAATGCCCATTTCCGTCTGCACCACATGGATGGCGTCTACGATGTCGGAGTAAGATGAAATATCAAACTTCTGCCCAGACAGCTTCTCCGCGTCCGCAAGCAGACGCTCCATTTCCTCTTTGGTGCCGCCATACCCGAGTTTTAGGTTGTCCAGCATGGTGTAGTTCTGCTTTGCAAAACCCTGATAGGCGTTCTGTATCATCTCCATGCCGGTGCCCATCTTATTGGCGTTGTCTGCCATGTCGGTGATGGCCTGGTCCGCCTTTTGAGCTGCTTTTTCTGTATCTCCGCCAAGGCTCTGGAGCAGGGAGGCCGAAAAGCTGGTCACCGTGTCCATATATTCGTTGGCGCTCATGCCAGCGGTCTTGTATGCGTTTGCGGCGTACTCCTGCACCTTGTCCGATGCAGTCTTAAAGAGGGTATCGACGCCACCCACTAATTGCTCATACTCGGCATATTGGTCAATGGACGCCTTTATCAGCGCCGCCATGCCAGTAGCCGCAGCTGTCAAAGCCGCAGCTCCCACCTTTGCCGCAGTAGCAAGGCCGCTTTTCAACTTGTCGGCAAAGCCGGACGCTTTGCCTGAAGCATTGTCCAGCCCATTTTCGTATCCGCTGGTGTCCAGCGTAATTTTTGCATACAAGTCAAACAGGTTTATTGTCCTCACCTCCGACCTTTGCGATTTTTTCTTTCATTCGGTCAACGATCTGCTCCGGCGTCCTGGTTTCCTCTGGCTTCGGCTCTATGAGGTCGGCATACCGCGCCTTGATATAGCCGCCCCCCACGTACCGCGCCGTGTTTTCCGCGATTGCTTTGAGCGCGTCTGTCACATAGACCCGGTATGCCTTGTCCACGCTGTCCTGTTTGGCGCGGGCAAGGGCATACCGCAGGAACGCCTTTACGCTACGGGGGCCTTGGTATTCTCCTGCGCAGAGCCAGAGGGTTTTTCTGTGCTCTGCGCTGAGATAAAAAGTTCCGTGAACGCTTCGTCTGTCATCAGGTCAATAAAATCCTTGGTAAGTTTTACCAGGTTCAGAGCGCCCGTGTAAGCCTCCGGGCTTGTGCCCTCAATGGAGGACAGGATGGAGATTACATCGCCCTTATGACCGCGCAGAAGGGCGGGAACGGCCTTTTTTGCCTTCTGTAAAAGGAACTTCTTGGCTGTCATGCCATCCGGCAGTTGTTCCCGCTTAAACAGGGCGGCGGCGTTCTCGTCCTCCGCAATGTTGCAGATTGGCTCGATCAGATCTGCGATTACTTCCAGGGTGCGATCACCTTTTACGTCAGATAGTTTCATCAGCCGCCCACCTCCGCAGGAGCCGCGCTGTAAAACTCCATGGGCATCTCGTCCTGAGCGGACATGGACACATGGCCGGTCAGCTCCACGCTCACCTGGCCCTTGCCGTTTTTGGTGGTCTGGAGAGTAAAGCCGCCGGTGGACAGGGCGTTTTTCAGGCAGATAGCCACCATTCCGCCGTCGGCCCGGTCGCCAACCCACCACAGGTCTGCAAAGTCGGTCTGCTTCAGGTCTCGCCGGGGGGTGATTTTGCTCCTGTCGGTAGTGTCAATGTCTGCCGCGCCCAGGGCCAGCCGTATGGACTCCGTGGATGTTCCAAGGGAGGTAAAGGCCATCTTGCAATCCCAACCGTCCAGATGCTTCAGCTCTATCATATTCACAGGGCAGTTGTCCACGTCCTCTCCCATGTCGGAGTAAGTAGGGACGCAAGACACATTGATGCCGCCGGTTGTGGCACACACAATGTCCTCGTCCTTCGGTGCGGTGGGAGTAGCCGGGGTAAAGTTTTTCAGGATGACACCCGCGTCGAGCTGCAATTCATCAAAGGTGCTCTGCGGGATCGCGGTAAATTTGCCCATATTGGGTCTCCTTTCAGCTGAATGTCAGGTATTCAGCGGTAATGTTGATGTACCGGCGCTTAATGGCCGGGTCTTCCTCATAGGTTAGGCTTTGGCACCAGGGGGAACCGCGCTTGAGCCAGATATAGCCCTCGTCGCAGGGCAGATACACGCCACGGTAGCCGATGCGCTTGGACAACTCCTGGGCCTTCTCGTCTGGGACAGCTTCGCTCTCCGTGCGGAACCACAGATTGCCCGTCAGGCCGACCTCCCCGGCATCAAAAGCGCTGTCGATATACTCATAGGTGCCATAAGGCATGACCACATCGTCTGGCACGCTGGACGCTCGGTAGAAGGGCATGAACTCGTTGAACCAGGCGTAGAGGGCTTTGTTTTTGGTCATGTGGTCAACGCCCACCTTTCCGCCGTAAAGTATTTTAGCTGCATCGTGGAGGACTTGGGGGCCTGCTTGTTCTCCGGATTTGAGGTCACGCGGTAGGTTTCGCCGGTGGTCTTGTCTTTGAACAAGTCGTTGTACTCGATGGGCACGGCCTTGTCTACCAGGACGGAATACAGGCTGGTCACGCCTTCTTTTTCCGCTCTGCGGGCCTCCATGGAGGTATCCAGTGCCTGGTAGTTGGTGAACTCAGCGCCATCCACCCACTCTACAAAGTAACCGCCCGCACCGTCCGATACCCGGCGTTTTTCCATGAATACACAGGTGCGGGAAAAATCATCTAAAAGGCTCATCAGATCCCCCTAATTCTCCGCCAGTCGTTCAGGCGGCTCTTGAATACATCCTGCCAGCCGACGGCCATGCCGCTGGCGTTGGTGGCTTTGCTGTAGGAGTAGCCGCCAAATGATTCTGAGGTAAACGGCCCTGGATCCCCGTTCTTCGTCTGCCATGCGTCGATTTCTTCGGCCAATTCAATCACCGCCTTCGGAACAGCCAGCGCCCACACGGAGCCGGTAAACGTCTCGTCGGTCAGGTCTGCCACCGGGTACTGGTGGAGCCCGTCATTGAATACGGAACCCACCACCCGGAAATACTGGCCGGTTTGCAGAAAGGGCAGCGTGATCTGCCCGCCCTGCACAGTGAACTCCCCGGCGTGGACGCCGTCCGGAACTAAAAACCAGTTGTTCAAATTCTGCAAAACCGTTTCAAGCATCACGCTGTCCTCCTTTTACGCCGATTTGGTTACGGTCACGGTATATACTTTCTCCGCCGTGCCGTTTTTCACGTTCACAGTCAAAGTGTTGGCTCCGGTCGCCCAGGTGGCCGCAGTGCCGTTTTCAACAGGCGTCTCTCCGTTGAGGATGGTCACTGTGGCGCTTGCGTCCTCCGGGGTCGCGGTTACCGTGTTGGTCGCGTTTGTCGTTGTGGCTGTATACTCCGTCGTGTCTGGGTCAAACGCCGGAGTCAGTGTCAGCGCGCCAATCGTCAGCCCCGAGAGGCGCGCGCTTAAGGGGCCGGGGTGACCGTGATTTTGGCGATGCCGTCCAGGTATTCCGCCCACAGCTTCATGCCCATGATGGCGTAACTCTCGCCCACGGCGGTGCTGTAATTACCCTGGGCGTGGAAACCGATCAGGTTTGTCTCGCCCTGCACGGTGTAATTCAGGCCCAGTCTGGCAAACTCGCTGTCGCCGGGGTCTGCATAGTACAGGTCGATGTTCTCCACAGGCGTTGCGATCACAGTGTTGCGAGCAATAGCGTTATTGCCGGAAACGGTGGTGGGCAACAGGAACAGCGTGGAGTACCCCATGAAGTCCTTGACATAGTTCAGGCCGAACTGGGTCTGGACGGAAATATCCGCAGCACCCAGATAGTCGTATGCGTCCAGGATGTTAGCAAATCCCACAACGGAGGTAACGTCTTTTGCCATACCAGCAAACTTGTTCAGCACTTCGCCCTGAGCCTTTGCAAGTGCCGCCTGCCAGGTTGCGGCGGTTCCGGTGAGAGAACCGGTGTTCAGGAAAGTATAGAAATTGCCAAGGACCACATTCTGGAGCTTGGTCAGAAAAGCGTCGTCGCTCTTCTCCACCGCGATCTCTGCACCATACTTGTCAACGTCCTCGATAGGAACAGCCTTTGCATACTTCTTGATGGACAGGTCGTCCTTGGTCGCTTGGGTAATCGTCGCCTTGCTGTAAGGGATCACCTCGCCAGCGCCGACGTCGCCGTCCTCCAGGGCCACATCAGCGGTGTAAGAAATCAGGCTTGTGCCGGGGGCCTTGCGGATGGGGCGCATAATGCCCATAATGTTGCGCAGCGCATCCCAGTTGTCATTAAAACGGGTGACGAAATCCACCTCTCGGGCGGTCACGCTGGTATAGGTATTGGGCAGGGAATCGCGGGGGTTGGTCAGGCTCTCAACTTTCGTAGCAGCCATGTAATTCATCCTTTCTTGTTAAGTAATTTGGTTTTCCATAAGCGCTTTCTGTCGCTCAGATGCGGACAGCATATAGTGGCCGTGATCGTCCTTTTTGTAGATGTCCGCTTTCGTCATCGTGCCGGGGCTTCCGCCCGCCGGAGGGTTTGCGATATTGGCACCCTTCGTGGTGGTAGTGGAGACCAGCTTTGCAAAAGCACCGCTCACAAGCGCATCCAGAGCGGCGGTGTCCTTGATCTTGTCGCCGTCCAGCTCCACGCCGTCGATCTCCGCGCCGCTGCCGCGCAGAGCAATAGTTAGATTGTCGCCGGTGATGTTCTTGCTTTCGTAATAGGCTTTTACCGCCTTTTCTTTGGCGGCCTTGGTCTCCTTTGCGGTGATGTCCGCCTTGAAGTCGTCAAAGGCCTTGTGCTCCTTCTCATACTTCTCCTTGTAACCGCCGTCCCCGGCGGCTTTCAGGTCGTCCAATTCCTTCTGGACTGTGGGCAACTTCTCCGCGTCCGCCTTGTAACGGCTCACATCCGCCTTCAATCCGTCCACGGTGTCGGTATGCGCTTCGATGATGGTGTCCACCTGTTCGTCGGTGAGACCCATCCCCTTCAAAAGTTTGCGTGTAAGTGCCATTTTTCTATCTTCCTTTCCTTCGTCCGCAGTTCGTCGCGGCGATAGATTGTATAAAAACCGCTGTACCTCGCGGGTTTTATCGAAAATATACGGGGCCAGCCACCGAGAAATCCTCGGTAACTGACCCCGCTTGGTCGTTGCACTGAAACGTTTATCAGCGCCAAACGATATTTATTTTAAAGTTTATATGAAATTTGCTTTTCCAGTATTTTAAATCCTGTATCAATTTCTTGCCGCAATTTTGATAATTGATTGTTCATATCAATCTGTGTTTTACAGAATCCGCAAACTGGCTTCCCGCTTATTTCTTGTGTTGCCTGGAATGTATTGCAGAATGAACAGAGAATTAACTTAGGAGTAAACCATTCGCAAGTGTCGGTGCACTGACAATCTGATGTATTCATAGTATTGTATTGCAATGGGCACATTAATCTACTACACTCTCTTTCCAATTTTCCTTATCTCCTCCCGTTTTATTTTTATAACTTTTACGCCGTCTTTGACTGGTATCAGCTCCACCCGGTCGCCCTTGGCCAGCACGGACTCGATATCCTCAACTTTTTTCGGTGTCAACAGTTGTTCCTGCACCGATGCACCCTCTTTCTTTTATCCAGCAGCAATTGGAAAATGGGAGCGTTAGGCGCTTTTCTCCACTTTCTGCGCTCTCTTTCTCTATTTCGAATCGCTTTCATGGCTTTATCAACAAAGCCCGCTAATCCAGCAACGATGTTTTCGCAACCATCCTTGAATTCGGGAAAGGCGTCACGAAGAGCATTCACCGCTTCAATCAGAGCTTCGGACAAAACGCTTCCAAACCGTTCAATTTCTTCCGATAAATTGTGTATCGCTTTTCTTGTATTCTCATCCATTTTTCAGCTCACTTTCCAAAATGTCCCGATACTGCGCGGCATGGTCGGCAACAGCAGGTTTCAAAAACGGTTGCGCCCGCTGTCCGTGGGTCATGTGCCAGTTTCCTTTTGCGTCCTGATACACCCACGGCGTCGGCCGTCCGCCCTCCGCGTATTTGCCGGTACCTAATTCCACATACGCGGCATATTCATTGTTTGTCCCGATGATCGCTGCCGGTTCCTGCTCGTCTACCGTATGGGTAATGCTGTTGCGCAGATTACCGGTGTCCACGGGGCAGAGCTTTTTCGCATAGCCCTCTGCAACCAGCCCGCACTTTTCCAGCGCCCTGGCAGCGGCCTCATGCATGGCAGCGAGGACTTCTTTGGAGTTGTCTGTGAAATCAACTTTCATAGTTTTTCCAGTTCGCTTTCAGCGCAGTCGAATAGTTCATTGTCACCGTCTCGTTCAACAAGACAAAACGTGCCGTTGGTCTCCCGGATATCAACAACAATACCGACATCGCCTGTCTCAATGATTTTTACACGGTCATATTCGTTAATCATGCGAATTCTCCTTGTTTTTTCTGAATCCGGTTACGATCCTCGGTTTGCTATCCGGTGTATCTTGAATCCATCCCGTTAAAAAAGTGCGCTGTTTTGTAACTCCAAGTGTCATGTAGATATTAAACATTATCGCACCGCCATTTAACTCCTGCACATCAACAGCCTTGCTCATATCAAACTGCCGTGCCATATCATAACGCAGCTGCAATGGGTTATCCGCTGTATAGCCAACATCAAAAAATTGATCCGCGTGTTTTGCGCCATCTTTCAGGAAATACCCGGTGTATTTTTTAGGCGTTGTCACACATTCGGCGTTATTCACAAAAACGGTTTGCCGTTTCATGGTTTTCAGTTGGGCCCACTTATCAGGTTCATTATACTTCAAATTCTGGAACTTCTCAACCGTGTTTGGAACTTTGTTTCCCAGAACCGATTTGTATTCCTGCCACTGTTTTGTATCAGTGGAAAGGTTGCGGCCCTTCTTCATGTATGTATTCCAGGCCGCAGCGTCTTCCGCTTGCTTCTGCTCCGCCCACTCGGAATAGGTCATGTCAGAAATAACCTCTGTTTCGCCTGTAACGGGGTTTTTGGCGCGTCTTTGCCCTGTGGAGGTATCTACCCCATCCACATCCGCAACAAGCGTGCAGCGGCAGTTGTAGATCTCCCACGCTGGCCCCTGCGGATCGCCCGGAAAGCGGCAGCCGTTGGAGAATTTCTTATCTTGATCTACCTTTTCGCCGTCCAGCATGGCGTGTGAATGCCGCGTCCGGTTGTCCAGCGTGGCCAGCCATTGTTTTTTGAGCTTGATGCCAATTTTCTCCGCCGCTGCGTAGCTGTCCATGCGTCCGGCGTTCTGTGCGCCGGTGACGGCGGTTCTCGCGGTGCGGATAGCGCTATTGCGGCTCATGGTGGTGATACGTTTTTGCAGGTCGTCCGCCATGTGCTTGATGCTTTTCCCCTGCAAGATGGAGCTGGTGACGCTGGCCGTGATTTGCTTCTTGCCATACGCAAGGGCAATGCCGCGTTTCAATGCTCTATTTTTGGGGTAATACGGCATCAGCCCCGGCTGCTCCACAACCAGGCGCTTCACCGTCTGCTCGTCCCACAGATCAAAGCCTACATCCCCAGCCACGCTCTCGATGGTGTACGCCGCATAGTTGCGGTTCAGTGAGTAGATACCGGGCGTTGCATCGTTGGTGTAGGACACCGCCACGGCGTTCGCATCGGTGACGCGGTGCGCCACCTTGTCGCGCATGGCCTGATAGCGTTCCCCTCGACCGATCTGATTGAGCCGCCATTGCTTATAGTCGGCCTCCGTCCACTCCTTGCCGTTCTGCACCGTGCCGATCAGCGCTTTCATTTCCTCATCGCGCTTTTTAAATTGCTCAAAATATGCGTCGATGGTTCCTTGCAATTCCTTCCCGGCTTCGCGGTAAAGTTTCGTAATGCGCCGCTCCAGCTTCGAAAGCTCCTTGTCGGTCAGCTTGTGGCCTTCGTCCGTTTTCGCCATATCTCGCCACCCTATGCGCCATTGATAAATCCGCAACCCAAGCCATCATACAAGTGCTTATATAGTGTTTTTTCAATCTCGTCCTTGTAAACCTTCACAACCTGCCCATCGACAATCGTATTGACCGTTTCGCGGAGAACGGGGACTGCCATATCTGATTTTGATGGCATCGCTAGTGATTCGGCCATATTCCTATGCTCGTAATTGGCGCATGCCTCCATCCGCTTGTGAGAGCATTTATCAACGTTGGGGCACGCCATGCACTTTTCAGCAATCTTAGATATTGCTCCCATCATTCCACCTCCATTTGGCTCCGGTCAATCTCTTCTGCCGCCTTCCGCTTTGCCATGTCCTCGTACTGGTCAATGTCACCATTGATGGTTAGCAACTTCTTGGTGATGTACTCATCATCGTAGTATTCCGCGCCCATCAGAACGGTCTGGGTTTCTTCGGGCTTATTGATAATCTGGCTGCGGGTATAGCTGGGCGTATCGTCCGCCCCGGCCAGCGCCAGGATGCCTTGGATAAAATCGGTGACGTCGCTTTCGAAGTCGTCAACTTTCAGGTCCAGCGGCACATAGCTGGCCTTGATGGCCGTGGCCGTCTGATTGCCTGCGCTCACGGCGGCGCTGTCAAACGCCTGAAAATCCTCGTACAGCTTGCGCTTGAGCATGTCAATGGTTGCGTTAGTGCCCTCAAAGGGGGCCTCGATGGTGTGCGGCTCTGCGTTCACTTCGTCATCGGTGTGGGCCACGTGGAGGGTCTTGATACGCTCCAAAAACTTCACGTCGTCCAAGTCATTCATGCCGCCCGCATGGGTCAGCACCCAATAGATGAGGTTGCCCTCGTCCACGTTGTTTACCATGTTGGAGCAGGCCAGGTCCAGCGCGTCCACGGTGTTCCGCCGTCCCCGCAGCTCCGACCGGCAGTTTTTGCCGTTTTTCAGCGGGACAATCGGGAATCCAGGATAATTGTCACCGTCCAGAATGGTCTCCGCGCCCAGGCCGTCCGTGCGGACATTGACCTTGTACCGTTGTTTGTCCGTCAGCACGGTCATGTTCTCCCCGCTGCGCTGGATGTACTCGGTGTATCCGTCCAGCTCGTACAGCGTGGCACGAAGCGGCTTATCGTCTGCCACTTGCCAGAACCGCACACCGGCCATCAAGGCACCGTTTTCCTCGTCGTAAAGGGGCGCAAACTCGGTCAGCTCGAACACCTGAACCCGGTCCAGGTTGAAGAACCCGAACGCCACGCCGCATACCAGGGCGCTCTTGCCTGCGTCCTTGACCCGCTGGTCAAAGTCAGCGCCCAGTCTGGCCTTTGTCTCCCTCTTCTGAAAGGTCACGCCGTTGCCCAGCAGATAGTTTGCCTCCTGCCGCACGACAAATCCAAAGAAACTTGACATGAGTTTGTGGTTTGCCGTGTACATGTCCCGGTGGGCGCGTCCCTGAAGGTCATAGATGATCTTCTCATACCGGCTGATGGTGGGATTCTCGCCGTCGTAATATCGCTGTGCGTCTACCGCGAACCGGTAAGCCGCAGAGCCTTTGTGCTCATTGATAACCCGCCGGATAAAATCCATTCGGTCCTGTTCGTTCTCGCCCACGGCGAGCAAGTCCTGATATGTCAGCAAGCTATCACCTCTCCCACAGGGGGATGTATTTCTCCCCGTTATCATCCCGCACTTTCCGGCGCAATACTGTCATTGCAAAGTAACGTGTATCATCCATCGCGTGGTCGTTCTCCTTAATTGGCCTGTCCTCTGTGGATTTTTCGTCCCAGCGGTAGAGGCCGAATTCCCGAATGGCGTCTTTACACGACCTGTGTATCTTCAGCGCACCGCTGCGCAGATACCTCGCCGTGGTGGCGATGCCCGGCAGCACGTCATTGACCGCCTTGCGCACCTTGAACTTCCCGTGCCGCTTGATAACCTCGATGAAGGACGCCGCCGACGGGTCCACGATGACGCTTATCACCGGCAGCTCTCCCACCAGCTTCTCCAACTCCGTATAATATTCCTCGTCAGTCTTGTTTCTGTGTTCTTCCCGCCCGGAGTAGTAATACTCCCGGATGCGGGTGGCCGTCTTGCCGTCCCAGCACCACAAACCAGCAGAAAATGGGTTCAGCGTGCCGTAGTCGCAGGAAATGTAATATTCCCCGCTCTCCGGCACATCGTCCACGATGTTTTCCTCGCCAAAGTCGTATACCAGGCCCTCGGCCAGCACCCACAATCCACGGATATATCGGTCGTAGAACACACCGGTAAACATGTTCTGGTAGCGCTCCAGCGTCTTTTCGCTCAGGCCGGGGTTGTCCGTCATCTCAAAGTGCAGATACAGAGCGTTGCGCTCTTTGTGCCGCTTGATCCACTCCAAGTAGAACCAGTGCTGCGGGCTTCCTGGGTTGCAGGAAAACCACAGCTTTGCACCATCTACCGAGCAGCGGGTCAATGCCTGTTCCACGAACGAACGCGGCATCAGCACCACCTCGTCCAGCAGCACCCCCGCCAGCGTGCGGCCTTGGATCAGCGTATAGCTGGCCTCATCCTTGCCGCCGAACACCTCAAAGTAATTCGTCACGGATCCGCGCCGCACTTCCATCACCTTGTCACCGCGCCGCCAGCGGATGAGATAACGTTCCTTTGCAAGGCTCATCGCCGTGAACGGCACTATAATGTTCTTTGTGCAGCTATCCACCGTGCGGCCACACACGCCGAAGCGCTGACCGCTGAAATTTTCCATCGCCCAGCGGACGAACGCCCACATCATAATGGAGGTCTTGCCGGAACGGACTGCACCGTCGCAAATCAGCGCGTCATACTTGGAATAGGGGAAAGAGAGGATCTTTGCTTGTTTCGGGCTAATCATCGCTCTCCAACCCTTCTGCCATTTCACGCAGGCTCACGCTCAAAGCGTCTTCCTGCGCGTTGTCTGTCGGCAAGCCCAGATCCACAACGTCACGCTGCCCAAGGTACTGTTTTCCCAGCCAAATGGCCATGCTTGCGTTCTTTTCGGCAAGCCGCCACTGGCTCCGACGCAGTGAAATTTTCCCCGCTCCGCGCTTTTGTGCAAAAACTTCCGAAAAACTTCTCTTATAGGTTCGTTTGCACCATGTTTCCAATGTGTCCGAGCATACATCAAACCAGCCGCAGATTTCCTCAAGCGTGCATTGCAGGCCGCAGAGGTTTTCGAACTGCTTCTGATCTATTTCCTTTCTTGGCCTTGCCATACGCGCCCTCCTTTCTCCGCTGGTGTTTGATAAACTTCTCCATATCCCGCTTTAAGTACGGGCTGTTCGTCTTGGCGATAATCGCCTGCGCTTCTTCAATCGTCATGCAGAAGCACCGCCTTTTTGCCCGTCAAGTTCTCCCACCGCTTTACAATCACATCGCAATACTTCGGGTCAAACTCCATAACATAAGCATTTCTGCCATTCTGCTCACACGCAGCAACGGTTGTCCCGCTTCCGGCAAACAGGTCGAGAACAATGTCGCCGCCCTTGGTATTATTCTTGATTTGATAGTCAAATAGCGCAACAGGCTTCATAGTCGGATGCTCTTTATTCGCTGTCGGGCGATCAAATTCAAGCACCGTTGTCTGCTTCCTATCAGATGCCCAGAGATGACCAGCCCCCGCCTTCCACCCATATAGGCAAGGCTCATGCTTCCACTGGTAGTCTTGCCTGCCCATGACCATTGCATTTTTAACCCAAATCAAAACCTGCCGAACTTCCCATCCCGTCATCTGGCACGCCATTCTGAAAACATATGCTTTTGAATCGGCGTGCCAGATGTAAAATACCACGCCGGGTTTCATCACAGAGTTAGCCGCTTCAAATGCCGCTTGCAAAAACGCAATAAACTCGTCATCGCTTTTCGCATCATTTTCAATCTTGAGTGCGTCCTTCGTTTTACCTGTATAATCAACACCATACGGCGGGTCTGTAAGCAAAAGGTCTGCTTGTGCCCCCCCCATGAGCTTTTGTACACATTCCACGGACGTGCTGTCCCCACACATAAGCCGGTGCCGTCCAAGCTGCCAAATATCGCCAAGTTTGGTAATCGGTTCAGATTCTTCGTCGACCTCCGGTGCTTCGTCCTCAGTGACTTCGTCCGTTGTGTCTTCCGGCAAGCCCCAATCAAAGTCAAAAGCCGACAGGTCGAGACCAGGCAATTCATCAGCCAACAGATCAAAGTCCCAATCGCTTTCGTTGCTCTTGTTATCCACAAGCCGCAGGGCGTTCACTTGCTCCGGTGTCAGATCGTCCACGCACACGCACGGCACTTCTTCCATACCCAGCTTTTTTGCCGCCAGAGCGCGGCAGTGGCCGATTACAATCACGCCGTCGCGGTCAACCACAATCGGCTGTACAAAACCGTACTGCTTGATGCTCTCCGCAACGTTGTTGATTTGCCGCTTATCATGCTTTTTTGCGTTGCCGGCATACGGCACAATATCTGCAAGCCGCCGTTTTGTGATTTCCATGCTTTCCTCCTGTTTTGCTACCGGCCCCCGCCCCTTGGCCTGTACATAGCAGACTTTACCCGCCCCGAAGGGCTACAACGCCGCACTCAAGGCAGCGGCACTCCTCTTTTGGCAGGGACGGTTGGGAATCGAACCCACCCAAACGGTTTTGGAGACCGTTTCGCCAACCTTGGTACATTCGCCCCTATGTGGTGCGGCATTGCAGCCCTGCCCTGCTTTAGCACTTCGCCGGAACGCCGGCGTCGCTTGCTGAGGTCTCCCCTTACGGGGCACCTATACCGCATATGTCCCCTCTGGGTCACATCGTTGAGAGGTGCGAGGGGTCCTGTTGGTGCCGTGTGGGAGGTGCGACCTCCCGCCCCGGATCGCGGGGTGCAACGAGCGCACGGCATATAACAACATCCCATAGGTTTCCCTACAGGCTGTTTGTGCCGGTATGACCTTTCGGTGCCGTAAGGTGCGCCCGATACCGGCGGCGCACAGAAGGGAGGAAAAGTGATGATTGGGAAATCGCGTGAATGACCATGTCCTATCATCCACTGTACCTATTGTAGCACATCATTAAGTGGAATTTGTGCCAACTTTTTCAGCAAATCCGCAATATATGGCGATGTCGTGCAAAAACTGTTCTTTCCTCCTGCTGAATGTTCTCTCGCTGATCCCCGGTACAATGATCTTGTTGCGGGAATACTTGTGCTTGCCCTGACAGTTGCGCATGATCCCCTGTGTAAGCTGCTTGCGGACGCTCTCGCTCTCCAAATCCAGCCCGCAGCGGTCTATGGCATATTCCACCGCCCGCATTTTCTTGGTTTCCGGCCAGTTCTCTATGGCGGCCAGCTGCTCCGCCTTGCTCTCGGCGGGGCTGCCGATGCCTTGTCCTCTTGGCATGCCCTCTGCGTCGCTATGCGTCCCGCCCAGTATCTCCGCCCGGGCCTCTCGATACGCCCGCACCCGGCGCGGATATCCACGCACATAAGCAATGCACTCCAACCGCACATCATAAGGCAGTGTCGCCTTTTTGCTCATTTCCCCTCCTTTACTCCGCGCTGTTTACCATCTTATATTCGCCCCGCAGAGCCTTTTCAATGTCGGTCATCTTGATGTATCCGTTGTTTTTGGCCTCCACCAGCTCCACAAGGCACTGCTGTAAGTATTCCAGGCTGCGGGTGTCGTGCTCGTCCGCCGTCTCCTCCCGCACATGGAATCCGCACTTGTCCAGCAGCACGCAGGAAACATTGTCCATGCATTGTTTGGTGCCATCCAGGCGGCCCAGCTCGTAGGCCTTGGCCGGATTATTTGGCACCGGTCTGCCGTTTGCCCTTTTGAGCATCGCTATCACCCCTTTCCTCGTATTTGCATACGCCCGGTGTATTTGCCACTGGGCAGAAGTCCGCACACGCCGGGCAATCTGCGTTGACGCAAACCTCGTCTTGCATCCACTTGCATTCATCAATCATCGCCGTCACCGTCCTTTCCTTGATGGGAGATCCTTCGCATAGATATTCGCACCACGGAACACACACCACATCTGATAATAATACGGGACATTCCAGCTCGTTAGGGCAAGTGCAAATTAACATTCCACACCTTCCTTCCGTTCTCCGCTGCTGCAAAAATCATCCGCCTCTTTTACCGGTTTGAATACACGATCCCAGCGATCACCATAGACGAAAGTGTTTTGCGGGTGTCCGCAGTAATAGCCTGCGGTTCCATCTGTCCGCTCATACCGTTCGGCGTGTTCGCACTCCTTGCAGCGCACCACGACCTCTGCGTCTACGGTGGGTGTATCGGCTATGAGCCTCTGGATTTTGCTGTGTGCGGCAAAGTTTACAAGCCATTTCAAATCGTCTGTAATCTGCACCTGTGCAGACATATAGGCCTCGGATTCGTCCACGGCCATTTGATCAGCATCAATCAACCTTTGTGCCATCTTTTTACCCCCTTTCGACCCGCTGATAGGCTATAATGCGTTTGATCTTGTCGTAGCTTTCATCTGTTGTTATAAAATCCTGTGACGTAGCATCAGGGCTGGTAAACGCAAAATAAATCTGCGTCCCATTCTCCGTTGGCCAAATATCTTCCACCCAGTCCAGGTTGACCAACCGTGGCTTGCTCAGTTGATGCACCTCGATAAAATCAGCCATTGCCCGCCCTCCCTTTGGTATATCCGTCTTTCAACGATCTGTTTCTGCGGCAGCACGAACACCGCTGATGCCGAACGCCATTCCACGCGCAACCGTCGCAACCCCCAATTTCGACATAATCGAACAATATTGGATTGTATATGTCAAATTCTAAAAGTTGCTGCATATTGAGCAAAGCATTATCCATGTATGGTGAGTTGTTAATGTTTCTGCTCTGACGAACTTTCCTGAGATAGTCAATCATGTGGTCAAAGTTTACATAGATACTCAATCCTCATTTCCGCCCTTCCTTGATTTTGTCTATCAGCAGCAGCCGCACAGCTTGGCAGAGCGCATATACAAGGCTATTCTGCCAAATGCTCCGCTTCTCCTTAATGCGGATCATACCGTTCTCGATCTCCTCTAAGGCTTCCAGCATATCATTTTTATTCGCCATCGCTTGCCCTCCGTTCTCCGTATTGGCAGAAAAAGTCCTCTGGCACCACGCAATCCACGCACGGGCCGTAGGAGCAGTACAGACCACCCAAATCCTCGTAGCTGTGCTTGCAATCCCTGCACCGCACCACCGGGGCCACATCATCGGCGGGCTCTGCGAGGATGCATTCCACCGCGCTTCCACACCCGCCGCACCAAACGTTCAAATGCTCAATTGCCGTGCGGCGCTCAATGTATTCACCCATTGTCAGCCCTCCTGTTCCATACTTCTTTAGCCTTTTTGGGCGTATATGTAAGACCTGACGTTGCGCAACACCTAATGCACACGGCATTATACGCCCAACGTCTACCTTGCGTGTCCTCCACTGCGTCCGGGTCGACGTTTATAACCGCTTCACCGCCACAAAATGGGCAATGCCTTAATTCAGTCATCCTTCATCGCCCCCAATGCGTTCTCCGCCTCCTCGCGGGTGAGGAATACGGTCTTGCCGATTTCATCGACCGGTACGCCGAAAATGGATTTATCAACAAACCCGGCTACGATATCCCATTCAATGAATGTACAAAACAATTCCACGCGAATTGCCTTTACTCGGTATTCGCTTATGGTTTTTCGACTTGTAACCTCATACACCGTATCTCCCGCCTTGCACGGCAGCACCACCAGCCGACCGTCCTTGTCGGCCTCGGCCAGCTCGCGCAAGCGGGTATAGTTGCAAAGGCTTTCTAAATCAGCAAGACGCATCAGCTTCAGTGCGATCTCGTCTGCCTTATCTTTCGGCAGAACTTCCTCCGGTTTCAACCCCGTCGCCTTGTAGGCGCGCAGGTCCTCTCGATTCCTCCGGTAGTCCTCAATGAGCTGCTGCACCACGAACCGCTGCGCCATCGGCCACGCCGCAATTTGCTCTTGCAGCTTTTTCAATGCTTCGTCCGAAACCATCACTCCACCTCCTGCATCCAGAACTTGCGGCAGCAGTCACCGCAAGCAATAGTTTTTGCACAACTATTGCCGTTTCTATAAGCAACAGAGACTTTTTTCGGGCATAGTCCAAGCACACCATCAGGATACAACTCCGCCTCCGGCCACTGCTCCAAAAACACGCTCTGCCGCGTCTTGACTGGATTCATCTTTGCCCATTCCTCAACTTCAGCAACAACGTCTTCTGGGGAATCTGTCGCTCTGCCAGTGCAGGGATAAATGAAACGATTCTTCAGCACTCCCTTTTCATCCATGCGTCTCAACTGCTTAATAAACTCAACAGCGTCCATTTTTTACCTCCTAAAATTTGAAGCTCTCTCTGAGCTTCTTCCCGTTGAGATCCGCCTCCGCCGTAAAGTAGCGGTGGCGCCTTGTTGATGTAGACGACGCGCCCGTGCGCAGTCGTCTCTTTCGTGGTAACGCTCAGGATGCCGGCGCTGCCCTGAAATGCGGCAGGCTTCCAGCTAAATGGTTCGCCAATGTACATGGTCATTCCTCCTCGCCAAATGGCAATCATGCTGGGAAACGGTGCCGTTCCAATCGGCTTTCCGTCCAGCTCAAATTTCAGCCTACCACGCAGGAAGCGGATCTCTGCCTTGCCAAGAATATAGTCGTGAAAGCTGGCACGATCTGTCCGGGCGGGGATCAGAAGCACCACCGTTGTCCCCGGTTTCTGTCCTTCGCGGTAACACTTCTCCGTCCACAGCCCGGTTTCCTTGCTCCCGTAGGGCGGGTTACAAAACACCGTTTCGCCCTCCCAATTTTGCCGCAAACCATCATCGCTTTGCGTGAAATACCGCGCACACTTGTGGTTTTCATCACTGGCGGCAACGTCCAGCGTGAAATGAAACTCCGCGTCCAACTCGTCAAACAGCTTTTGCGGCGTTTCCCAGAAATTCTTATCGCTGGAAAACAAAGCGTCGTTTACCATGTCATTCCTCCTCTCGCATCGCCGCCCCATTGCTCCGCCATAGCTTTGGCGATGCCGGGGAAGGTCTTTGCGCGGGTCTTTGCATCCCTATGTGACGACAACGTATATCCAGACTTGATCCGTCCGGTACACCCGTCACGCCCCGATGTGCTCCCGACCCACAGCCCCTTTGGCTCAACCATGTTGGTCTCGACCAAATCAGGCAAGCCGCGCAACCGGAGGCATGTCCGCTTTTTCCACGGATCGCCGAACATGTAGGGCTCTATGATTTGGCTATACTTTGGCAGCTTGAACCATCGTAGCGGGGCTGGGTTTTCTACTGCGATTCTTTCGATCCCGCAAGACAACATACTCAAGAAAAATTGTCTCGCTTCCCAACCCTTTTGCTCTCTGCCATAGTCTTTGATGGTATGATCTGAGTTGAACAGCCGGACGGCGCTGCTTGCTGTCAGATAAGTGCACGGCGGGTGCGCGATCAGCAGATCCCACATGCCGACGTCATGCGTCTCCCCGTCCATGGTAGTCACTTGCCCTCCATCGATAGCTTTGAGCGCATCGCCCAGAATATGCCACTCAGGGTGTCCGCCGGACGGCTCCTGAATGTCACAGGAATATGCCTCATGCCCCAATGCCCGGAATGCCTTGCAGGCTTCTTGCGATTCCTCGCAGGCAACTAAAACCTTCATCTCAATACCTCACTCCGATATAATCCAGAACCCGACCGTATCCGAGCCCCTTTTCATTGGGCTTCCATAGCCCATCCGTGTCCCATTCCCCGCCGCCGATGCAAAAGTCGTAATGCTTCGGGTGCGTGTGCTTCATGCGCTCAAACCGGTTTTCTCCCTTTTCGAGATGAGCACCGAACGCGCAGAACATGCAGCCCGTGCGCTGGCAGCCCGTGCAATGCAGCGGCTTTTCGATGAGCGTTGACGGATAATCATTTTCCCCGTCGCTCGCCACGATGTCGCCGTACACGCTGGCGTAGGGTAGCCCCCGCTCCACGATAAACCGCAGCACGTCTTGCTCCGTCCAAAAACTCATGGGATTGCCCATAGGTCGCTTGCCTTCAAAGGCGTTGCAGCCGCTTTTCAGCCAATGCGTCATGCGTAATCTGCTTTCTTCCGCCATCGTCGCTGTTGTAGCCTGCTGCTCGGTTTTGTGTTCGTAGGTTTTCAACGGTGACTTTTTCATAATGGCGCAGCACTTCGCGGAGATTACAAACGGTGCGTACAACAGATATTCCCATTTCTCGCAGTTGTAGACAGACGGCTGACCGTCTTTTCGCACGGCTTCCCCTCGCAGCCGCTTCATTCTCGAGCCGCTTGGGTTCCTGCGGGCATCGCTGACATATTCCGCCACCTCTTTGCTCACGATGCTGTACCCGTACTTCGTCACCACCTGCCGAATGTTCATTTTCGGGCGCAGGCGGTGAAGGTTTACGGTCACGCGGGGAAACTCCCGCCGCAGCCACTCCGTGTACTCATTGACGAACTTCTGAATTTCAGGATATTCCAGCCCCGTGTTCACAAACACCAGATTCAGCTCCCACGGCGGCGTCTTGAAGCTCGACAGATACCGCGCCGCCAAGTACGCCAGCACTGTGCTGTCCTTGCCCCCGGAAAAGCTGACGTAGCAACTCCCGCCCCATGCGGTGTACCATTCGTCCAGTTTTTCGTAGGTGGTTATCTCCTTATCCGTTAAGTCCAGCGCCATGAGCTTTTTCGCCGCCTCTCGCGTCAAAGGCGTGTTTGTCGGCACCATCACTCGCCGTCCTGAAACCGTTGTCATCCTCACACCTCCCGGATGGAAAACCCATACCGATTGCGAAACAGCTTTGCTTTCATGGCATACTCCCGCGTCCGCATCCCCTTCACGTCCTCCACCACCGGCAGCCAGTACCGCTGGCCGTAGCTGTCAGGAGCCGCTCTGCGCTCGTACACGAAGTCCGCAACGTAGTCGATACTTTTCACGCGGTCGCCCTCAAATGTCGTGTACGCCTCTTGCAAGCAGTACCGCACCTGCAATTTTAGCCCCCGTATCTCCCCGGCATTTTGCAGCAGCAACAAAGCGTCATAGCGCTCCGCCTCCTTCTTGCTGTCGAAAGTCAGCTTGCCGCGCCGCGTCTTCTGCGCCTTGTACTTTCCGGGCTTGCGCATCTTCTCCATGACCTGCTTCTGCGCCGCAGGCCCCAGCCGCATCAGATCATCACTGTTCATCCAACAACCCTCTTTTCTCCAGTCCGCGCTTGCTCATGGTGTAACGCTTGATCGTCGTCAGTTTCTGGTCTTTCCCGCAGCGCTGGCACACGCCCCGCGCCCAGCCGTGGAACGCTGGCTCGATGATGTATTCCGCCGCCATCTCCTGCAAGCAGGCCACGCACAGCCTGCCGGACGCGATCTTCCATGCGCCGTCGTTCATCGCAACCTCCAGTTCTTTCCGCTGCCCGTCACGCTCATGGTAAAGCCCTTCGCGCGCTCCGCAATGCGGGATCCTATCGCCTCGTCCCAGTCCAATATCTGTCCTATCGTCCGCTCAGAACTGATGATCGTAGCACACTCAGGCTTTATGTACCGTGCGTTGAGTATTTCAAACGCAATGTTCCGGTCAGCCTCCGTCACGTTGCCCTTGAGGAAGTCGTCGATGTAAAGCACGCGGATAGTTTTCAGCTTTCCCACGGCATCGGCGTACAGCTCCGCATCGTTTACTTTTGCCTTGATGGATGGAATGTCCGACCGCCACTGCATATACCGTACTGGCAATCCTGCCTCCATCAGCTTCCCGCAGATCGCCGTGCACAGATGCGTCTTTCCACTGCCGGGGGTCCCACCGGCATAAAACCACTTACCGCGCCAATCCGTGATATACGCCTCGGCCATCTGCTTTGCCTGCTTCTGCCACGGCTCCGCCGTCTGGTACGTCTCCAGCGTACAGCTTTCCAGCAGACCGGACAGTCCGCTACGCGCAATGCGCCGCTGGTTGTCCTTGCGTATCTGGCAAGGGCAGATACGGGTCATAAGCTCCCCGGTTGCGCTGCGTGTGGCCGTATAGCCCCTGTCCTCGCAGTCCGGGCACTCAAAGTACGACTTCTCCTGGGATATTCCATTTTTTCGCAGGTTCTCCAGCACCGCCGTTATGTCCATCGCCGTGTTCCTCCTTCCATCTCGTCTCCCAATTCCGCACGGCGGCTTTCCAGTCCTTTATGCGGTTCTTGCCTACCATCCACCCCTTCTGCTCGTAGAAGGCGACAAAACGATCTGCGTTGACGTGATAGCCCTGCGCCTGAACATAGGCGGATACATCATCAGCGGATGGTGGCGTGAAGCGCTTCGCGCGCGTATCACTCACACCGTTAGGTGGGAGTGTATTATCTTTGGTTTTGTCTTTGGTTTGGTACGTTTCGTATACGGTCGTATTCGATTGTATACCATCGTATACGGTCGTACCCTCGCGACGTGCATATCGCTTTTCGATGTTGCGCTGGTTCTTCGCGCATCTCTCGTCATACGCCGCTTTCGCCCTATTTATATCGTCCGCAATAAAATCAAATGCGATTGACTCCCGTCCCGTAAGTTCCTCCGTCTCTCCGGTCTCGCCATATTTCAGCAAAGCCCGTACAAGCCGACCTACCTCTTGATCTGAAAGTTTCTCTAATTTCTTGCGATAACTGTAATAAAAGGGGATGTACTCAAGAGCCACTATGCACCGCCTCTCACTCCTTCGGCGATACGCCTACTCCCCATTCTTTTCTTCCTGCCTTTCGTACTCGGCCGTCAGGTGCCGTTCGATGGTGCAATGCTCCCACGCCCCGGCACAGAATTGATTCATATAGCGGGATGCCGCGCCGCCCGTCTCAAAGCTGACGCGGCTACCGCCCTCGCAGCATACCCGCCGTTTCTCGCTGCTGGTAAAGTATGGGCAGGTGTACCGCTTGTGCCAGTAATCCATGCCGCTCTACCTCCTATCAATACGGCATATCGTCGTCCGTGTCGAAGTCCTCGTCCACCTCCACGAACTGTCCGCCCGCGTCCTTCTTGGCATCGCCAAAGTAAATGTTGTCCGCCAGCACCTCGGCGTTCCGGCGCTTATTGCCGTCCTTGTCCGTCCAGTCCCGCAGTTGCAAGCGGCCCTCCACCACGGCCATGCGCCCCTTGGAGAAATACTTGGACACAAACTCGGCGGTGGTGCGCCATGCAACCACGTCAATAAAATCCGTGTCCTTAGTGCCGTCCGCGTTCTTAAAGTCCCGGTCTACCGCCAGTGTAAAGCTGGTGACGGCTGTACCGTTCTGTGTCCTGCGCAGCTCCGGATCGCGTGTCAACCGGCCCATGATGAAAATCTTGTTCAGCATGTCTTATCTCCTCTCATAAATAGCTTTTCCCAAATTCGCGGCGAAAGTCCGCCTCCGTCCATCTCTGCTCCTCCATCGCCTTGAGCTGCCCGTACCGTCTCAAACGGCGCATCTGGTCGCCGTTCTTGTGTACCGCGCCGCGCCCGTTCCGGTGGCAGCGATTGCCGCACAGGTACACCACAAGGCCGTACTTCTCGCTTTTCTTCCGATTCGCGCCGCCAAAAATGTGGTGACGCTCCAGCGGGTCACCGGTGTCATTCCGGCCGCACAAAAAGCATCTTTTGTCGTTCATACGCTAACCTCTCCCCACCGGCTAACGAGGGCATCCAGCTCTCGCGGTGTCATGGTCTCAATGCCGACATCCCGGCAGTCTTGCACAATGGCGTCTATCAGCCGCGCCATCTGCTCCGTGTCGTATACGGAGCTGCCGTACCATACAGTCACGTTTACGCAGCCCTTGAGCTTGCTGGGGCCGGTATCGGTCATCCAGCCGATACCGTTCCGCTCCCAGCTCCGGCAGAACGCTTCCACCGCCTTTTCCCGCAGGCACAGCACCTCGCTTACACCGCCGATGCTCTGTATCTCCTGCCGGTATACATTCTCTCTCGCAACTCCGTAGTGCGCCGCCAGCTTGTCCAGCAGTACCCATGCGTAGGCATTTGCATCGAGGCTCCGCCCCTTGCCTTTGATGGTGGCGGTGTACTCCTTCCCCGGCTTTATGGTGTCGCACAACTCCATTGCCGCCTCTGGAGACTTCACACGTAGACACAGCCACGACCCATCGCTGTCCTGCGACCACCGCGCCGCATCAACCGTTATCTGCTGCATGGTTCTTCCCCGTCGCGTTGGCTGCCTTCATGCAGACCCAGCACAGCCGCTTGCCGTACTTCTTCACGGAGTTCTCCGCGATCTCGCTGGTGGGATACACGCGGTCCCCGCGCTTCACCGGCTTAATGGGAAGTCCGCAATGCTCGCACAGCATCGGCGCATCTGCCTTGTTATCCGGCTTCTTTTCGCACTTATCCGGCGCGTCCTCCTGTCGCTTGGCTTCGTCCGTGTCTGCGTCTTTGGTATCATCGATGCAAAACAGACCGTTCAGCGCGTACTTTCTGGCATAGCTGGATGCCATGCCGGTGATCTGGCTGTCATCCATGCCCTTCTTGTCCTGCGGCTCTCTGGCGTAGGCGTTTGCAGAAACGCTGTCACCGCTCTCTGTGTCTACCATCGTTGCAGTTGCCACAACGTAAAATCTTCCGGATACTTCCTGCACCGCATCATTCAGAAGTAGCGTAGCGTTGTTCTTGACGCACAGTGGCTTTACCGCCTCCAAAATGTCCTCGCAGCTCCGATAGTTGTACTTCGCAAAGCTGTTGTACTGCCCCTTCGGGGCTTTCAGTTCCTGCTGAATCATCATCAGCTTACCGTAGATGCGTGCGCCCATCACTTCACCCCCATGTTCAGACGCTCGGCGATCTCCGCACCATCCACCGCTACGCCGGCTTTCAACAGCGGGGCAATATCGCTCTTTCCGACTGTCGGCGCGGCATACGTCACCTTACCGTCATAGCCGTTGTCGATGCACCACTGCACCACAGCGTCCATGTCGGTGATCTCCACCGCCGTGCTTTTGCGATACGTCACGGCACACCGCGCCGTCTGGAACGCCGCGCCGCCCAGCGCCCGTTCTGCATAGGCAAGCAGCTTTTCCCGCTTGCTCTCCATAGCCTTGCGCCGCTCGGCAAGCTCCTTCTCCTCCTCGCGGATAGCCTTTGCCTCCGCCGCCAGATTCTTTGTCCAGCAGAGTACGCCCTCGATCTTGGCGTCCCGCGCCATTTGCAGCGCCTCAAACGCATCAAAATCAAGCACCTCGCCGGTTTCCTGGTCGATCAGGTTCTCCAGCTCCTGATCGATGTGGTACAAGCTCATATTCATTCCTTTTCCTCCCATGCGTCCACCGCGTCGATGCAAAACTCGCATCCCACGATGACGCCGTCCTTGTTTTTGTAGTAGGTGTCCGTCTCCTCCCCGCACACGGGGCAGACGGGAAGATCGTAGTCCTTCGGCTCCAATGGGCGCTCCGGCTCGCTATACTGCATCGCGCTTCTCATACCGGTCGCCCCGCCGCTTTCAGCACGTCCCGCATCGTCTTTCCTCCCTATTAATTTTACTTCCCCGGCCTGTCCAGTTTGTCCAGCAGCCGCATAAACAGATAACTCACCGTAGCCGCGCCGATATACGTCAGCGCCCATGCAAACACGCTCATTTCGCACCTCCGCTATCCTTTCCGTTCGGCACAAGGCCGACAAACTCAAGCCCTCTGCCGCGCGCGTAAATCTCGCCCATGATCGTCCCCAACTTTACAGGGTCGGGGGGCGTGACCCAAATGATTTTGTATTCCGGCTTTTTACTCATTGCCTTTTCCTTTCCCCTGTGCTAAAATAGCCACAGGACACATATCTAAGCCTAAGATTTGTTCCGCCGTCCCGCTCAATGCTGCAACATTGGGCGGGGCATTTTTTTACTGCCCATCGCTGGATTCCAGCAGCTCGTCCACGGGCACGCCGAAGTGATTCGCCAGCTTCTTGACTTGGCGCGGGTGCGGGTGGCACACGCGCTCTTTCCAGTTTTTGATCGACGTCTGCGATACGTCGATTTCTTTTGCAAGACGGTAATTCGTCTCGCCGCGCTCAGTTTGCAGTCGAGCCAGATTCTCAGAAAAACTCAATCAATATCCTCCTTCCCTATTGCCCTTTGCTACTCCAAATGTTAAAATTGTAGTATTGGAGGGGAATTTTTTATGCCAGTACCTAAGAAAACGCGCGATGCCGCCATGCAGCTCATTCTTGATTTCCACCAACGCCGAGAACCAATGCACACCATTGGCCCCGCATATCTCGACCACAATCTAAAAAGTGATGTAAGCTCCGAGCAAATCATCGAAACGCTTTCAGCAATGGGGCTTATCACATACACCAAAGAACGTGACGGGAAGATATACGATATTCAGCCGTCAAATCTGGGGCTACACTATTTCGACTTAGAAGCAGATGAACAAGCCAAGGTAAAAAAAGTGTTCTTGCATGAATGGAAAATCGCTGTGTTTTCCGCTTTAGCCGGTGCGCTTCTCTCCCGGCCTCTTTGGGTCGCCATCGGATGGCTTGCCGATTTCATACACAACAATCATTTTGCGCCTTAACAGCTCCGCGATAGCGGGAACGTCGTCCATCGTCAACTGCTCAAGATTGGTAACCTCTCCGCGGCATACTTTCAGCAACATGGAGTGTGCCTCTTTCGATAGCGGAAACATGGAAAAACGAATGTCTTCCAACAGCTTTTGTAAAAAGCTCGTTCAATTTCACCTCCAACTTTTATTAAATATATTGACAAATTGGAGCAATGGTGATACTCTAAGTTTGCGACAACTATATGTTTCTCACCAGCCCGATTTGCCGGGGTGGTTCGGTTTCTTATTACCTGTCCACGGTTTTTAGTATACTCCAGACTTGAGTATTTGTCAATAAAGACTTGACTGTTGGATTGCACAAGTATAGAGGGCTGAATTTATGCCATTTACTCAAAACTTCAATTATTGCATGGAGCAAAAGAAATACACCGCGTACAAGTTTGCAAAAATAATTGGCGCGAGTAACCAGGGCGTTTTGAATTGGCAGTCCGGAGAGTGCATTCCATATCCAAAGACCCGCCAGAAGATCGCCGACCATTTCGGCATCACCCTTGCCGAGCTGGACGGAGACGAGCTTCCCGTTCTGCCGGAAAAAGGCGCAAAAAAAAGCGCCCTCGATCCGAAGACCGAGGGCGTAAGTCCTACCGTTCAAGAGCTGTTTGATTTTATCGATACGGCGACCGACGCCGAGCTGAACGGGTTGTTGCGCTATGCGCAATTTTTGATGAGCAAGCGATGAACGATTGGATAAAAGATGGCTTGCCGACCGAGCGTATACGTGAGGAGGATTCGGTCGTTGGGCAGATGAAGCGCTTAGAAGAAGAGCGCATCAATGATTTTCGCAATTATGTTGCCTATCAACAGGCCGAGAATGACCGGAAGGAGAGACAAGCGGTCATTGATCGCCAGAAGCAGAGAAAGCACGACTTTGTCGTTGCTGGATTCTCCAGCGTCACAAGCGTTTTGCTTACCTTGTTTGTTGAGCATTTTCATAAAGTTCTCTCCTTTGTTCTTTCGATTTTCTCCTGATCTCGCGCGCAGCAAGTAACAATGCGTTTTGCTGCGCATCGCTCATAGTGAGAATTTTTTCTTTCAGTTTTTCTCTAATCATTGTATCACATTTCGCGTCATTACACAACATCTTTCGTCCCTCCGTTTAGCTCAAAGGCTATTTTTTGCTCCTCCTCCGCGAGGATGCGCTCAATCAGCGCGAGCATTTCGTCTTTCTGCTTCGGCGTTAGGAGCAGATAAAGCGCCACCGCCGCTTGCACCTGTGCGTCCATGCTTCGACCTCCTTTTCGGTATTCATACCTATTTCCACAACAGGCGTTTGCTGCACGGCGCTGTGCAACAATTAAAAAATATTGTGGAGCGACGCGCAGTCGCAGGACCGCTTTTTATTTTACTATATGTCGATTATTGCACTTTGTGCAGTCGAAAATATAAAGCCAAAAGGTGGTGCGCCAAATGGCGAAGAGCAAAATCCCCGGCCTGTCCTTTAGTTGGAAGCGTGCGCTCGGAATCACGAAGATGAAAAGGAAAATTTCAAAAGAAACTGGGATTCCCACGACCAAAGCGGGGCGGCAAAGAAAACTTGGCAAACTCCTTGGTATGAAGTAAGAGAAAAGCCCTCTGCCGTCTCCGCAACAACGGCAGAGGGCTTTGTGCAGACAGCGCGGAGCGGTCGCTGTTGCATGATTTGACCATACTCCGCGTTGCTTGACTACTTCAAGGCCAAAACCTTGCAACAAGACAGCGTTCAACGAGGTTCGGCAAGCCCTCATCTTGCGACTTCGCGGCGTGAAAATCGAAGAAATTAAGGTGGTATAAATGAACATCCAAGAGGTGTGCAAAATCCGCAAAGAAGAATTGAAACTGACCTATCAGGAAATTTCAGACACTTCCGGCGTGCCACTGTCCACCGTGCAGAACTTCTTTTCAAAGTTTTCCAAAGCCCCGTCCATCTACACCGTCGCGCCTATCTGCAAGGCGCTTGGGATCTCACTTGACGAGGTGTTCGGAATTTCCGAACGGCTGACAAGGAACGAAGAGACCTTGCAGGCGCGAAATGACGAGCTGGAGCGCCATGTTGACGCAAAGGAAGACATGATCGAGATTATGCGGCGTGGTGTCCATATCCGCAACGCCGTGATTTTTATTTTATTTGTGGTGGTGTTACTGACCGCGTGGTGCGTGTATGTCGATTTGCATTGCGCAGATTACGGATTTTGGAGGGGGCGGTGATGAGAGCAGCACTGTATATCCGCGTGTCGAGCGACGAACAGGCGCGGCATGGCCTGTCATTGCAAGAGCAAAGAGATGCGCTGACAAGATATGCCCAAGAACACAAAATGACCGTGGCGGGTATCTATGAGGACGCGGGAATATCCGCGCGAAAGCCGTATAAAAAACGTCCGGCGCTCCTGCGGCTGCTGGGCGATTGCAAAGCGGGGAAGGTAGACACGATTCTATTTATTAAGCTTGACCGCTGGTTCCGCAATGTCGCGGGGTATTATGACGTGCAAACGCAGCTCGACCGATACGGCGTAACATGGCAAGCGACGGAAGAGGACTACGAGACGCGCACCGCGTCCGGGCGATTAAAGGTCAATATCATGCTTTCCGTTGCGCAAGATGAGGCCGACCGCACAAGCGAACGAATCAAATTTATCAATGATGGGAAACGGGCAAAAGGGCAGCCGGCAGGCTCAAAAGCACCGTTAGGTTATGCCATCAAGGACAGGCAATACCAGATTGATAACGGCACGGCAGATGCGGCGCGAGATATGTTTGCCGCGTTTATCCGGCTAAAAAGCGTCCTTGCCGTAAAGCGATATATGCTTGATACATGGGGAATTGACCGGGCTTATAACAAGTATGTAAACTATTTCCGGAACCGTCTTTACATCGGGGAGGTGTACGGCATCGAAAATGCCTGTCCCGCGCTGGTGAGCAAACAGGACTTTGACCTTGTAAATGATATTATTCGCCAGCGGTCACAACGCTGTGCGGGAGTTGGAACGGATCGCGTGTATCTGTTTTCCGGGATATTGCGCTGCAAAGAGTGCGGGAAAACGATGCAATCGGAAACCGTAAAAAAAACATATACATACTACCGATGCCGGACGCGGATGCTTGACAACTCCGCTTGCCCGCATACAAAAAGGATCCGAGAAGATGCGCTGGAAGACTACCTACTACACGAGATGGAGGGAATCGCAGAACGGAACAATCGGTACTATAAAAAGGCAGATAAAAAGCCCACGCAAAGCGCGGACTCAATACGAAAGAAAATGGGCAAGCTAAAAACGCTATACCTAAACGATCTGATTGAGTTGGACGAATACAAGCGGGAGTATGCGAGCTTGAAAAAAGCACTTGAAGCTACGGAAGAAAGGCCAGAAATCAATTTGGACGCGCTAAAAAAGGAGCTGCAAGAATACGAAACCTATTCCCGCGATGAAAAAAAGGAATTTTGGACGCGCTTCATCAGGCGGATTGATGCAGACAACGATGGCGCGTTTTTTGTAACACCGCGTTAGGCATATTTTACCTTCATGGAATTCACCGTATACCCGAAGTATTTTTGCAGCGTCTCGATGTCCCCCCGGTCCCAGGCCACCTCGATGGCGTGGCGGATGGCCCGCTCCACCCGGGATGGCGTGGTGCAGAAGCGCTTGGCTACCTCGGGATACAGTACCTTTGTCACGGCGTTGATCACATCCATGTCATTCACCGCGATCATGATGGCCTCCCGTAGGTACTGGTATCCCTTGATGTGTGCCGGGACGCCGATCTCGTGAATGATGGCGGTCACCATCCCCTCCAGAGCCGGGGCAAAGGGAGCCTCCTCCTGCTCCGGTGCGGCGGCCTGCCGCATCAGCTCCAACAGGGACTCCTCGTTCACCGGCTTGGGCAGGAAGAAATACACACCCATTTCCATGGCCTGGGCCACGGTCCGGCGGCTGCAGAAGGAGGACACCACGATGGTCCGGGGCGCGCCCTGGCCCAGCTGGTTCAGCTGCCGCAGCAGCCCGAACCCGTCCAGGCCCGGCAGCACCACGTCCGTCACCAGCAGCTGCGGCCGCAGCCGCCGCACCAGGTCCAGGGCCTGGTCCCCATTTTCCGTGCTGCCTGCCACATGGAACTCGCCGGTGCCCTCCATCCGTTGTCGCAGCATGGTCCGAAACTCCTCATTGGCGTCTGCCAATACCACTGTTACCTTGTTTTCCATTTTGTTCCAACCCTTTTCCACACAATTTACACAGCCAAGGCTGTCGGTTTCACGGCAAACCAACATTTGTCGCTTGACCTGCATATAATTTACCAGGATTGGACAGGTTTTTCAAGGGGTAATTGTCGAATACTCATAATTTCTTTTCGACAAAACCATATTAATTTGTTGTAAGTGACATATATTGTGGTTCTTAACAGGTCTTTAGCCAGCATCTTGTTATCCACCGCGAACGAAATTTGCCCGATAGGACTCGTTGATTTCCCGCAGCTCCCGCTTTCCCTCGATATACGGGCGGTACATCTCCTCCACCCGGCCGCCTCCGAGATTTCCGCACCCGCTGCACCCATCGCAGCCGCCGTCGCACAGAGCCCGCCGGACGATCTCCTCCCGCTGGGCCCGGGTGGTGTCCTTGATGAGCACCGATTTCATATGCCGCACCTCCCTTCCTGGTCAGTATACCCCCGCCCCGGCGCTATATGCCCAAATTTTTTGTTCCGGACGCCAAATTTCGCCTTGACATTTTGGCTAAAATCCTGTATGATACTCCATGTTGTAAAGCATCATAACTTTACATAGGAGGGACCATCGTGAAGAACCAGACCTATCGCATGACGATGCTGTTCGATTTTTACGGCGAGGTCCTGACCCCGCGGCAGAAGGAATTCTTCGACCTGTACTATAACGAGGACCTGTCCCTGGCCGAGATCGCGGAGAATTACGGCATCTCCCGCCAGGGCGTCCGGGACGTGATCGTCCGGGCCGAGGCCATCATGACCGACCTGGAGGACAAAACCGGCCTCATGAAGCGCTTTATGCTGATGCAGCAGCAGGTGCAGGCCATTCTCGACGCCGCCGAGAAGATCCAGACCGTCAACTACCGGCAGTATGACAACCCGGAGCTGGCCCGTCTGGCCGATGAGATCACGCGCAGCGCCCAGGCGCTGAAGGAGTAACACCTATGGCATTTGAAGGACTTTCCGAAAAATTAAGCGCCACATTCAAACGCCTGCGGGGCAAGGGCCGCCTGACGGAGGCCGACGTCCGGGAGGGCATGCGGGAGGTCCGCCTGGCCCTGCTGGAGGCCGACGTCAGCTATAAGGTGGTCAAGGACTTTGTGGCCCAGGTCACCGAGCGCTGCGTCGGCGCCGACGTGCTGGACAGCCTCACCCCCGCCCAGCAGATCGTGAAGATCGTCAACGAGGAGCTGGTGCAGCTGATGGGCGGCACCAACGCCAAGCTGACCTTCGCCTCCAAGGGCCCCACCGTTGTGATGATGGTGGGCCTTCAGGGCGCCGGTAAAACCACCAACGGCGCCAAGCTGGCGGGCCTGATGCGCCGCCAGTTCGGCAAGCGCCCCCTGCTGGTGGCCTGCGACATATACCGTCCCGCCGCCATCACCCAGCTGCAGGTGGTGGGCAAGCAGCTGGACATCCCCGTTTTCGAGATGGGACAGGCCAATCCCGTGCGCATCGCCGAGGAGGCCATCAAATACGCCCGGGACCACGGCCACGACATGGTGTTTCTGGACACCGCCGGTCGTCTGCACGTGGACGAGGCCCTGATGAACGAGCTGAAGAACATCAAGGCCAAGGTTCATCCCAACGAAATTCTCCTGGTGGTGGACGCCATGACCGGCCAGGATGCCGTCAACGCCGCCACCGCCTTTGACCAGGCCCTGGGCATCGACGGCGTCATGCTCACCAAACTGGACGGCGATGCCCGAGGCGGCGCGGCCCTGTCCATCCGGGCCGCCACCGGCAAGCCCATCAAGTTCGTGGGCACCGGCGAAAAGCTGGACATGATCGAGCTGTTCCACCCGGACCGCATGGCCTCCCGCATTCTGGGCATGGGCGACATGCTCACCTTCATCGAAAAGGCCGAGCAGCAGTACGACGAGGAGCAGGCCCGGAAGCTGGAGGAAAAGCTCAAGAAAAACCGCCTGACCCTGACGGACTACATGGAGCAGATGGACCAGCTGCAAAAAATGGGCAACCTGGGCCAGCTGGCCGGGATGCTGCCCGGCGACATGGGCAAGCAGCTGGACGCCGCTAACCTGGACGAAAAGCAGCTGGGCCGCACCCGGGCCATCATCCAGTCCATGACCCCTCTGGAGCGGGAAAATCCCTCCATCCTCAACGCCAGCCGCAAAAAGCGCATTGCCGCCGGCTGCGGCTTGCAGGTGTCGGATGTGAACCGGCTGCTGAAGTCCTTCGAGATGCTCCAGCAGCTCACCAAGTCCATTTCCAAGGGCCGCTTCGGCGGCTTCTGTGGACCCGGCGGCATGCCTACCCTGGGCAAGGCCAAAAAGGGCAAGCTCCAGGGCTTCGGTCGGAAAAAACGTTTGAAATAAGTGCACAGGCATTTATATAATTTGAATTCTATTATCATTCTGGAGGAAAAACATCATGGTTAAGATTCGTCTGAGAAGAATGGGCGCCAAGAAGGCTCCTTACTATCGCGTGGTCGTGGCGGATTCCCGCTATCCCCGCGACGGCCGCTTCATCGAGGAGATCGGCACTTATAACCCCTGCGTCTCCCCTGCCGAGATCAAGATCGACGCTGACCGCGCCCGTGAGTGGATCAAGACCGGCGCTCAGCCCACCGACACCGTTCGCGCCCTGCTGAAGAAGGTCGACGTTCTGTAAGGCAGGGGCACCATGAAGGAACTGCTGCTCTACATCGCCAGGAGCCTTGTGGACCACCCGGACCAGGTCACGGTGACGGAGGTGGAAAACGGCGACGAGCTGACGCTGGAGCTGCGCGTGGCCCCCGAGGATATGGGTAAGGTCATCGGCCGCCAGGGCCGCATCGCCAAGGAGATCCGCACGGTCGTGCGCTCCTATGCCCAGCGCACAGGCGTCAAGGCATCCGTGGATATCGTGGACTGATCGTCCGATATCCCTGCAATGGCTGAAAAAAGAGACAGACACTTTCGTGTCTGTCTCTTTTTTACGCATTTTCGTCCAGGTTGCGGAATACCGGCCGCAGCAGCAGGGCCGTCACATAGCTGAGGCTGCTGTATCCGATCAGCACCCACACGATGCTCAGGTAGAACCCCACCTCCGGGATAAACACGCTTACGCCCACCGGCACCGCCCAAACGGCCCAGATCAGCAGCATCCGGGGCAGGTGCCCCACCGCCACCAGCATGGCGTTTTTCAGGTGGTTGCGCCAGGTGTTTTCATACCGGGCCATCAGCGGGAAGGCGAAGGTCATCACCATGGCCGCCAGCTGCAAGGCGAACACCGCCAGCAGCTCCCAGAAAAACGAGTCGTTCAGCCGGGCCATATACAGGTCGAAGCCGCACAGGGCCGCCACCGCCAGCAAAATCAGCCACACCGGCGTGGCTTCTTTCCAGTTTTCGCCCCAGGCCCGGAAGAATTGCCGGGCAACGTGGCCGTCCTCCCCGGCGATGAGCTTTCCCAGCACCTGGTACAGGGCGGCGCAGGAGGCCCCCATGGTCACCACCGGCAGCGAGCACACCAGCCACAGCACATTCAGAACGATCAGGCTCCAAACCCGCTCCATGCCCCGGGCAAAGGCCCCGTTGGGGTCAAAAAACGACTTCAGCAACGCTTATTCCCCCTTCAGCAGGTCCCGGAACCGGTGGGGCGTCTCCTGTCCCGCCAGCACCCGGGAGGCTCCGGCGGCCAGGGCCTCCATCTCGAACTCACCGGCCATAACCTCCACCGGCGCGATAAATCCTACCTTTTGGGTCAGGTAATCCGTCACGTACCGGGAGTGGGCAATGCCGCCGGTGAGGATGATGCGGTCAATGCGGCCGTCTGCGGCGGCGGCCAGGGCCCCGATGGACTTGGCCGCGGTATACAGCATGGCGTCGTACACCATCCGGGCCTTCTCGTCCCCGGCGGCGATGCGGCGCTCCACCTCCATGGCATCGCTGGTACCCAGGTGGGCCAGCAGGCCGCTTTTGCCCCGCACCAGCTTCATCATCTGCCCCCGGTCATACTTGCCGGAGTAGCACAGCTTCACCAGCTGCTCGGCGGCAATGCCGCCGCTGCGCTCCGGGGCAAACAGCAGCTCGTCGTCCCGGACGTTATCCACCATTTTCCCGCCGATGAACAGCCGCACCGACGCGCCGCCGCCCAGGTGCAGCACGATCAGGCGGCACCGGTCCAAGGGCTTGTGCAGCACCGTCTCCGCGCAGCGGATGGCCATGGCCCGGGTATTCAGGGCGTGGCCCATCATCCGCCGGGGCAGCTCGGGAATGCCGGTGATCCGGGCCATAGGCGGCATCTCGTCCACCGCCACGGGGTCGTATACATAGGCCGGGATGTGCAGCGGCTCCGCCAGGTCCCGGGCCATGACGCAGCCCAGGTTGGAGGCGTGTGCCCCCTGGGTGATGGCGGAGAGATAGTCGATCATGTCCTGGTCCACGGCGAAGGCCCCGCTGGGGCAGGCCGGCAGCATGCCGCCCCGGGCGCACACCGCGTCCAGCCGGGTCAGGTCGAAGCCCGCCAGCGCTTCCTCCACGCACCGAAGGCGGAAGGGGGCCTGGTCCATAATGGCTCCAAAGGGGGCCAGCTCCTCCCCGCTGTGGCGGATGGTTTTCTGCAAAAGGGCCTTCTCCCCCTGAAACACGGCGATTTTGGTGGAGGTAGACCCTGGGTTGACCACAAGGATGCAATATTCCATACCCTTATGCCTCCTTCCGGTCCGGAAAGGTCACCCCGTTGCACCGCAGCAGCATCCGGAAGGGATAGTCCAGGTCCAGATAGTTCCGGCAGTACCATTCGTAGGTGGCCTGGGGCAGGTGCACCAGCTCCGGTGCTTCGCAGCGGAAGGTCTCAAAGGTATGTTGGTCTCCGGACAGCAGCGCCGCCAGCAGCTCCAGCCGCCCCTCCTGCCGCAGCCGCTCCAGGCAGGCGTCCATCACCGCGGCGCAGACCCGCTCCTCGTCGTCGGCCCAAAGCTCCTTGTTGCCCAGCCAGAACAGAAATTCCTCCGGGTTCAGGTCCATTTTCGTGGTGATCTGGGACAGCTTGTAAAACCCCGCCCAGTCCCGGTCCCGCAGCACCTGGGTCAGGTACTGCACCAGGCCGTCGTCCAGGGCCACGCAGTCCAGCAGCACCTGAAAGGCGTGCTTTCCGGCGTCCGGGTCCGGCTGCTGTTCCGGTTCCTCCGGGGCTGCATCCCCTTCCCCTGCCAGCTGGGTCAGGGACTCCGGGTCGAAGCTGTCGAACACCTCCTGGGGGATCTCCGTGCCGTCCTGGGCGGCGCACATCCGCACCAGGGTGGGAATGTCACCGGCCTTCTGCATCAGCTCCAGGCTGCGGCGCATGGGGTCCGTCTCCGTCAGGGTCACCCCCTCCGGGGCGGCGCGTTTCCCGTCCATGATCTCGCCGATATATTGCATGCAATAGTCCATCAAGGTCATAAAAAGCTCCTCACTTTGCAGATATCTACCCCAGACTATACCATATCCGGCACGCTTTTGCAAGGCACAGGATCGCCCCGGCTTGTCCCGGCCCTGTCCCGGGATAAATCACCCCTGTCCCGGGACAGAAACTGTCCAAAAAGGGCAGCGCCCTTTTTGGACAAAAGGCTTGCAGTCTGCCGCGCGCATAATTTGTTCGCTGAAAGCGAACAAATTATGCGCGCGGCAGACTGAGAAGTATTTTTTGCCAGGTACACGCCCCGGCAAAAAATGATTCCATTTTATTTGCCGCCTGCGGGCGGCAAACTCTGCGAGGCTTTTTTGACAAACTGAGCCGCACCTGCGGGTGCGGCTCAGTTTTTGAAGAATAACCATTATTTTCCTGTTTTGGGGTGCTGATGATGCAGGTGCAGCACTGCCTCCAGCACGCCGCCGCCTACCGCCAGGGCCTTGTCCGAGGCGGTGGTGCAGTACCCCGGCTTGCACCGGGGGTCCACGTCTCCGGCCTTCATACCTCGGAAAACCGGCGTCCCATCGGCCAGAATGCCCCGCAGTACGCCGTCAATGGTGCATCTCATGGGCTGGCCCGCCACCTCTCCGGCGACGTCTCCGGCCCGGACCACCGCGCCGATTTCCAGCTTCTGGCAGAAAATCCCATCAGCCGGGGCCCGCAGCACCCGCTCCCCAGCGTATCCGCCGATGAGGCCGGGAATGTTGGTGTTGGGCAGGGCGCTGCCCCGATAGATCACCCGGCCCAGGGTGTGGCCCCGCATGGTCTCCACCACGGCGTGGCAGTCCTCCCCCGCCGTGAAGCCCGGGCCGATGCCCACGACAATGGGCGCATCGTCCATTTTCGTGCCCAGGTTGCGCTTGGCCAGAATGGCGTCCACCAGGGCGTCGGGCCGCAGGCGGGTGCGGCAGGTGCAGTCCGGGTCCGCCAGCACCGGGATCAGCCCCTGGGCCAGCAGGGCCTCCGCCTGGTCCGGGGTCTCCGCCCGGCGGGCGGTGACGTCCTCCACCGTCATCTCCCCCAGGATAATGGCCTGGGAAAAGCACACCGTCCGGCGGATGGCCGTGGGGGCGGGCAGGTCGGTCATGACCACCTGCATCCCGGCCCGGTACAGGCGCAGGGCGATGCCGGTGGCGATGTCCCCGGCGCCGCGAATGAGAATTTTCATAAAAGCTCCTCGTTTTCTTGCCGTTTTCCCAAGAATAACACGTTTTTGCGGCTGCGTCAAGGTTGACGGGGACCCTGGAAGCTGGTACAATAGGGGCATGGATGAGAAAATGACGTACAACCTGACGGTCCGGCTGTTCTGCGGAGAGAAGTGCTTCGGACCGGGAATGGCGCAGCTGCTGCGGAAGGTGCAGGAGCTGCACTCGCTGCGGGCGGCGGCCATGTCCATGAACATGGCCTATTCCAAGGCGTGGACCATTACCAAAAAGGCTCAGGAGGCCCTGGGCTTTCCTCTGCTGCACTCCGTCACCGGCGGACGGGGCGGCGGCGGCGCGGAGCTGACGCCGGAGGCCGTGCGGATGATGGCGGCCTATGACGACTACTGCCGGAAGCTGCGGGCCTTTGCGGATGAGCTGTTTCAGGAGGAGTTCGGCTATTTGCAGGAGGAAAACGGAGGTCTTTGATTCCTTCCTCCTGTGCTATCTCATCAAAATACATACAAAGAGGGCTGTCTCGTCACGAGACAGCCCTCTTTATGACTGTCAAAAAAGGGCAAAGCCCTTTTTTGGCAAAAGGCTTGCAGTCTGCCGCGCGCATAATTTGTTCGCTGAAAGCGAACAAATTCCACACTTGCAGACTGAGAAGTGTTTTTTTCGACGTACACGCCCAACGGAAGTCCCCTTGGGGGGCGCCGCCGCAAAAAACGGACCAAACTTGCTTTGCCGCCTGCGGGCGGCAAACTCTGCGAGGCTTTCTTTGACAAGCTGAGGGCTGTCTCGTGACGAGACAGCCCTCTTTTGGGGTGAAAAATGCGGCTCAGCCCAGAGTCACCTGGGTGTCGGTGAAGGTCAGAGCGGCCTCGTAGCAGGCGGTCACCGCCCGGACGAAGTGGGCCACGTCCCGGCTGCCCATGGTCTCGAAGCAGGAGTGCATGGCCAGCTGGGCCATGCCGATGTCCACGGTGTTCACCGGCAGCTTGGTGTTGGCGATGTTCCCCAGGGTGGCGCCGCCGGCCTGGTCGGGACGGTTGGCGTAGTGCTGGGTGGGCACCTGAGCCCGGCGGCAGATCTCCTGGAAGGCGGCGGCGGAGACGGCATCGGTGGCATAGCGGGGGGAGTGCTTCACCACCACGCCGCCGTTGAGCACCGGGGCCTCGTTGGCGTCCGCCAGCTCCGGGTGGTTGGGGTGGCGGGCATGGCCGTTGTCGCAGGACAGCAGGAAGCTGTTGGCCACCAGGCGGCGATAGTCCCCGGAGGTGAGGCCCAGGGCGGAGGTGATGGCCGTCAGCGTCTCCGGCAGGAAGGCGGAGGCCGCGCCCTGCTTGGTCTCGGAGCCGATCTCCTCGTTGTCGAACACACACAGCACCGGGATGGCGGTGGTCTCATGGGCGGTCAGGAAGCCTTGGGTGCAGGCGAACACGCAGGCCAGGTCGTCCAGCCGGGGGGCGGACAGGAACTCCCCTGCCGGGCCCCAGACGGTGCCGGGCTGGTTGTTATACAGGAACAGGTCCCGGGCCACGATGTCCTCCGGCTGGCACCCGGCGGCGGCGGCAATCTCCCGGTCGAAGCTGCCCTTCTGCTCCCCGCCGGCGTACAGGGCCACCAGGTCCTGGGCGGGGTTATACTTGGTGCCGTTGTTGCCGTCCCGGTTCAGGTGAATGGCCACCCGGGGGATCAGGGCCATGTCCTTCTTCATATCCACCAGGCGCATATCCAGACCGTTTTCCCGGCGGACCAGCACCAGACCAGCCACGCTCAGGGGGCGGTCCAGCCAGCAGTCGTTGATCATGCCGCCGTAGCGCTCGGCGGACAGGCGGACAAACTCGCCGGTCAGCTCCGCATGGTCCCGCAGACGGAAGCAGGGAGAGTCGGAGTGGCTGGCGGTCAGCACAAAGCCCGTGGGACGGTCCTGTGGTACACGAAAGGCCATCAGCGAGGATCCGTTCTTGGTGACAAAATACTTCCCGCCGGGGGTCAGGGTCCACTCCCCTGCCGTCAGCTGGGTGTAACCCTCGGACAGCAGACGCTGCCGGAGATTCTCCACCGCGTGGAAGCAGTCGGGGCTTTTCTGAATGTATTGCAGCATGGATGAAATCATGATAATCCTCCCATTTTTCGATAATGCGTATAAAAAGGGGCGTCCTCCGGCTGGAGGACGCCCCTTTTGGGGTCTGATCTTTCCGCAGTCAGCGGAACAGAAGCGTCAGAATCAGGATAAACACTCCGAATCCCACCAGGTAAGCCGCACAGATCAGCAGCGACGCCTTCATGGTTCCGAAGAAGAAGGCGTGCCGGTCCTGCTTGCTCAGGGAATTGTCAACCCAGGGGGGAGATTTCTTGGCTTCCTCCCGCTCCTCCGGCTGCTCCTCCCGCTGGTAAGCGCTGCCGGGCAGATTGCCGAACAGCGACGGGCGCTTCACCTGGGACATGTCCGCTATGGTGCGGCCGTCGTCGTCCTCCCAGTGTTTTTCCTTCCTGGCCATTACTTCTGGTCGTACAGGTGGCAGACCACGAAGTGGCCGGGCTCGATCTCACGCTGCTCGGGCACCTCGGTCTTGCACTGCTCCATGCACTGGGCACAGCGGGTGTGGAACTTGCAGCCTGCGGGGGGATTGGCGGGGGAAGGAATGGAACCCTCCAGCACAATGCGGTTCATCTTGGCCGTGGGGTCCGGCACGGGGATGGCGGAGAACAGGGCCTTGGTGTAGGGGTGCAGAGGATTCTTGAAGATATCCTCGGTGGCGCCGTATTCCACCAGGTTGCCCAGGTACATGACGCCCACGGTGTCGGAGATGTGCTCCACCACGGACAGGTCGTGGGAGATGAACAGGTAAGTGAACTTGTACTGCTCCTGGAGCTCCTTCAGCAGGTTGATGATCTGGGCCTGGATGGAGACGTCCAGAGCAGAAACAGGCTCATCGCAGACGATGAACTCGGGCTTCAGAGCCAGAGCGCGGGCGATGCAGATACGCTGGCGCTGGCCGCCGGAGAACTCGTGGGGATAGCGGTCCTTGTGGAAGGACTGCAGGCCGCAGTCGTCCATGACCTTGTCGATGTAGTCGTCGAACTCCTCCTTGGAGACCAGTCCGTGCTCACGGACGGCCTCGCCGATGATCTCGCCCACGGGCATACGGGGCTGCAGAGAGGAGAAGGGGTCCTGGAAGATGATCTGCATCTTGGTGCGCATGTCGCGCATCTCCTTGGCGTTGAGGTCATAGACCTCCTGGCCGTTGAACAGCACCTGGCCGCCGGTCTTTTCGCCGGACAGACGGAGGATGGTGCGGCCGGTGGTGGTCTTGCCGCAGCCGGATTCGCCCACCAGACCCATGGTGGTGCCGCGCTTGAGGTTGAAGGTGACGCCGTCCACGGCCTTCACGTAACCCACGGTCTTGTTGAGCATACCGCCCTTGATGGGGAAGTATTTCTTCAGGTCCTTGACCTGGAGGATATACTGAGGATCGTACTGGACCTGCTCCTCAGCGGTCTTCTTGACATCAGCCATTCTGAGCGTCCTCCTTTCCGTAGTAACGGTAGCAGCTGACCATATGGGTGGGGGACAGCTGGATCATGTGAGGATACTCACCCTGGCAGCCTTCCACGCACATTTCGCAGCGATCCTTGAAATAGCAGTAGTTGGGCATGTTGATGGGGTTGGGGACCTTGCCGGGGATGGAATACAGCTTATCCACCTTCTTACCGACCATGGGCTTGGAGGCCATCAGGCCGATGGTGTAGGGGTGAGCGGGATTGGCGAAGATCTCCTGGGCGGTGCCCTTTTCCACCACGCGGCCAGCGTACATGACCACCACATAGTCAGCCATCTCGGCGATGACACCCAGGTCGTGGGTAATCAGCATGATGGAGGAGTTGATCTTATCCTTCAGGTTGCGCAACAGGTCCAGAATCTGGGCCTGGATGGTCACGTCCAGAGCCGTGGTGGGCTCGTCGGCGATGATCAGGCGGGGATTGCAGGACAGAGCCATGGCGATCATGACACGCTGACGCATACCGCCGGACAGCTCGTGGGGGTACATCTTATAGACGCCCTCGCTGTTGGCAATGCCGGCCATCTCCAGCAGATGGATGGAGCGGGCCTTGATGTCCTCGGGGGTCTTGCCCTCACCATCGTGCAGGGCAATGACCTCGTCCAGCTGGGCGCCGATGCGGAACACCGGGTTCAGGCTGGTCATGGGCTCCTGAAAAATCATGGACATGTAGTTGCCGCGGAGCTTCTGCATCTGCTCGATGGGGGTCTTGGTGATGTCGTAGGCCTTGCCGTTGCCGAGATTCAGGCGAATCTCGCCCTCCACCACCTGGCCCTGGGGCCGCTGGAGCAGCTGCATGATGGACAGGCTGGTAACGGACTTGCCGCAGCCGGACTCGCCCACCACGCCCACGGTCTTGCCGATGGGCACGTCGAAGGAGACGCCGTCCACGGCGCGGACGGTACCCACGTCAGAGAAGAAGTAGGTGTGCAGGTTCTCGATCTCCAGGGAGTTATTCTGGTCGTGCATCTGGGTGAGGAACTCCTCCTCAGGCACGTTCTTGCGCTTGTGCAGCTTTTCAAACTGGTCCGTGATCTTGCGGTTCTCCCGGGAAATCCGGCGAGACTCCTTGGCGGACAGATAGCCGCTTTCGTTTTTCTTAGCCATATGATCTCCTCCTTCCTCAGCGCTTCATCTTCGGGTCAAAGGCATCCCGCAGACCGTCGCCAACCAGGTTGAATGCCAGAACCGTCAGCAACAGCAGCACGCCGGCGGGGATCCAGATGAACCAATAGGTGGTCAGAACGTGGGTGTTATTGACGTCGCTGATGATATTGCCCCAGGAAGCGAAGGGGAACTTGACGCCCAGGCCCAGGAAGGACAGGGTAGCCTCGGTGATGATGACGCTGCCCAGGCCCATGGTGCAGGTGACGATCAGCTGGGGAATGACATTGGGGATCAGGTGCTTGAAGATCCGGCGGGACACGCTGAGGCCGCAGGCCTCGGCGGCGGTCATGTACTCCTGCTCACGCAGGGACAGGATCTGGCCGCGGACCAGACGGGCGATACCGGCCCAGCCCAGGAAGCCCAGGATCAGCATTAAGTAGACCATTCGGATGGTGGGGTCCACGCGGGATGCATCCATGGCCGCGCCCAGAATAATGATGATGGGCATGGAGGGGATGCAGTAGAAGATATCGACGATACGCATGATCAGGTTATCCACCCAGCCGCCGAAGTAGCCGGAGATACCGCCGAAGATCACGCCGATGACGGTTTCAATGATGATGACGATGAAGCCGATCAGCAGGGAGACGCGGCCGCCGTACATCAGGCGGGTCAGCATATCCATACCGTACATATCGGTGCCCAGCCAGTGGTCCTTGCTGGGGAAGGAATACTGATCGTACTGACGGCTGGGCTTCTCCTGGAGGATCTTCCAGCTCATGGTGGCGGGATCATACTCCAGATCGTACTCAGCGGTGGCGCTGGTGGGAGTCTCCTCCTGTGTGGGAGCGTTGGGGTCCTCGGTGTTGATGCCGGAGGACGGCTCCTCGGTGTCGGGGTCCTCCTTAGGCTCCTCGGCGACGATCAGGGACTCGTCGGTGTAGCTGAAGGCAGCCTTGCCGTTTTCAGCGGTGGCAATGGCGGCATACAGCTTCTCCTTGAAGTCGCGGCTCAGGAACACGTCGGGGGAAATGGCGTTGACGATGATGTTGCTGACATAGGCCACATCGGCGCCGTCCTGGGAGGTGATGCTGCCATCCTCAGCCAGGGTGTAGGCTACGCCGTCGGCGGTGAATTCCTTAGCGCCGGAGGCGGAGGCCAGCAGGGCCTGATAGTTGAAGTCGAAAGACAGGGTGCTGTCCTTGGCGGAGGCGTTCACCAGCTCCTTGCCGGCGTAGCCCACCACCTGACCGTTGTATTCCACGGAATAGAAGTCGTCGGAAACCTTGGTCAGGGTGAAGTTGTCGCTCTTGTTGGAGAAGGTGGTCTTCCCCTGCTGGATGGCCAGCATAGCTCTGGCCTGGGCGGTGAGGCCGAACACCTCGTCGTTGTTGCTGGCGTACTGGAACTCGGTGTTTTCCTTGGCTGCGCCAAAGTTACGGCGGATGGTCTTATCGGTGTAGAAGAACTGGTCCTGACCATAGGGGGAGATCAGGCCGCCGATGAAGGAAAACACGAACATGAAAACCAGGATGACCAGACCGGTGACGGCCATGCGGTTGCGGATGAAGCGCTTGGCCACCAGCATACCGGGAGAAAGGACCTTAACACGACGGTCATCGTTCAGAGAATACTGCTCCTGAGCAGGCTCCTGGTCGGCGTGCTTCATTTCCTCGCGGATCTCCTCACGGATCTCCTGCTCGACCTGCTGCTCATTGATCTTATCTTTGCGATCTGCCATTTTATTTCCTCCTCCCTTCTTAAGCGATGCGTACCCGCGGATCCACCACGGCGTACAGAATATCAGAAATCAGGTTACCCAACAGGGTCAGCACGGCCATAAAGACCAGGTAGAACATGGAGAACGGAATGTCGCCGCCCACCATGGACTGGTAGGAAATGTAGCCGATGCCGGGGATGGAGTACAGCGTCTCGGTGATCAGTGCACCGGAGAACAGGCCGGGCAGAGAACCGCCGATGATGGTGACCAGGGGGATCAGGGTGTTGCGGAACGCATGGTGATAGATGACCTTGCGCTCGGACAGACCCTTGGCCCGGGCCGTGCGGATGAAGTCAGCGTTGAGCACCTCCAGCATGTTGGTGCGGGTGTAACGCATGAGGGAACCGACACTGATAACCACCAGGGTGACGATGGGCAGAACCAGATGATGTCCCATGTCCAGGAGCTTCCCGAAGGCAGAAAGCTGCTCGTGATTACGGCCGGTGAGACCATACAGGTCGAACCAGCCCAGCTTCACGGAGAAAAACAGCTTCAGCAGAGAAGCAAAGAAGAAAGTGGGCAGCGAAATACCGGCCAAAGCCAGCACCGAAATGACATAGTCTGTCTTGCTGTACTGCTTGGTGGCGGCAATGACGCCCAGGGGGATCGCGATGATGATCTCCAGCACGAAGGCGATCAGGCCCATGAAGAAGGAGATCCACACACAGTTGTTGAATACTTCCGTGACGGGTTTGGTCCACAGCCAGCTGTCGCCGAAGTTGAAGGTCAGCATCTGACCCAGCCATTTGAAGAAGCCGGGAACAATGCCCACGTCCAGATTGTACATTCTGGTGAGCTGCTCCATCCACTCCTCAAAGGACTTGGAGTTGGGCTGCATGGACTTCTGACGCGCCATAGCCTCCACGTAGGACGTGGGGAGACAGCGCATCAATGCGTAGATGACGAATGCGACAAGGAACAGGATGACGATTGAGATTAGAATTCTTTTGATGATGTATTTGCGCACTGATAACCCTCCGATCTGATGATACAGTGATGCAGATTGGCGGAACACGTCTGTTCCGCCCCTCCCTATAGACTACCCACTGCACATCAAGCAACACCCCCGGCCCCGCCCGGGTCGCTCCTTGATATGCAGTCGGGGCACCCCCCGGCGGCCGGAGCCGCCTGGGGCGTACCTTGTGACTTAACCTATGTTGTCGTACAGGTCTTGGGTGCGGAACTTTGTCAGTTCAGCTCGATCTTCTCGACCTCGCTCAGCCAGCCATAGAAGGTGGTGATGTCGGGGGTAACAGTGTTCATGTTGACACGCTGGGTGGAGAAGATGATGGCGTTCTGACGCTGATAGACAGGAACCTCAACGGCCCAGTCAACGATGATGTCCAGGCAGGACTTGTACAGAGTCTTACGATAGCTCTGGTCCAGAGAAGCGCGGGCATCCAGGATCAGCTGGTTCAGCTCGGCATCGTTGATGTCGTACATGTAGTTGGAGCCGCCGGCAGCCTTGCCGTCCATGCCGGAGAAGTAGATCTGATACATATCAGGATCCACGGTGGCGCTCCAAGCGGCAGCCCACATGTCAGCCTGGTCGGCCTCGATGGTATCCCACAGCTGCGTGCTGTCGGACAGGTCGGTGACGATCAGGTGCACGCCGATCTTCTCCAGAGCCTTGGAGGCCTCGGTGAGGATCATGAAGGAGGGGTGATCGCCCTTGCCGTCGGCGGGGATCAGGGCCTCGCGCTCGATGGCGTAGTTAGCGGTATCCATACCACCCTCGGGGTTGGAGACGACCTTGCCGTTCTCGACCTTGCAGCCGGCGGCCTCGAAGAAGGTCAGGGCAGCCTGCAGGGCGGCCTCATACTTCTGCTCGTCGGTCATGTCGGAGGTATAGATGTCCTTACCCTGAGCATCCACAGAGAAAGCGACCTTGTAGCCAGGATCGGCAGCCTGAGGAGCAGCCCAAGAGGTGTTGGAGATGGGGTAGTTGATGACGGAAGCGCGCTCGCCATAGTAGGACTCGATGGCGACGGTGCGGTAAGCAGCCAGAACGGTGGCGAAAGCCTTACGATAAGCCTTGGAGGCATCGGAGCCGGGCTCATTGTTGACGTTCATGGTGTTGGCGCTCATGCCGAGGTAACCATAGCCCAGGTTATCCACGGTATCGGTGGTGATGGCGGGGCCGTTGACATCGTCATTCTTGTTGGCAGCCTTGATGGCGTCCACGGTGGTGGAGCTGAAGGAAGGATCGGTGATATCCACGGTGCCGGTGACGACGCCGTTCAGCTTATCGTCTTCCTGAGTCTGCAGGAAGTTGACATACTTGGTCTTGGGGGCGCCCAGATAGTAGGAATCGTTAGCCTCGAAGTTCACGGTACCATTCTCGAACTTGATGAACTTGTAGGGGCCAGCACCCAGGGGGGTGGTGGTCTTGGCACGGACGGTGCTCAGATCGCCCTTGTCGAAGCCGAACTGGTTGTTCTCGTAGTTGTACTTGGTCTTGTCGCCATAGTAGTGCATGGGGGCGATGGTCACACCCAGCTGATAGATGGCGGTGGCGTCGACCTGGGTCAGGGAGACGGTCATGCTGTAGTCGCCGGTCTTCTTGATGCCGGAGATGTTGGCAGCGGAGGTGCCGGTCTCGATACCCTTGGTGTACTTGGTCTCGTAGTCGTTCAGCAGGCTGGTGAAGGTGGTGCCTTCGGGCTTCTCAGCGTCGACAGCCTCGGCCAGGGTGTCGTACTTAGCCAGGATGGCGTTGAAGGCATCCGCCTCGGTAGCATCGGCGGGCAGATCATAGCCCCAGTTCTTCATGCAGGCGGAAACGGAATCGCCCTCGGCGTTAGCGCCCTGGGCAATGCAGTACTGCATGATGGCCTGGACGAACTTCACGCCGGCCTGATCCACGTCAGCCCAGAAGGCAGTCTGCTCTTCCTCGGTCCACTTGTTGTTGGTGAAGTCGGTGTTGTCGCGGCCGGCAGCCAGCATCAGGTTGTACAGGGTGTCCATACCGGAACGGTAAGCATCCATGCCCTCGATGGGCAGAGCAAACAGGGTGCTGTTGCCGTCGTAGGTAGGATCGCACAGGACGTACATGGAGAAGATGACGTCATCGATGGTGATAGGCTCGCCGTCGGAGAACTTCAGGTCCTCGCGCAGCTTGAAGCTGTAGTCCACAGTGCCATCGGTGTTCTCCACGATCTCGCAGTCAGCGGGACCATAGTAGGTGTAGTCGGTGCCATTGTAGGCCTTGGTTTCGCCTTCGATACCCTTCATGATGATGGCGCCCTGGCGATCGCTGTTCAGCAGGCTGATAGCGGTCATGACCCAGACGTCCTGGTCATAAGCGGTCTCGGAGAAGAAGGGGGAGAACTTGCTGTTGAACGGGGAATAACCCACGACCAACGGGGTGTCGCTGTTCTGCTTGCCTTTGTTGCCGCAGCCAACGAACAGGCCCAGGCACATGACAGCGCAAAGTACCAGAGCCAAGATACGGGTAGCTTTCTTCATTGGAATCCTCCTTAAATATTTTTGAACGCGGGCAGAAGCCCGGAGTTCACAAAAGAAATTGGTGGATCACGCCTGAGGCGTATCCAGGTCCCGGGCAGTGAGCTTTTCCCACTTGAGGGTCAGCATATACCGCCACAGGAGCCACGCTCCCCCGGCCACCAGCGCCTTCAGCGCCAGGTAGGCGATCACGGAGGCCACGCGGCCGCCGGAGCCGTTCATCACCAGGTACAGCACCATGGTCACGAAGCCCAGGCCCGCGAAGATCATGCAGAGCATGGCCCGGTGGGGCAGCGCCTGCACGCTCTTTTTATAAATGTACTCCCGGATGGGTTCCTCCGCCTTCCGCAGCCGGAGCACCGCCCAGATCACGCTGACCGCCGCGGCGGCCTCGCAGATATAGGGGAGGATGACGTACCAGCAGTTCAGCATGGCGGGGGCATCGCTGCAGCCGCCGGCCACCACGGCCAGCATGACGGCAACGCTCAGTCCCAGCAGCTCCCGCTGGACCCGGTCGCGGCTGCGGCCCTGGTCCACATAGGAGTAGTGGGTGCCGGTATATACATAATCACCGGCAAGATTCACATGGAAATCGTTGAGGTGGGCGCGGCGTCCGCCGCGCTTTTTGTTCTTTTCTGCCATGATCTTTCCTTTGGGGACGGCTGGGTGCGTCCATGGCTCGCTGTCCACTACGCACCAGTCTGTTCGCCGATGGCGGACGGTTTTTGTGCATTTTACTTATCGCCGCCCAGGATTAAAATGTTTTCTTAATTCTATCATGAAACAATAGATTTTTCAACACTAAGATTGAACTTTCTGTGAATATTCCAAAAAAAAAGACAATTATCCATTTTCTTTGTATTTTTATTCTCTTGCGCCGGATTTTCTGCTGTTTTTATCCGCTAACTTTCGCCGCAGATTAACGGTTAACGATTATATCTCGCAGATGTTTTCGGTGAACGGTTAGGTCAATTCGATCATGTTGTGGCAGAGCTGATAGTACTTCCCCTTCTGGTCCAGCAGCTCCCGGTGGTCGCCCCGCTCGATGATCCGGCCCTGCTCCAGCACCATGATGGCGTTGGCGTTGCGGACGGTGGAAAGCCGGTGAGCGATGACGAACACGGTGCGCCCGGCCATCAGGCCATCCAGCCCCTGGCCGATGAGCTTCTCGGTGCGGGTGTCCACGGAGGAGGTGGCCTCGTCCAGAATCAGCACCGGGGCCCGGGACACCGCCGCCCGGGCGATGGCCACCAGCTGGCGCTGGCCCTGGCTGAGGTTGGCGCCGTCGGAATAGAGGACGGTGTCGTACCCCCGGGGCAGGTGGGAGATGAAGTAGTGGGCGTTGGCGATCTTGGCGGCCTCCATGCACTCCTCATCGGTGGCGTCCAGGCGGCCGTAGCGGATGTTCTCCATGACGGTGCCGGTGAACAGGTGGGTGTCCTGCAGCACGATGCCCAGGGAGCGGCGCAGGTCGTCCTTGCGGATGTTGCGCACGTCGATGCCGTCGTAGGTGATGGAGCCGGCCTGGATATCGTAAAACCGGTTGATGAGATTGGTAATGGTGGTTTTTCCCGCGCCGGTGGAGCCGACGAAGGCGATCTTCTGGCCGGGCTTGGCGTACAGGGACAGGTCCCGCAGCACCGGCTTTTCCGGCACATAGGCAAAGTCCACATGGGAAAAGCGTACATCGCCCCGCAGGGGCACCAGGGTGCCGTCCGGCATACGCCAGTGGTAGTCGTCGCCCTTCTGCTCCAGGGTCACCTGGCCCTGGTCCTCCTCGGGAGGCAGGTCCAGGATGCCAAAAATCCGCTCGGCACCGGCCAGGGCCATCATCAGAGCGTTGAACTGCTCGGAGATCTGGCTGACGCGGTCGGCAAAGGTGCGGACATACTGCAAAAAGCCGATGAGGATGCCGCCGGCCCCCTCCCCTGTCAGCCACAGGACGCCCACCGCGCAGGTGATGGCATAGAAGATGTGGGACAGGTTGTTGAGGATGGGGCCCACCATGGAGGTGACGGTGGTGGCGGTGGTGGAGGCCTTGCACAGGTCCTGGTTGATGACGTCGAACTGCTCCATGACCTCCTTTTCGTGGGTGAACACCTTCACGTCACGCTGGCCGGTGATCATCTCCTCCATATAGCCGCTGACGGCGGCGGTCAGACGCTGCTGGCTGGCGTAGGTGCGCTTGCTGATTTTGGTGGTGACCCGCACCACCAGCACCACGATGGCCCCCAGCACCACCATGATGGCAAACAGCCGCATGGACAGGGCCAGCATCATGGCAACGGTGCCCACCAGGGAGGTGATGGAGATGGCCAGCTGGGTGATGCTGTGCTGCAGCAGCTCGTTGGTGGCCTCGATGTCGCTGGTGTAGTAGCTCATCAGGGCGCCGGTCTTGTTTTCGTCGAAGAACCGCACCGGCTGGCGCTGCATGGTGTCGAACAGCTCCGTGCGCAGCTGCTTCATGATGATGGCGCTGCACTCCAGCATCAGGCGGTTGAGCAGATAGTTGGTCAGGGCCGACAGCAGGTAAAGCCCCGCCAGGCCCAGAATCAGGCTGATGTACTTGGCATAGGTCTCGTTGGGAGCCGCGCCGCTGCTCTCCAGCAGGTTGGTCAGGGGCTTCATGCAGTAGGCGGCCCCGATGGTGGCGGCCACATAGGCCAGGATGGACAGCATGGCCGCCGTCAGCAGCAGGCGGCAGTGCTTGAAGTAGCACACCAGACGCCACAGGATGGCGAAGGGGTTCTCTACCTTTTTATTATATTTCTGCAGGTCAACTCGCGGCATGATCCACCGCCCCCTCTCTCATCTGGCTCTCGTACACGTCACGGTAAATATGGCTGCGGGACAGCAGCTCCTGATGGGTGCCCATGTCCGCCAGACGCCCCCGGTCCAGCACCACAATGCGGTCGCAGGACATGATGGAGTTGATGCGCTGGGCGATGATGACCTTGGTGGCGCCGGGCAGGGCCGTCCGCAGACAGCGGCGGATGTGCTCGTCGGTGGCCATGTCCACGGCGGAGGTGGAGTCGTCCAGAATCAGGATCCTGGGCTTTTTCAGGATGGCCCGGGCGATCAGCAGGCGCTGCCGCTGGCCGCCGGACAGGTTGGCGGCGTTCTGCTCCAGCACCGTGTCATAGCCGTCGGGGAAGCGGTCGATGTACTCGTCGGCCCGGGCGATGGCGCAGGCGGCCTGCATCTGGGCCAGGGTGGCGTTGGGGTCCGCCCAGCGGAGGTTGTCGGCGATGGTGCCGGAAAACAGGGAGCCGTTCTGCAGCACCATGGACACGCCGCTGCGGAGATTTTCCAGGGTGTATTCCCGGACGTCCCGGCCGTCCACCTTCACGGTGCCGGACAGGGCGTCGTAAAACCGGGGGATCAGGCTCACCAGGGTGGACTTGCCCTCGCCGGTGCCGCCGATGACGCCGATGGTCTCGCCGGAGGCGATGTGCAGGGTCACATGGCGCAGGGCCAGCTTGTCGGGGTCCCGGGTATAGCTGAAGCACACGTCCTCGAAGTCGATGCTGCCGCTTTCCACTGCGGCGTCGGAGGGGCCGTCGGTGATGTCAATTTCCTCGTCCAGCACCTCGTTGATGCGGACCAGGGAGGCCTGGGCCCGGGACAGGGACATGACCAGCCAGCTGATCATGGACAGGGAGTTCACCGCCATACCGGCGTAGTTCACCAGGCTCACCAGCTGGCCGGTCAGCAGGCCGGTGGTCCGGAAAATGATCTCCCGGCCGCCGAAAAACAGAATCAGCACGCTGCACGTCCACATAATGCCCATGGTAATGGGGCCGGACAGGGTAAACAGTCTCCCTGCGCCCAGCTGGGCCTGCCGCAGATCGTCGGTGGTTTTGTCAAAGCGCTTGGACTCGTAGCCGCCCCGGACGAAGGCCTTCACCACGCGGCTGGCCACCAGATTCTCCCGGACGGCCTGGTTCATGCCGTCCATCATCTTCAGCATCCGCTTGAAGCGAGGCTGGCCCACCTTCAGCAGGATCACCATCAGCACCACCAGCAGGGGGATGCAGATCAGCAGCAGGGGCGCAAGGCCCGGGGAGACGATGAAGCTCATGACCGTGGCCAGGATCACCATCACCGGGGCCCGGTACAGGGTCACCAGGGACTGACGCATGGTGTCACGCAGGGTGTTGATGTCCGTGGTGGCCCGGGTGATCAGCTGGGGGGTGGAGATGTGGTCGATGTTGGAGAAGGAGAAGCTCTCGATCTTCCCCAGCAGAGTGCTGCGCATATTCCGGGCGAAGCCCTGGGTGGCGATGGCGGAGCAGCGGGCTGCCAGCACGCCCATGGCCATGGACAGGCAGGCCACGCCCACCATAATGGCCCCCACCGTCAGCACGAAGCAGTTGCGGTTGGCGATGAGCTCCGGGGAAAACAGCCCCTGGAGCATGAAGGTGCTCTCCCGGTACAGGCCGCCGTCCACGATGGTGGACATGAGCATGGGGATCAGCAGCTCCAGCACCACCTCGGTGATGCCGAATATCAGGGCGGCTGCCGTCCAGCCCTTATAGCGGCCCAGGACAGGGCCCAGGTGCCGGAAAAGCCCCGGTTTTTTCTGTGTCTTGATAAGACGTCACCTCTGTTTCTTTTATGCAGGATTTCTGAAGTTATACACGGCTATTATATCAGACCCCGCCGAGTTTCACAAGCGGAAAAATTCCGTGGCTTTTTATCCGCCAGAATCCACAAAAAGCGCAAAAAAATGCTGCAAGCGCAGCGCTTGCAGCATTTTTTTATTTGGATGAAACTTACTTCAGCTCGACCTTGCCGCCGACTTCCTCGACCTGCTTCTTCAGAGCCTCGGCGTCCTCCTTGGACAGGCCCTCCTTCATGGTGGTGGGGGCGCCCTCGACGGCAGCCTTGGCCTCGGCCAGACCCAGACCCATGACCTCGCGGACGACCTTGATGACCTTGATCTTCTGAGCGGCGTCGAAACCGGTCAGGACCACGTCGAACTCGGTCTTCTCCTCGGCAGCGGGAGCAGCAGCGCCGGCAGCGGGAGCGGCCATGGCGGCGGCGGACACGCCGAACTCTTCCTCCAGAGCGTGGACCAGCTCGGACAGCTCCAGAACGGTCAGGCCCTTGATTTCCTCGATCATAGCAGTAATCTTCTCGGACATTTTGATAAGCCTCCTAATTGTAAGATATTTGTTTGATTTGGGTGGGGCGGAGAGGCCCCGGGGTGGTGCCGGAATTTATTCGGCGGCGGCTTCCTCGGCGGGAGCGCCGTCCTTCTCGGCGATCTGCTTCAGCACGCAGGCCAGAGCAGAGATGGGGGCCAGCATGGTGCCCAGAACCTGGGCCTGCAGCACGGGCAGAGCGGGGATGGAAGCCAGAGCATTCACGGTCTCCAGGGAGACGACCTTGCCTTCCATAAAGCCGCCCTTGATCTCGAACTTGCCATTGAGCTTCTTTGCATAGTCAGCGATGACGCGGGCAGGGGCGACGGGATCGTCCATGCACACGGCCAGGGACGTGGTGCCGTTGAGCTGATCATCCAGCTCGTTGAGACCCACGTTGTTGAATGCAAAGCGCAGCAGGGTGTTCTTGATGACAGCGTATTCCACGTTGTTCTCGCGGCAGTCCGCGCGCAGAGCGGTGTCCTCTGCCACGGTGATGCCCTTGTAATCAACGATGACACCGGCGGCTGCATTCTGCAGCTTCTCGGTCAGCGCCGCCACGATGGCCTGCTTTTCAGACAGAACTTTTGCGTTGGGCATTCTTTGATTTCACCTCCGGAAAAATTGTCGGTGCGTTCAAAAAGAAAACCGTCCCTGTATCCAAGGACACAAGGACGGTGTAAAGCAATCGGAAACGATTTGCCATCCTCGGCAGGACTTACGGCTTGCGCCACCTGCTGTCTTTGGAACGCATCTGGTATTATATCAGGGGCGTGACGGTTTGTCAAGCCGAAGATATCAAATGTTTCAGCCGGTTTTTTTACAGCTGCTTGTTGGCGTTCATCTTGACGCCGGGGCCCATGGTGGAAGCGGCCACGCAGGACTTGATATACTGGCCCTTGGCAGCGGCGGGCTTGGCCTTGATGATGGCGCCCAGCAGAGCGGTATAGTTCTCATACAGCTTGTCCGCGCCGAAGGAAACCTTGCCGATGGGGCAGTGGATGATGTTGGTCTTGTCCAGACGATACTCCACCTTACCGGCCTTGACTTCCTTCACGGCCTTGGCCACGTCGGGAGTGACGGTGCCGGCCTTTGGGGAGGGCATCAGGCCCTTGGGGCCCAGCAGCTTACCCAGACGGCCCACAACGCCCATCATGTCGGGGGAAGCGACCACCACGTCGAAGCCGAACCAGTTTTCCTTCTGGATCTTCTCGACCATATCCATATCACCGACGAAGTCGGCGCCGGCCTCGCGGGCAGCGTCGGCCTTGTCGCCCTTGGCGAACACCAGGACGCGGGCGGTCTTGCCGGTGCCGTTGGGCAGGACGATGGCGCCGCGGACCTGCTGGTCAGCGTGGCGGGAGTCGACACCCAGCTTCACATGCAGCTCGACGGTCTCGTCGAACTTGGCGGATGCGGTCTTGCAGACCAGCTCCAGACCCTCCTTGGGATCATACAGGGTCCCGCGGTCGATCTGCTTGGCGCTTTCTTTATACTTCTTACCTCTAAACATCTCTTACACCCTCCTTATTCGCCCACGACGACGCCCATGGAACGGGCGGTGCCGGCGATCATGCTCATGGCTGCTTCCAGGGAAGCGGCGTTCAGATCGCGCATCTTCAGCTCGGCGATCTTCTGGATGGAGGCCTTGGAGATGGTGGCCACCTTGGTCTTGTTGGGCACACCGGAGCCGGACTCGATGTTGCACTCCTTCTTGATCAGCACAGCCGCGGGAGGCGTCTTGGTGATGAAGCTGAAGGAACGATCGGAGTAGACGGTGATGACCACGGGGATGATGAGGCCCATGTCATTCTTAGTGCGCTCGTTGAACTCCTTGGTGAATGCCTGAATGTTGACACCGTGCTGGCCCAGAGCGGGGCCGACAGGGGGTGCGGGGGTCGCTTTGCCTGCAGGAATCTGCAGCTTTACATAACCAACAACTTTCTGTGCCATGGATAGGCACCTCCTTCATAAAAATGTGGTAGCGGCCGGTCGATACCGGAAACCGCTTTTGGCGAGACGGACACCGTCTCTCCCACTTGCGCCGGAGGGGATGCTCCGGCCTGCCGCGCAGAGACTGCTGCGCCTCAGTGCAGAACCTCCACCTGATCGAGCTCCAGCTCGATGGGGGTTTCTCTGCCGAACATGAAGACCGCCACCCGGACCTTGTTCTTCTCGGGGTCGATCTCCTCCACGGTACCGGTGAAGCTGGTGAAGGGGCCGTCCGTGATCTTCACGGTATCGCCCACGTTGTACAGCACCACGATCTCGTGCTTTTCCACGCCCAGGGCCGCCACCTCGTCCTCCGTCAGGGGGATAGCCTTGTTGGCCTCGCCCACGAAGCCGGTGACGCCTCGGATGTTGCGGATCAGATGCCAGGTGTCATCTGTCAGGATCATCTTGATGAGGACGTAGCCGGGAAATACCTTGCGCTCCACTTCCTTCATGACGCCGGACTCGGTGACCTCGGTGACGGTTTCCATAGGAATCTCCATCTTGAGGACCATGTCGGACATGCCGCGGTTGACCACGGATTTCTCGATGGCCGCCTTCACGGCGTTCTCGTAGCCGGAGTAGGTGTGGATCACATACCATTTCGCGTTTTCAGCCATGCCGCACTTCCTCAGCCGGTGAAAGCGCCGATGAGGGTCTTGATCAGCAGCACCGCCACGCCGTCGAAGATCCAGATGCAGGCGCCCACTGCAACAGAGCACAGCAGCACCGTTCCGGTGTTCTTGGCGGTGGTCTTGCCGTCAGGCCAGACGACCTTCTTCAGTTCGCTTCTCATCTCGCGGAACCACTTGCCGTGGTCCTTCTTGACCTTTTTTTCCTCTGCCATCGTGCTATCTCCTTCCAATTACTTGGTCTCGGTATGGACCGTATGCTTTCTGCAGAAGGGGCAATACTTGTTCATTTCAAGACGGTCAGGGCTGTTCTTCTTGTTTTTCATCGTGTTGTAGTTTCTCTGCTTGCACTCGTTGCATCTCAAAGTGATCTTCACGCGCATCTAACGGCACCTCCTTATTAGATTGGCGGCCGGCGAAGGCCGCTCTCTGCCTCCCTGCCGGACAGGGCGTCTTTCCCGCGCCGAAGCGAAAAGCGCGCAAAAAGAAAGCCCCATACTCACAGGTAATGTTGATTTTATCACACGGGCAAGTGTCCGTCAAGGTCTTTCCGGAAGAAAATTTCGGTTTTTTCGGAGAATTTGCTTCCGCAGCCCCTCTATTCGGGCACTCTTTCATAGGACACAGGCCTCCCGTCCCGGAACGTCACCGTGAACCCGGTGCCGGGCTTCACGGAGTAGTCGTACCGCCCGCCGCCGAACCAGGTCATCATCAGCCCTGCCGTGACGCCGCCGTGGACCACGCACACGGCGTCCTCCCCCGACGCCAGCACCTGAGCGATGGCGGCCCGGTTCCGCTCCAGCACCTGGGGGGCGCTTTCGCCGTTGGGGCAGACGTTGTGCTCCACGTCGGTGATCCAGGCCTGATAGGCCGCCGTGTCCTTCAGCTCCTGATAGCTTTTCATCTCGAAATCGCCGAAGTTCATCTCCCGCAGCCCCGGCAGCTGCACATGGGGTACGTCGCCGTACAGCGCCTGGAGAGTCTGCTCCGTCCGCAGCAGGCCGCTGGTATAGTACCGGGCGGCCCGGGGATAGGCCGCCGCGTTTTCGTGCAGGGCCGCCAGGGATTCCGGCAGGGCGGGGATATCCGCCGCCCCGTAGTACAGGTCCCGGCGGCTGCCGTCGGTTTCTCCGTGGCGCAAAAGGGTCAGCTTCATTTCAATTCCTCCGTCAGTCCGCAAAATATCCGGTACACATGACCGGCCTGCTCCGCCAGCTGCCGCAGCAGCCGCCCGTGGCGCTCCCGCCAGGCCCGCTCCCCGGCGTCTATGGGCACCACGCCGCTGCCGATCTCCCGGGCCACCACTACCTCCGCCGCCAGCAGCAGGGGCAGGGCCGCCTCCGGGGCCTCCTGCCGGGTCAGGGCCTCCAGGTGCACATAGCACCGGGCAGGAACGGGGGCGCTTACCGCCAGGTCGCAGATATCCTCCGCCGCCAGGTCGTATTTTTCCGCCGCGAAGGTACACTTTCCCTGGTACGCGCCGCCAATGATCAGATCCATCCTCTCACCTCCACAGAATCGCCGCCCCGCAGCCGCACAGCTCGCCGATGGTCAGGGCAAAGCCGGAGATATCCCCGGACATGCCATCCAGATTCCGGAAGCCGTACCACACCGCCAGGCCGTACCCCACGGCGGCGGCCAGAGGGCCGAAGCTCCCGTCCAGCCACAGGGGAAGGCCCACGGACAGGGCCAGCAGCACCCACAGCGCCGCCCCATAGCCGCCCCGGGCGGGGCCCATGGCGGCATACTGGCTGGTGCCCATGGGCCGCAGCCCCAGCACCGCCAGCCCTGCGCAGGCCCGGGTGGCCGCCGGGATCAGCAGCAGGGCCAGCCAGGATACGTCCTCCGCCGCCAGGAACAGGCTCCACTGGCCCATGGCCAGCAGCACCATGCAGATCACGGCGAAGGCCCCGCAGTGGGAGTCCTTCAGGATTCGCTGCCGGGTGGCCAGGTCCCGCCGGGACAGCACCGCGTCGCACACGTCCATGTAGCCGTCCAGGTGCATGAACCCGGTCACAAGCCAGGGTGCGGCGGCACACACCGCCGCCCGCACCGGCCCCGGCGCGCCCCGCAGCAGAAGCCACGCCCCGGCCCATACGCCTCCGGCCAGCAGGCCCACCAGGGGCATGCACACCAGCATTTTCTGCCGGGCGCTTTCGCTCCATATTTTCCTGGGGCAGGGAATGGCCAGGAACATACCCCAGGCCATGAAAAATCCGCAGATCCAATCACGCATCCGGCAGCGTCCCCTTCCATACCCGGACGCAGCCCGCCGCCAGCTCCGCCACCGCGTCAAATTCCGCCGCCAGGGCCCGGCAGATCTCCGCCAGCCCCCGGCGATAATGCTCCGTCCACGGCTCATAGGTCACGCCGTCCCGCCACAGCTCGTCGCATACGCACACGAAGTGCCGGGGATACCGGCTGACGGTCAGCAGTTCCCGGGCCGTCCGGGCGGCGGCTGCGGCGTCCGGCTGCGGGCCGGAGAACATCTGGCACGCCAGGCACGCCGTGACGCTGTCGAACAGCACCGCGCTTTCCCGGGGCACCAGCGCCAGGCCCTCCGGCAGGGCACGGCCCCGCTCCAGGGTCCCGAAGCCCCAGCCGTCCCGCTCCGCCAGGTGGCGGCGGACGATGGCCCGGTCCTCCGTGTCCCGGGGCTCCAGGGTGGCCCAGTAGATCATGGGCCCGCCATCGGCCAGCTGCCGGGTCAGCCGCTGGCCCAGCATACTCTTTCCGCTTTTGCTGCCGCCAAGAAGTAGAATTCTCATGATTTGTCCACCGTGAATGCGTCCCCCTGCCGGATGGGGGCCAGATATCCGTCCTCAATGGCCGCCTCCGGGAAGGTGGCCATATGGTTCAGCACCGCGCAGGCCCCCTGCATCACCCGGAACAGCAGCGGGCAGCCGCTGCCCTCGCCCAGCCGCATACCCAGCAGCAGGCACGGCTCCAGCCCCAGCTCCCGGGCTGCCAGGCGATACCCGATCTCATAGGAGGCGTGGGACAGAAACAGTACATCCCGGACCCGGGGACACAGGCGCACGGCGCACAGGGCTGCCACGATGGAGATATACCCGTCCACTGCCGCCGCCAGTCCCTCATGGGCGCAGCCCAGAAACAGCCCCGTCATGGCGGCAATGTCCAGGCCGCCCACCGCCGCCAGAACGGCCACCGGGTTGCCGGGGTCCGGATGATGCAGGGCCAGGGCCTGCCGCAGCACCCGCTTTTTCGTCTCGAAGCCCCGGTCCGTCAGGCCGCCGCCCCGGCCGGTCACCTCCTCCACGGAGGCCCCGGTCAGCGCCGCCAGCACCGCGGCGGAGGTGGTGGTGTTGCCGATGCCCATTTCCCCCACGCCCACGGCGTCTATGCCCTCGGCCTTGGCCTGCCGGGCCAGGTCCAGCCCCACGGCCAGGGCGTCCAGGGCCTGCTGCTCCGTCATGGCGGGCTCCACGGCGATATCGCCGGTGGAAAACCGGACCTTCCGGTCCAGCACCTGGGGGCAGGGCACCGGCGTCCGGATGCCCACGTCCACCACCTGCACGTCGTCGCCGAAATACGCCGCCAATGCGGACATCCCGGTTTTGTGCCGGGTCATGTTCACCGCCTGCTGCACCGTCACGGACTGGGGGGCGCAGGATACGCCCTCCGCCACCACGCCGTTGTCCGCCGCCAGCACCGTCACCCGGCACCGCCGGACCTCCGGCCGGGCCGTCCGCAGGACCCCCGCCAGCCGGATGGACATATCCTCCAGCGCCCCCAGACTGCCCGGGGGCTTGGCCAGCTCCGCCTGCCGCCGCCGGGCGGCGTCCATGGACTCCCGGTCTGCCGGGAGAATGGACTCCATATATGCTGTCAATTCTTGCCTTGTCATGTATTCGCTCCGTATCCGTGTTCCCGCAGCCACGCAAGAGACGGGCCGCAGTCCTGATTTTCCAATGTAAAGGTAGCCGCCGGGCACAGCTCCAGGATGGTGTCCAGTACCTGCTCTATAGCCAGGGTCCCCTGGCCCAGGGGGTCGTGGAGGTCATCGTGCCCCGCGTTGTTGTGCAGGTGGACGTGCCGAAGCCACGGGGCCATGGGGGCCACCCATTCCAGAGGCGGCACCCGGCTGACGAAGGTGTTGGCATGGCCCACGTCCAGGCACAGGCCCAGCCGGGGATCGTCCACCTGCCGGGCGATCTCCGCCAGCAGCCGGGGTTCCGGCTCCATGACGTTTTCCAGGGCGACGGTCATATCCGGCGGCAGCTGCCGCAGGAAGTCCCGCCAGAAGAGCACCGACTGCTCCACATACCACTCCGGGAAGTACACCTGGGGCACGAAGCCCCCGTGGATCACCAGCCGCCGTACTCCCAGCTCCCGGGCCATATCCGCCGCCTGGCGGTAGCGCTTTTCCGTCACCTGCCGCACCAGCGGGTCGATGGCGCAGGGAGCCAGCTCGGCAAAGGGGGCGTGGAACCAGAAGCGGTGAAGCCCCGCCATATCCACCCGGACGGCGGACAGCACCGCCGGGTCCTCCAGATTGGGAGCATAGCAGAACGCCGCAATCTCCAGCCCCAGCCCGTTTTCCCGGGCCAGGTCCGCCGCCCGGCCGTCGATGCCGGACAGATACAGACGGTCCCACAGGGCTTCCCGTCTCATATGCGCATCCCCCTTCTTTATTAAATATGTAACAGCCGTCCCGCCAACCGGCCGGAGGCCCAGGCCCACTGCAGGTTGAAGCCACCGCAGTCGCCGTCGATATCCAGCACCTCGCCGCAGGCGTAGAACCCCGGCACCAGACGGCTCTCCATGGTCCGGGGGTCAAATTCCCCGGTGCGCAGGCCCCCTGCGGTGACCTGGGCCTGGTCAAAGCCGCAGGTGCCGGTGATGGGCAGGGTAAACTCCCGCACCTGGCGGCACAGGGCCTCCAGCTGCCGGTCCGTCAGCTCCGATACCGGCTGGCTGCCGGATATGCCCGCCGCCTTGCACAGCATCCGCCCCAGCCGGGGGTGGACGCCGCCGGTCAGCAGCGCCCCGGCCTCCTGCCGGGACAGGACCGTCCGCTGTCGCTCCAGCCAGGTCAGGGTATCCTCCCGGCTCCACCCGGGCAGAAAATCCAGGTGCAGCGTCAGGCCGTTGCCGCCGGTGGCCGCCTGGCGGGACAGGTCGAACACCGCCGGGCCGCTGACGCCGTATTCCGTAAACAGCACCTCCCCCTGGCCGGCTGTCAGCGTCTCACCCTCCCGGGTCAGAGTCAGGGCAGCCTGGGCCTTCACGCCCTTGAGGCCCCGGGGATAGGTGGGGTCGGTGCACACCTGCACCAGGGAGGGGTACAGCACCGTCCGGTGGTGGCCCAGCTGCCGGGCCAGCTGATAGCCGTCCATGCCGCCGCCCAGCTTGGCCCCGGCGGCTCCTCCGGCTGCCAGAACGCACCGCTGGGCCGTGATGACGTCCCCCTCCTCGGGACGGGCCTGGAACTGCCCGTCCCGGTGCTTCAGCTGGCGGATGACGCAGCCGGTGCGTATCCGGATGTTCTCCTGCTGCTCCAGGGCGAACCGCAGCACATCCAGCACCGATGCCGCCGCATTGCTCAGGGGATACACCCGGCCGCCGGGCTCCGTCACGGTGACAAGCCCCAACTGCCGGAAGAAGTCCAGGGTTCCCGCCGCCGAAAGCTCCGGCTCCTCCAGGGCGAACCGGCAGAAATCCGGATCCTCTCCGTGATACCGGTCCGGCCGGGCGTTTTCGTTGGTGAGGTTGCAGCGGCCGTTGCCGGTGGACAGCAGCTTCCGGCCCACCCGGGCCTGCCGCTCCGCCAGCACCACCTGGTGGCCCTGCCGGGCCGCCGTCAGGGCCGCCGCCATGCCCGACGCGCCGCCGCCGATGATGAGCACGTTCATCGCTCCGCCTCCAGCCGTTTCCGGGTCAGATACCCCTCCAGCATCAGGGCCGCCGCCACGGCGTCCACGGTTTTCTTCCGCTTTTTGGCATTCTGTCCGTTGTTGAACAGGATGTTGTGGGCGTCGATGGTGGTGCGCCGCTCGTCCCAAAGGGTCAGCGGCAGGCCCGTCAGCTCCTTCAGGGTCTCGCCGAAGGCGGCGGCCTTCTCCGCCCGGGGCCCCAGGGTGCCGTCCATGTTCTTGGGATAGCCCAGCACCAGCTCCCCGACCCCGTGCTGGGGGATGAGGGCAGCGATCTCCTGGGCCACCACCTCCGGCCGGCGGCTGTTGATAACGGTGGAAAAGCCCGCCAGCGTCCCGGTGGCGTCGGAAATGGCAATGCCGGTGTGGGCGTCGCCGTAGTCTATGGCCATGATCTTCATGGGAAGTACCTCGCTTTTTTGTCATTCCCCTCTATCATACACGATTTTTCCCCGGCCTGCAACAAAATAAAGACGGTCCAAAAAGGGCAAAGCCCTTTTTGGACCGTCCTGTCAAAAAATCTTTTTTGACAAGCTGCGTTTTTATTCCTCCGCCCCGGCGGCGGGCAGGGTCAGCGTCACCTTGAACAGGTCCCCGTCGATGGTCAGGCGAAAGCCGCCGCCCTGTAGGGACATGAGGCTGGTGGCGATGGACAGGCCCAGGCCGCTGCCCTCGGTGGAGCGGGAGCTGTCCCCCCGGACGAAGCGCTCCGTCAGCTCGTCGGCGGAGATGTTCAGGGGATAGCGTGAGATGTTCCGGACCACCATCCGGGCGGTGTCCCCCTCCCTCTCGGTGGTGAGATACACCCTTGTCCCGGGCATGGCATATTTGCAGATGTTGCTCATCAGGTTGTCCAGCACCCGCCACAGAAGCCGCCCGTCGGCCATGGCCGCGGCTCCCGGCTCACACAGCGACAGCACCGGCTCCAGCACCTGCTTTTCCAGTCTCTGCTGATACTCGCCGCACACCTGGCTCAACAGCACGTTCAGGTCCGTGGGGGCCAGGGACACCGGGATATTCCCGGTGGACGCCTTGGAGGCCTCCACCAGGTCCTCTGTCAGCTTCCGCAGCCGCTGGGACTGCCGGTCCAGCACCTCCAGGTATTCCCTTGCGCTGTCGGAGGGCATCTCCTCCTTTTTCAGCAGGTCCACATAGTTGACGATGGAGGTCAGGGGCGTTTTGATGTCGTGGGACACGTTGGTGATCAGCTGGGTTTTCAGCCGCTCGGACTTCATCTTCTCTTCCACCGCCTGCTGGATGCCCTGCTGCACGGAGTTCAGGTTGGCCGCATGGCGCTTCAGCTCCGGCAGCGCCCCCCGGCTCAGGGTGATGGGATGGGAGAAGTCCCCCTTGGCCAGGTTTTCGCCCCCCTGCTGCAGCTTCCGCAGGGCCAGCACCTGCCACATGGCCGCCCCCAGAATCAGGATATGCAGCGCCAGATACACCGCCAGCTCTGCCTCGTTGAGATCATACGCAAGCATCAGCAGCTCCGCCGCCATAAGGGCGACGAGCACCGCGGCGGTTTTCCAGGTAAGGGGCAGGCTCAGCACCAGCACCCGCAGGTGCCGCCAGGCCCAGACCGCCCCCCGGCTCAGCAGCCGCAGCAGCCGCAGCACCACCAGGTCCGCCAGCACCATGCCGGCCTTGCACCGGGCCGTGAACGCCAGGATGAACAGGTACGCCAGGGCCACGAACACGACCTCCCCCAGGACGGACGAGGGGTAATACGAAGCATTCTCATAGATCAGCCACTCACCGGCCAGGGCCAGCACAAACACGTCCAGGGGGATCCGGTCCAGCCAGGTCAGGTGGACGCCCTCATGGCCCGGCCAGTGCCCCGCCGCCGACAGAGAGAACAGCAGCGACCCCACGGCCACCACCGCACACAGGACCGTCACCACCCACAGCCGCACCGGGTGGGGATTCCAGACATCGTAAAAATATACCATTATCAGCTCACTGACGCCGTTTACGGCGGCAACTCCGGCCAGAGGCGTCAGCAGGAAGGCCAGGGCCTTGGCCCATATGGCGCTCAGGAGCTTTTTCACTGTGCCGTCCCCTCCATTTTATACCCCTTGCCCCAGACCACCTTCAGATACCGGGGCTCGGCGGGGTTGATCTCGATCTTCTCCCGGATGTGCCGCACATGAACGGCCACGGGATTGTCCGCCGCCGGGTCCTCGTGCCACACCCGGCGATAGATCTCGTGGGGTGAGAACACCTTTCCCGGATGCTGCATCAGAAGCCGCAGAATGTCGTATTCCAGGGGCGTCAGGTTCACGGTGTCCCCGTCCACGGTGACGGTTTTGGCGTTGTCGTCCAGGCTGACCCCGCCGATGGTCACGGCGGAGGGGGCCGTATGGCCGCCGCCCAGGGTCATATACCGCCGCAGCTGGGACCGGACCCGGGCCAGCAGCTCCACGGGGTTGAAGGGCTTGGTCACATAGTCGTCGGCCCCCATGTTCAGTCCCAGCACCTTGTCCGTGTCCTCGGACTTGGCCGTCAGCAGAATCACCGGCAGATTGTGGCTCTGCCGCAGGCGGGTCATGGCGGTGATGCCGTCCATCCCCGGCATCATCACGTCCAGCAGGATCAGGTGCACCTCCTCCCGGTCCAGCAGGCGCAGGGCCTGATAGCCGTCGTAGGCCGTCAGCACCCGGTAGCCCTCGGCGGACAGATAGATGTTCAGGGCCGACACGATGTCCTTTTCATCGTCGCAGACCAGGATGGTGTACATGGTGATCGCCTCTCATTTCTCGGATTGCACCGGCGGCAGACTGCCGGTCAGAAGGGCAGCAGCTCCTCCCGGCCCCGGCCCCGCAGGGACGCGGCGCTGACCCGGTGCTCGATGGGCTTCCACTCCCCCTTGCTGAACAGCGCCGCAAAGGAGATGGGAATATAAGTAAACATAAACAGTGGGAAGGTGAAGGCGTACAGAACCTTCTTCACCGCCTTGGTATGGATGCGCTTCCACTCGGTGACGGTGGTGATGGCCCCCAGCACAAACATGGTCAGATACATATTCAGCAGCATCTGCCCCACGGACCACAGGGCAATGGTCAGGTCCTCCCCGTGGACGGCCCCCAGAACGGCCGCCGTCACGTTGCAGACGATGGCCGTGGCCGACAGGACGAAGGCCGGCATAATGGCCGCCGCCATGTCGTAGCAGGAGAAGCTCCCCCCGGCCGCGCCCCGCAGCAGCTTGGCGCCGTAGCCCCGGAATACCTGCAAATACCCCTTGGACCACCGCAGCCGCTGGTTCCAGGACTGGCGGAAGGTGGTGGGCTGCTCGTCATACAGCACCGCGTCGGGGCAGAAGGCGATCTTCCGGCCCCGGGTCGCCTGGTCCACGGAGAACTGGATATCCTCCGTCAGCAGGTGGAAGGGCCAGGGGCCCGTCTCCTCCAGCACCCGGCGGCTGAACAGGAAGCCGGTGCCGGACACGGCGCAGCTGGTGCCCAGCAGGAACCGGGCGTGGTTGAGATACCGGCTCTCCCGCAGGAACCACAGGGCATAACCGGCGCTGATCCAGTTGTCGCCGTAGTTCTTGCTGTTGCGGAAGCTGGTGACGATGTCATGACCGTCGGAAAACGTCCGGTTCATGGCCTCCACATAGTCGGGGGCCAGAATATTGTCCGCGTCAAACACGAAGTATCCGTCAAATCCCTGGGGATAGTCCTGCTCCAGGTGCTCCAGCAGCTCCTGCAGAGCGTAGCCCTTGCCCACCTGCACCTGGTTGAACCGCTCATACACGTTGGCCCCGGCCACCCGGGCCACCATGGCCGTGTCGTCGGTGCAGTTGTCCGCCAGGACGAAAATGGACAGCAGACCCTGCGAATACGTCTGTCCCCGGAGGCTGGCGATCAGGTCGCCGATGACCCGCTGCTCGTTCCGGGCACAGATCAGAACGGCGTACCGGTTGTCCTTGGCCGGGCCGTGGGGCCGGGCCTTCCGCAGCCAGGGCACCGGGATATACAGGAACTGATAGGTATAGCAGACGAAGAAGATAACCGCTATGACAAAATTGATGGTTTTTAACGTTTCCATAGGCGCTTTCCTTTCTCTGTGCCTACAGCGTCAAGTGCATCAAGATAATTGATACACCAAGTGTACTACATCTCCTCCGTTCTGTCAAGTGCGGAACGGAGGACGGCTGGATATGAGATGCGGCTCATCTATCCCGGTTTATGACGTCCAGTATAAAGAAAAACACTTAAAGAAACAAGGGGGGAACCTTTAAGATTCCTTAAAGATGGTATAACAGTTTTGTCACCTGGCCGTCACAGTCCGATTTTTCGGACAGCGACCCTGGTATACTGAGGGCACAGTAAGAGAAATTGAGTCTGTCGAAAAACTCAGAAATCTTCCGTCATCGGAAAGGAAGATCGTTACGAAAGAAACCCATCAGGGGTGTCTTTCGTTTGCAATCACAGGTTTTTCGGAACTTTTAAGTTCTGAAAAACCGCACACAGATTGTCAAAAAAGTCTTTTTTGACAATCTGTGAAATCCCACCGGGAGGTTACGTTATGAACAAGTTTTACGATTATCTGATGCCCGATATGTCCCTGCCCGCCATCGGGGCGCTGGTGCGGTATATCCGCCGGTTCACGGCGGCCATGGGCGGCGACATCCCCGTGGAGGGCCGGATGGGACGCTACGGCTTCTGCGCCGCCGGCGACAGCCAGCAGGTCCGGGTATACTGGGTGCAGGTGGGCCGCCAGCGGATCCCCGTGGACGCGGTGATCTGATACTGATTCTTGATTAAAAATTTAATCAAGAATCCCGTGCGCCGGGCGCACGCACAGCGTGTGAAAACACGCTGTGACGTCCCATACAAAACCTGACGCACCTTCGGTGCTATAAAAAGCTTTTCAATCGTTTTAACAGGTTTTGGTATGAGGCATAGGACGCGCCGGGCGGCGCATAGGCTGGGTCTGAGGTGGGGACGATGATGTGCCGATTTTCACAGCTGCGCCGCAAGGAGGTCATCAACATCTGCGACGGCAGCCGCCTGGGCTGCGTGGGGGACCTGGAGCTATGCATCCCGGAGGGCACCGTCAAGGCCCTGATCGTCTTTGGCCCCTGCCGGTTCTTCGGCCTGTTCGGCCGGGGGGAGGACTACTACATCCCCTGGGACTGCGTCCAGCGATTCGGGGAGGATATCATCCTCATCGACAAGCCCTTCCAGCGCCGGGAGGGGGAAAAGAAAAAGCGGCGCTGGTAAAAAAAGCGGCTGTGCCTTTTGTAGCACAGCCGTCTTTTTCAGTCTGTCAAAAAGCCTCGCTGAGTTTGCCGCCCGCAGGTGGCAAGCCTTTTTTGATAAAGCTCACAGCACCTTGGACAAAAAGCTCTGCAGCCGGGGACTCTGGGGGTTGTCGAACAGGGCCTGGGGCTTGTTTTCCTCCATGATGATCCCCTGGTCCATAAACAGCACCCGGCTGGCCACCTCCCGGGCAAAGCCCATCTCGTGGGTGACCACCACCATGGTCATGCCGCTCTGGGCCAGCTCCTTCATCACGTCCAGCACCTCTCCCACCATCTCCGGGTCCATGGCGGAAGTAGGCTCGTCAAACAGCAGCACCTCCGGCTCCATGCACAGGGCCCGGACGATGGCAATGCGCTGCTTCTGGCCGCCGGAAAGGCGGGAGGGGTACTCCCCTGCCCGGTCCGCCAGGCCCACCCGCTCCAGCAGGGCCATGGCCCGGGCCTCCGCCGTCTGCTGGGACTCCTTTTTCAGCAGCATAGGGGCCAGAGTCAGGTTCTTCAGCACCGTCATGTGGGGGAACAGGTTGAACTGCTGAAACACCATGCCCATTTTCATCCGCTGGCGGTTCAGGTCGGCGGCGGGGTCCGTCAGGTCCACGCCGTCCAGAAGGATTTTCCCGCTGTCCGGGGTCTCCAGCCGGTTCAGGCACCGCAGAAAGGTGGATTTTCCGCTGCCGGAGGGGCCGATGATGCACACCACGTCCCCCTTCTCGATGTCGGTGGAGATGCCGTCCAGCACGGTGACGCCGCCGAAGCTCTTGTGCAGGTCCTTAACGCTTATCACTTCTGCGCAGCCTCCTTTCCAGTAGTCCCAGCAGCTGGGTCATGCCGATGACCAGCACCAGATACACCACGGCCACCAGCATCAGGGGGTTGAAGGAATCATAGGTGTTGTTGCGGATCAGGTTCCCGGCCCGGGTCAGGTCCTGCACCGCCACATAGCCCGCCACGGCGGTTTCCTTCAGCAGGGCGATCATCTCGTTGCCGATGGCCGGCAGGATGTTCTTCATGGCCTGGGGCAGCACGATGTGCCAGGCGCTCTGCAGCCGGGACAGGCCCAGGCTGCGCCCGGCCTCCATCTGGCCCGGGTCCACGGCGGCGATGCCGCTGCGCACCAGCTCCGCCACATAGGCCCCGGAGTTGATGCCGAAGGTGACGATGCCCACCACCAGTCCGTCGGAGGATTTGAGAATCAAAAAGTAGAAGATCAGCAGCTGCACCACCACCGGAATGCCCCGGATCACCGTGGTATACACGTCGCACAGCCAGCACAGAGGCCGCAGCAGGCGGCTGTCCTGGCCGCAGTACTTGATCATGGCCACCAATGACCCGATGACCACGCCGATGACCAAGGCCCCCGCCGTAATAATCAGGGTGTTCTTCAGCCCGTCCACCAGCAGGAGATAGCGCTGCTTCTCCACAAAGGTGGTCTCCAGCTGGGCCAGCCACCGGGCAAAAAACTGGCCGATACTCTGCAAAACTTCCATCAGCTCAGGGGAGACACATACACGGTGTCATACTCCTGGAAAATCTGCTCCACGGTGCCGTCCTGCAGCAGCTGGCTCAGGGCCTGGTTCACCTGGTCCACCAGGTCGCTGCCCTTGGCAAAGGCCAGGGCGTAAGGCTCGCTGGTCATGGCCTCGTCCAGCACGGTGAGGTTCTGCTCCCCGGCCATCTTCACGGCCACCTCGTTGTCCACCACCCACGCGTCGGCCTTGCCGCTGGTCAGGGCGGCCTGGGCGTCGATGTTGGAGGCGAAGGACAGGATCTCATACCCGTTATCCAGGCAGTAGGTCTCAGCGGTGGTGCCGGTCTGGACGGCGATGGTCTTGCCGGTAAGGTCGGCCTTGCTCTGGATGTCGCTGCCGGGGTTCACCACGATCACCTGGTTGGCCAGGAAATAGGGGTCGCTGAAGTCGCAGTTTTTCAGACGATCGGCGGTAATGCTGATGCCCGCCACACCGACGTCATAGCGCCCGGCCTGGATGCCGGGGATGATGGAGTCGAAGTCCACCTGCTCCCACACCAGCTCCATGCCCAGCTTGTCGGCAATGGCCTGCATCAGCTTGGGCTCGATGCCCACGATGTCGCTGCCGTCCAGGGACTCGAAGGGCGGGAAGTCCGGGCTGGTGGCCACCACCAGCTGCTTCTTTTCGCTGCCTGTTTTGGTATCGGTGTCGGTATCGGTATTCTTGCTGCCGCAGGCGGCCATGGTCAGCAGCATGGCGGCGGCAAAAAACAGGCTCAGGAATTTGGTAAAATATTTCATATCAATATCTCCGTTTCTTTCATGTATGTTGTTTGTATAGAGTCAGATTCACATACATGGTCGTCGTCGGAGAATGGTATACATAGTCATATAAATGCCCTTTCAGTGAATAAAAATTGAAAACTAAATGCGGTTACGGATAAAGATACTATCACACCGACCTGGTCATGTCAAGTGTTATTTGAATAAAAATACAAAAAATAACCCCATACGCATTTTTATGCGTATGGGGCCGTGCGTTATTCCTGGGGATTGGGGATGGTGACGGCGATGCCGTTGACCTCCACCCCGTCGTCGGCGGGGATGAGGATGAACCGCCGCCCGTCGATGATCCGGGCCTCCACCATATAGCTGTATTCCGGCGGCACGGTGATCTTCACCTCCGGGGTGGTGATCTGGAACTTCCCGGCCTCGATGATGTTCCGGGGATTCAGGGCCGCGTCCTGGCCGTACTGCCTGCGGCACTGGTCCTGAAAGGCCTCCACCTTCTCCTCCGGCACGCCGCTGCCGGTGAGCACGTCCCCCACCTCCCGGACGGACAGGGTCAGCGGCTCCGGGTCCCGGCTCTCCTTGTGCTCCTGGATGCGGCCCCGCAGCTGCTCGTGGACCGCCTGCACCACGTCATAGCTGCAATCCTTCTCTAAGGTCTCCGTCAGGGCGGCGGCGAACAGGTTCTGCTGCTCCTGGGGGGATATGGGGGCCTCCTGGACGCGGAACACCGCATCGATGACCTCCTGGTGCAGCTGGGCGGTGTCCTTGCTGTAAAACAGTGCGTTATAGATGTTGGCGGCCCGGTCGTCAAAGGCCGGGAACAGGAAGCCCAGGGCCGGGGGCTGGGCAATATGCCCGGTGGAGCTGCCCCGGAACTCCTTGTCCCGGTCGCTGTACTGCAAGGCCAGGGTGGGGTCCTTCACCGGGCAGATGGCGCACACGAAATACCGGAACACCGTCTCCGATGCGTCGGGTACCTCCAGATCGTCCCGGCTGCGATGGGGCACGTCATAGGTATCGGCGGCCAGCAGGATCAGATAGCTGCTCTCGCCCATGTCGATGGCGTCGATGATCCGGCGGTACAGGCTCTCCCGGGCGTTGGCGTCCTGCAGTTCCGTCTGGCGCAGGGTCTGCAGCAGGCGGTGCTCGTCGCTGTCCGCCACCTGGGCGGTGGAAAACACGATGTCGATAAGGTTCCGGCCCAGGGCGCCGGACAGGGTCTTTTTCAGCAGGTTCAGATACATCTCCTGCTCCTCCTGGGACAGCAGGCCCAGCGGCGCGTCCACATAGGAGATGATCTGGCGGCTGCTGCTGACATAGCAGCCGTATACCTTGCTGATGGCGGTGCGGTCCGGCTTGAACCGCCGCCGCAGCTCGTTTAGCTCCTTCTGATTCATCCGTTCTTCCTCCCACAGGCAATTTTCTCCCATCATAGCACGATTTGCCCCGCCGGGCAAGAAAAAATCCGCCCTTGCAAGCCGGGGCGGTATCTGCCATAATAGAGAAAAACGAGACAAAGCAGGTTTTGCATATGGATACAAACAGCAACCAGGCCCGCCGGGTGGTCATCGGCATCACCGCCCATGTATGAGCCGACAGACGGTAACAACCCATCAAAACCCCATAAAATAGGACCCTTTTTTCTTATGTAAGACCTTTTCGGGAGTAAAAACTAAATAAATATGACGAGCTGCTTATTTTGGAAGAATAGGCAGCTTTTTTTATGCACTGAGACAGCTGTTCATCTATTTGATGAGCGGCTATTTTTTATGGAAGGAGAACCTAATTTGAACACGCAAATCATCGCCATCGCCAACCAGAAGGGCGGCGTTGGCAAAACCACCACCTGTGCCAATCTTGGAATCGGTTTGGCGCAGGCTGGAAAGAAAGTCTTGCTGATCGACGGAGACCCGCAAGGAAGCCTGACGATCAGCCTGGGCAATCCCCAGCCGGACAAGCTGCCCTTTACGCTGTCGGACGCTATGGGACGCATCCTGATGGATGAGCCGCTCCGTCCCGGCGAGGGTATCCTGCACCACCCAGAGGGCGTAGACCTGATGCCTGCGGACATCCAGTTATCCGGTATGGAAGTATCCCTGGTAAATGCCATGAGTCGTGAGACTATCTTGCGGCAATATCTGGACACGCTGAAGGGACAATACTCCCATATCCTCATCGACTGCCAGCCTTCCCTGGGGATGCTCACAGTTAATGCGCTGGCCGCTGCGAACAGGATCATAATTCCCGTTCAGGCAGAGTATCTGCCCGCCAAAGGGCTGGAACAACTGCTCTCCACGGTGAACAAGGTAAAGCGGCAGATCAACCCCAAGCTCCAGATAGACGGTATCCTGCTGACGATGGTGGACAGCCGAACCAACTTTGCCAAAGAGATCTCCGCGCTCCTGCGGGAGACCTATGGCAGCAAGATCATGGCATTACCATCATCGCCCCCACACCGTACAAGAAGAAAATCGAGGAGCAGAAACTGGACCCGGATACCAAGGCTCCGATTTTGGATAAAGACGGAAAGATCGTTACAGAGGAAAAAGAAATCGAAATCCCCATGTTCCGCCCGGTCAAGGTCTTTGATGTGAGCCAGACTGACGGGAAACCTTTGCCGGAGCTTGCTTCCTCCCTTTCCGGAAATGTGCCCAATTATGAGGCATTCATAGAGGCTCTGCGCCGCAGTGCGCCGGTGCCGATCACTTTTGAAGCAATGGCCGCCGATACGGACGGCTATTTTTCTGCCGA
>OGCQ01000383.1_pt1 | contig 75345 bp, 75 predicted proteins | sample 1570161 | NCBI WGS metagenome assembly OGCQ01 (sample SAMEA4384402, study PRJEB24528) | human gut metagenome | reverse complement strand
TGTGATTCGCGGCCGTTCTTAGAACTACCGACACCTTTTTTATGTGCCATTTCTTCTTACTGTTTTAATTGATTAAGCTACTACTTCTGTAATTGTTAACTCTGTGAATTGTTGACGGTGACCGTTCAACTTACGATAACCTTTTCTTCTTTTCTTGTGGAAAACAAGAACTTTATCGCCTTTTACCATGTTTGATACGACCTGGCAAACAACCTTTGCACCCTCTACTGTGGGAGCACCTACGGTGATGTTGCCGTCTTTGTCTACCAAAAGAACCTTGTCAAACTCTACTGTTGCACCGTTTTCTGCATTCTGGATGTGGTGTACAAACAGCTTTTTGCCAGCTTCTGCTTTGAATTGCTGACCGTTGATTTCTACAATTGCGTACATTTCTTATATATAATGTATAAGTTAGCTCCGTCGGGTGGTCTCTAATCACTTAGAAAGCACTTGGTCGAACCCGGTGCGGAATAATCGGGCACAAAAGTACTCTTTTTATTCTAAATGGACAAATGTTCTTTTGCTTTTTTGTTCTTTTAATGCAGATTGTACTTTTAGATTATTGGAGAAAAACTGTTTCATCAAGGAGAAACAGTCCGTGTAGGGATGGTTTCTGTTACAAAATGAATTTCAGAACATAGATACCGGCCAGCATCAGCGCCATTACAAGACACGCGAATATGACGAGTAGCACAAGACTGTAAGTCAGCATGAGGATAGTGCGCCAAAAGCTTCTCCACCAGGTGCAGCGGTACAATTGTTTGTAATCCCAACAGAATAGGACGAAAATAAGCCATAAAGGCAGCTCATACAAATCGTCTACCTTTGCGTACCCGTTGAAAGGCAGCACGATGATGCTCAGCAGGAGTATCTGGCAAGCTATGTAGGCTTGTATGAACACATGCTCCGTGGTATTGTAGTTTAACTTATATTTCCGGCGTCGGAAGGCAAGTTGGGTGGCAAGTGCAAACAAAGGCAGTGTGGCAATGATGCGGAATGCCTTGTTTCCGTGTCCCCAGCTCTTCATCAGATTCCATACTTTCATTAGGAAAGGAGAGTTCTGGAAGACTTTTTCCAGTCTGTCTCCCACTTCCGAGGTGTCGTTTACAAATTCATCGATGAGGTCGCCATCATCGCTGTTCTGTTCGGATACCTGTGTGGCAGAAGTGGAGTCGTTCTTCTCTTCCAGTTTGTTCAAGCTTTTCTCCAGGCTTTTTATAGTGATGGCGAGGGCTCGCTTTTCCTCTTTGCTATAGGTTTTCTCCATCTTTTTGGTAAGCTTCTCTTTAGCGGCAATGATTTCTTCTTTGTCTGTCTGCTCTGTCTTTTCCGTCTTTTCTTTTTTGCTCAGAGCTTCCGGGTCTACCAGTTGTACAGCCATGATATAAAGGGCTGCAAGAATGAAGAGTGTCTGGAACGGGCGAAAATACTCTACACGCTTACCGCCGATGAAGTCTCTAATCATGTATCCCGGACGGTAGAGGAGTTCCAGAAGGGTACGTCCAAAGCCATTATCTATATTGAAGAAGCCTCCGGCAATGTTTTTAAGCGCGTTGCTCAACCGATAGCGTGGAGTGTTACGGCTTTGTCCGCAACGGTTACAGTAGTTGCCGGTATAGGTGGTGCCACAATTCAGGCAGGTGCAGGTTTCGTTGCCAGCGGGAGGAGTTTTTCTCCCTTGTATCAGCTTGATGTGAAATGCGCGTAAGCGTACTGCGCAGGGGTGCCACCATGAGTCGATGAAAGTTTTTGCTTTGTTGGGTAGTATCCTTCTTTTTTGGAGGATACCCCACAATGTCAGTATGAAAACAACCGGGAAGAAGTTGCTGTCGTCGGTCATGTCCAGCTCTTCAATAGCCAGCCAGAAGAGTGTCACTAGAAGGAGGATTTGCCAGACGCTTATCCTTTTCTGTTTCCGGGGAGAAGTGGCATGCGCATTTTCCGGCCGGATGGGATTTTCAATCTTGAATATGGAAGGATGCTCCTCCTGAACTGCCAGCAGTTCTTCCAAGGTGTTCATTATTTTCCGGTGTGGGTACTTCTCCAATTCTTTGGCAGTGGTTACTCCGTGGGTGACTCCAGCAAAGTCTACTCCGGCCGCTTGGGCTGTTTCCGCATCTACCGTGCTGTCGCCTATATAGAGGGTCTCGGCTTTGCTGACATGTAGCCGCTTAATGGCAAGGAGTAGCCCTTCGGGAGATGGCTTGGCGGCTTTCACGTCTTCACCACCCACGATGATGTCCATAAAATCTTCAGGAAAATGCTGGTTGAGGAGTTCCTTGATGCGGAATCGGTATTTGGTCGAGATGATTCCGATGCGGGCGCCGGAGTCCTTCAGTGCAGTCAGTACGGACTTGGTTTCCAGGAAAAGCACCGTGTTGACAGTCATATGCGTATCGGCCTCTTTTCGGTATTCTGCCTTGAATCCTGCCAGTTGTCCGGCATCTGTCACGCCGGTGAGGATGGAAAAAGAGTCTTCCAGAGTCTTGCCGATAGTACGTTTGATGTCGTCATCCGTCACCTCTGTATATCCGTGACGGGTCAGTACGTTGTGGAAACAAGTGACGATTCCGCGGGAAGAATCAGCAAGCGTATAATCAAAGTCGAAAAGATAGGTCGTGTAATTCATTGTGACTTTTTGTGACAAAGATAGTGTAAAGTATATTTTTACAAAATAAAAAAGAGGATTAATCGGAATTTTGTATTACTTTTGTTTGCATGAATTCTGTAGAAAAGTGACAAGATGTGTAAGTGTTTTATCCGGTTAGGTTGTTATACTATACACGTTAACCCTATAATGTTATGAATTTGATAAAATCTTGTTGTTTGTTTGTGGTCTTTTCATCCTTTCTGGCATGCACCTCGCAGGTGTCGGATGTGAAGAGTGTGTCTTATACAGAGTTTGTGAATCCCTTTATCGGTACAGATTTTACTGGAAACACCTATCCGGGTGCCCAGGCGCCGTTTGGCATGGTGCAGCTCAGTCCTGACAACGGACTGCCGGGCTGGGACCGTATTTCCGGATATTTTTATCCGGACAGTACCATTGCAGGCTTCAGCCATACCCATCTCTCCGGAACCGGCGCTGGTGACTTGTATGACATCTCTTTTATGCCGGTGACATTGCCTTATAAGGAGGCGGAAGCTCCGCTCGGCATTCACTCTTTGTTCTCTCATTCGGAAGAGTCGGCAAGCGCTGGATATTATCAGGTGCGTCTGAAAGATTATAATATAAATGTAGAGTTGACGGCCACCGAGCGTTGTGGCATTCAGCGGTATACTTTCCCAAAAGCCGATGCTGCCGTTTTCCTGAATTTGCGGAAAGCCATGAATTGGGATTTTACCAATGATTCTCACATAGAAGCCGTCGATTCGGTAACGGTGCAAGGTTACCGTTACTCTGACGGTTGGGCACGCGACCAGCGCCTCTACTTCCGTACACGTTTCTCCAAACCGTTTGCTGCGATGCAGCTCGATACAGCTGCCATAGAGAAAGAAGGCAAGCGGATAGGGACATCTGTCATTGCACGATTCGACTTTCAGACTAAGGAAGGAGAACAGATTCTTGTCAGTACTGCCATCTCCGGTGTAAGTATGGAAGGGGCGGCACGTAATCTGGCAGCAGAAGTACCTGATGATGATTTCGACAAATACCTGGCTGCTGTGCAGGATGATTGGAACGAACAATTGTCCCGGATAGAAATAAAATGCGATGACCGCGATGAGAAAGTCAAGTTCTATACAGCTTTATATCATTCGATGATTGCTCCTACCATTTACAGTGATGTGGACGGCGCCTATTACGGTCCCGACAAGCAAGTGCACCGGGTAGAGGGCTGGACAAATTACAGTACTTTCTCCTTGTGGGACACTTACCGTGCGGCTCATCCTCTCTATACTTTTATTGAGCCGGAACGGGTGAATGATATGGTGAAGTCCTTCCTCGCCTTCTTCGAACAGAACGGCCGCCTTCCCGTATGGAATTTTCAGGGGGGCGAGACAGATATGATGATAGGTTACCACTCTGTGCCGGTTATTGTAGATGCCTATCTGAAAGGTATTGGGGACTTCGATGCGAAAAAGGCCTTGGAGGCTTGTGTAGCTACTGCCAATATCGATTCCTATCGTGGCATTGGGTTATATAAGAAATATGGCTATGTTCCTTATAATGTGACGGATCAGTATAATTCGGAAAACTGGTCACTTTCTAAAACACTGGAATATGCATATGATGACTATTGTATAGCCCGTATGGCAGAGAAGCTGGGCGATAAGGAGGTTGCGGACGAGTTTTATAAGCGTTCCCGTAATTACCGGAATGTCTACAATCCGGTAAGTTCTTTCATGCAGCCCCGTGATGACAAGGGAGAGTTTATCCGGAACTTCTCGCCGGACGACTATACTCCGCACATCTGCGAGAGCAACGGCTGGCAATACTTCTGGTCTGTGCAGCAGGATATTGACGGTTTGATAGTTTTGACCGGAGGTAAGGAACGGTTTGCCCAGAAGCTGGACAGTATGTTTACTTACAATCCTTCTGCAGATGATGAGTTGCCTATTTTCAGCACCGGGATGATTGGCCAGTATGCGCATGGAAATGAGCCTAGCCATCACGTCATCTATCTGTTCAATGCTGTGGATCAACCTTGGAAAACCCAGAAATATGCAGCCCGGGTGATGCGTGAACTCTACCAGAACACTCCTGCCGGTTTGTGCGGCAACGAGGATTGCGGACAGATGTCCGCCTGGTATGTGTTCAGTGCGATGGGCTTTTATCCGGTAGACCCGGTTGGTGGAAAATATGAAATCGGTACCCCCCTATATCCGGAAATGAAGATGCACCTGCCCGGTGGAAAGACCTTTACGGTACTGGCGCCGGCGGTGAGCAAGGAAAATTGCTACATTCAATCTGTCAAACTCAACGGTAAGAACTATGACAAAAGTTATATTACGCATGAACAGATAATGGATGGAAGTGTTTTCGAATTTGAAATGGGGGATAAGCCAGGTCAGGCATGGTACAGTCCCCGATAACCGGCTAACATATGAATGAACATTTCGACTTGACATATAAATCCCTTTTCCGCAGGTATTATACCAACCTGCTGTTCTATGCCACACGCATTGTGGGGGAAGAAGATGCGGAAGATGTGGTACAGGATGTTTTCGTGGAGCTGTGGAAGCGGAAAGATACCATGAAGGTGGGAGAGCAGATTCAGGCTTTTCTGTATAGGGCGGTGTATACCCGTGCCTTGAACGTTCTGAAGCATCGGGACATTGTGAGTGGCTATGAGGCTGTCATGCTCGAAATCCATAAAAAGAGGGTTGAGTTCTATCAACCTGACAGCAATGATGTGGTGAAACGGATAGAGGATGCCGAACTCAGGAGGAAGCTGTCCGATGCCATCAATGAATTGCCGGACAAGTGCCGGATGGTATTCAAACTCAGCTATCTGCATGATATGAAAAATAAGGAGATAGCTGATACGATGGGAGTGTCATTGCGTACGGTGGAGGCTCACATGTACAAAGCTTTGAAGTTACTGCGCGATAAACTGGGGTATCTGAACCTGATGTTGGCTCTGTTTTTCATCGGGAAAGTAAGTGTTTTTGCGAGCAGCGTTGTTTTATTATCATAATGAAGGAAAGAATGAATAAGTTGAATGAGGAGATATTGGCCAAGTTCCTTATGGGTGAATGTACGGAAGATGAACTTCGTGAGGTGAACGCCTGGCTGGAAGGGTCGGGTGAGAATGCACGCGAATTGTTCAGGCTGGAGGAGATTTACCACTTGGGGAGACTGGGGGATACTTCGAATACACAAGACATAGAAAAGGCCGAAAAGCGATTGTTTAAAAGGCTGGAACAAGAGAAGACGAAACAATACAAGGTACGGAGGATGGTTGGGTGGATGCGGTATGCGGCCGTATTTGTGGGCTTCTTCCTTTTGGGAACTTTCGGCTATCTTTTTTATCAGACTTATAGCCAGCCGGAAACATTACTGGCTGTCACCACTCATGATAAGATTAAGGAACTGAAACTGCCGGATGGAACCAAAGTCTGGCTGAATAAAAACACTACCCTGAAATATCCACATGAGTTTGCAGGGAAGGGAAGAAAGGTTTATCTGGAAGGAGAAGGATATTTTGAGGTGATGAGGAATCTGGAAAAACCGTTTGTCGTACAGAGTGAGGCCATGCAGGTCAGAGTATTGGGAACTGTTTTCAACCTCAAGTCTGACAAGGCTAAGATGTCTGCAGTAGCTACCCTTTTGAAAGGCGAAGTAGAGGTGAAAGGTAATCATGGCGAGGGTATGATTATCCTTGCCCCCGGACAGAAAGCCGAGCTGAACGGAATGACTAGGCGTCTGGTGGTGAAGCAGGTGGATACGGGAATCGAAAACTGGCACAATAATGAGTTTGTCTTTGAGAAGGCTGACCTATACACCATTGCGCGTACATTGGAGAATTCGTATGGGGTGAGGGTAATTCTGGCACCGAACATAGATGTAAGCAAGACTTACTCGGGTACACTGAAGAAAAAAGAGAGTGTAGGGGCTGTGCTGAATCTGATAAAGAATGCCATTCCATTGGAGTATAAAATTGTGGGGAACAGTGTTTTCCTCTCCTCAACGAAGTAGGAAGGCTGCACAAATTCGAGATATGACGAGAAGAATTTATTTAATACTAACAACTTTCTAATATTATGCGAAAATTAATCCTATTGTTTTTTTTTGTGAGCAGTGCTTTATGGCTGCATGCCAAAGACTTTACCCGGTATGTCAGTCCTCTTGTCGGCACGCAGTCTACTTTCGAGCTTTCCACCGGTAATACCTATCCTGCGATCGCACGTCCCTGGGGTATGAACTTCTGGACTCCTCAGACGGGTAAGATGGGTGACGGCTGGCAATACGTCTATACAGCGAACAAGATCCGTGGTTTCAAGCAGACACACCAGCCCAGTCCTTGGATTAACGACTACGGGCAGTTCTCCATTATGCCGGTGGTTGGCAAACCCGAGTTTGATGAAGAGAAGCGTGCAAGCTGGTTCTCCCACAAGGGCGAAGTAGCACTTCCTCATTATTATAAGGTATATCTTGCCGAACACGATGTGGTTACCGAGTTCACCCCTACCGACCGTGCCGTATTGTTCCGTTTCACTTTCCCTGAAAATGATCATTCATACATTGTTGTCGATGCCTTTGACAAGGGCTCTTATGTGAAGATACTTCCGGAGCAGAATCGTATTATCGGTTATACTACCCGTAACAGCGGCGGTGTTCCCGAGAACTTCAAGAACTATTTCGTGATAGAGTTCGACAAGCCTTTTACTTATAAGGCTTCTGTAGCCGATGGCGTCTTGAGCGAGAATAAGGTTGAGCAGGAAGCCGGACATGCCGGTGCTGTTATCGGTTTCAAAACCCGTAAGGGTGAAGTGGTACATGCCCGTGTAGCCTCTTCTTTCATCGGTTTTGAGCAGGCTGACCGTAACTTGAAGGAGCTTGGCAATGACAATTTGGAAACATTGGTTCAGAAAGGTCAGGATGCCTGGAACAAGGTGCTGGGCCGTATTGATGTGGAAGGCGGAACCCTTGACCAGTACCGTACTTTCTACTCATGTTTGTATCGTTCCTTGTTGTTCCCGCGTGCATTCTATGAACTGGATGAGGCGGGAAATCCGATTCATTACAGTCCCTACAATGGGCAAGTGTTGCCCGGCTATATGTATACGGATACCGGTTTCTGGGACACTTTCCGCTGTCTTTTCCCATTCCTCAACCTGATGTATCCGTCGGTGAACAGGCAGATTCAGGAAGGCCTTGTCAACACCTATAAGGAAAGCGGTTTCTTTCCCGAATGGGCAAGTCCGGGTCACCGTGGCTGTATGATTGGCAACAACTCTGCTTCCGTGCTGGCAGATGCCTATCTAAAAGGCGTGAAGGTGGAGGACGTGCAGACACTGTACGAAGGTCTCATCAACGGTACAAAGAATGTCCATCCCGAGGTTTCTTCCACGGGTCGCCTCGGCTATGAGTATTACAACAAGCTTGGTTATGTTCCCTACGATGTGAAAATCAACGAGAACACTGCCCGTACTTTGGAGTATGCTTATAATGACTGGTGCATCTACCGCATGGCAAAAGAACTGAACCGTCCGAAGAAGGAGCAGAAACTCTTTGCGGAACGTGCCATGAACTATAGGAATGTATTTGATAAGGAAAGCAAGCTGATGCGTGGTCGTAATCAAGACGGCCAGTTCCAGTCTCCTTTCTCTCCTTTGAAGTGGGGTGACGCCTTTACTGAAGGTAACAGCTGGCACTATTCCTGGTCTGTATTCCACGACCCTCAAGGTCTGATAGACCTGATGGGTGGAAAAGAGTCTTTCGTAGAGATGCTTGACTCTGTATTTATTGTCCCGCCCTTGTTCGATGACAGCTACTACGGCCAGGTAATCCATGAAATCCGTGAGATGACAGTGATGAATATGGGTAACTATGCCCATGGCAACCAGCCCATCCAGCACATGATTTACCTTTATAATTATGCTGGGGAGCCTTGGAAGGCCCAATATTGGCTTCGTCAGGTTATGAACCGCATGTACACTGCCGGTCCCGACGGTTACTGCGGTGACGAGGACAACGGTCAGACTTCGGCGTGGTATGTCTTCTCTGCACTTGGTTTCTATCCGGTTTGCCCTGGTACGGACGAGTATGTACTGGGCGCCCCTCTGTTCCGTAAGGCTACCCTCCATTTCGAGAACGGTAAGTCCCTGACAATTGACGCTCCGGATAACTCACCGGAGAACATGTATATTGAGTCTCTCAAGGTGAACGGCGTGGATTATTCCAGGAATTATCTGACGCATGGCGATTTGCTGAATGGCGGTACCTTGAGGTTTGATATGGGCAGCCAGCCTAATATGAAGAGAGGTACGCAGCCGGAAGATTATCCTTATTCTTTCTCGAATGAACTGAAGAAGTAAAGAATAGTAATAATATAGTAAGAAAAGGGTTGCCTCGAAAATAAGTTGATATATCATTTTGTTATTTACTATCTGTATTATAGGTGTTTTTCTTGAATCAGGTGGAAATAATTATTTACTTCGTTAGTAATCTTGAGCAAAATGATATATCAACTTGTTTTCGGGGTAACTCTTTTTTTTAGGATTAATGATAAAAAAGATACTTTTTCAGTAAGTGTATTTTCATTGTCTGTTGTTTTATATAGGAATGCGAGAGAATGAATCTCTCGAAGTAATTTATTGTATAACCTATAAATTGTGTTTATGAAAGACAATTATGCTTTTCGGAGTTCGACGTTCATGCGGGCTTTATTAGTTTTGTTGTTCATGGCAGTTTCTATCCAGTGGGGCTTTGCCCAGTTAAACCTGAATGTGTCTCGCGGCACATTGGGGACAGTCATTGAACAAATCAAGTCTCAATCCAAGTATCAATTTTTTTATGACGACAAACTGGCTGCGTTGCCGGTAGAAAACGTCAAAGTGAACAATGCGTCTATAGAAGATGCTTTGAATGTTATTCTCAAAGGGAAAGACATTTCCTATAAAGTGGAGGATAACATCGTTTATCTTTCTGAAAAGTCTGCTGCTCCTCAAGAGGGCAACCAACAAGGGAAAGAACGGACGATTACCGGAGTCGTGTCAGATGACATGGGACCTCTGATTGGTGTGAATGTATTGATAAAAGGTACCAGCAACGGGTGTATTACCGACCTCGACGGTAACTTTACGCTGACCACTACGGAGGCGAATCCGGTGATTGTATTCTCTTATATCGGTTATACTACGCAGGAAATCCCCGTGAAAGGTAATGCGCCGATTAATGTAATGATGGCCGGAGATACCCAACAGCTTGAAGAAGTTGTGGTTACTGCACTCGGTATCAAGCGTTCGGAAAAGGCATTGTCCTACAATGTACAGCAGGTGAATACAGATGCCATTACTTCCAATAAAGATGCCAACTTTGTGAACTCATTGAGTGGTAAGGTAGCGGGTGTGAACATCAATGCTTCTTCATCCGGTGTAGGTGGTGTATCAAAGGTAGTGATGCGTGGTACGAAATCTATCATGCAGTCTTCCAATGCACTTTATGTAATTGACGGTGTGCCTATTTTCTCTGGCCGTGGTACTGCCGGAGGTAAGGAGTTCGACTCCCAGGGATCTTCAGAACCGATTGCCGATATCAACCCGGAAGACATCGAGTCAATGTCAGTCCTGACTGGTGCCGCCGCTGCTGCCTTGTATGGTTCGGAAGCTGCCAACGGTGCCATTGTCATTACTACAAAGAAAGGTAAAGAAGGTAAGGTGAGCCTTACTGTCAGCAGTAATACTGAATTCACCAATCCGTTTGTGATGCCGAGCTTCCAAAACCGTTACGGTACGGGAACCGGTGGTGTGATGAGCACTTCAGGAGCCATGAGCTGGGGAGCGCCTTTGTCTGCAGCCAATAACTACAATTACAGCCCGAGAGATGATTATTTCCAGACGGGTATTGTAGGAACAGAGAGCATTTCTTTGTCAACCGGTACAGAGAAAAACCAGACGTATGCATCGGCTGCTGCTGTAAACTCCAAGGGTATTGTTCCCAACAACAAATACAACCGTTACAACTTTACGGTACGTAACACCACTACTTTCCTGGACGACAAGATGACTCTGGATTTCGGTGCAAGCTATATTCTGCAGAATGACCAGAACATGACGAACCAGGGTACTTACAACAACCCGTTGGTGGGTGCTTATTTGTTCCCGCGCAGCAACGACTGGTCTGATATCAGCATGTATGAGCGCTATGACGCTGCCCGTAAAATTTATACGCAATACTGGCCGGTAGGTGACGAAGGTATGGTAATGCAGAATCCTTATTGGATTAACTACCGCAATCTGCGCCAGAACAAGAAGGACCGCTATATGCTGAATGCCGGTTTGAGCTATAAGATTCTGGACTGGCTGACTGTTTCAGGACGTGTACGTTTGGATAACTCCAACAATGATTATACAGAAAAGTTCTATGCTTCTACCAATACACAGCTCACCGAGAGCTCTTCACGAGGTCTTTATGGTATTACCAAGACGCAGGACAAACAGTTGTATGCAGACTTCCTGGTGAGTATCAACAAATATTTCGGTGAAGATTGGTCACTCCAGGCCAACGTCGGTGGTTCATTCTCCGATATACGTTCGGATGCAATGAAAACACGTGGTCCGATTGCTGATGGTGGCGATGCCTTCAGCGGCGAACCGGTAGGTTTGACCAACTACTTTGCCATCCAGAACCTGAGTGCCAGCAAGACACAGCGTTTGCAGGAAGGATGGCGTGAACAGACCCAGTCTCTCTTCGCTTCGGCTGAGCTTGGTTACAAGAACACTTACTTCTTGACGCTGACCGGACGTAACGACTGGCCTTCACAGCTGGCAGGTCCCAACTCCAACAGCAAATCATTCTTCTATCCTTCAGTCGGTGGTTCTGTTGTACTGTCTGAGCTAATGCCTAACTTGAACAAAGATTATCTTTCTTTTATAAAGGTTCGTGGTTCATGGGCATCTGTTGGTAGTGCTTTCTCCAGATATTTGGCTAATCCTCACTATGAATGGAATTCAAGTTCCGGCCAGTGGAGTATCACGACCCAATATCCGTTGTACAATTTGAAACCTGAACGTACCAATTCTTGGGAAATCGGTTTGAACATGCGTTTCCTCAAGAACTTTGAATTGGACGTGACATATTACAATGCCAAGACTATGAACCAGACATTCAACCCGCAGTTGCCTGTCAGCGGTTGGTCGGCTATGTATATCCAGACTGGTGCCGTACGTAACTCCGGTATTGAGTTGTCGCTGAATTACAAGAATACCTGGAAAGATTTTACATGGGATACCGGTATAACCTTCTCCAGTAACAAGAATAAAATCCTGACTTTGGCAGACAATGCCATCAATCCCGTTACCGGTGAGCTGTTCTCTTTGAGCACGTTGAATATGGGTGGCTTAGGTGATGCCCGCTTCTTGCTGAAAGAAGGTGGGAGCATGGGTGACCTTTACTCACTGCGAGATATGAAACGTGATGCCAATGGACAGATTTTTGTGGACCAAAATGGAACGGTTGCTACGGAAGCCATAACGGACCCGGATAAATACATCAAGTTGGGAAGCGTACTTCCTAAAGGTAATTTGGCTTGGCGTAATAACTTCATTTGGAAGAATTTCACAGCAGGTTTCTTGATTTCAGCCCGTTTGGGTGGTGTGGTTTACTCACGTACACAAGCTATGTTGGACTATTACGGTGTGTCCGAGGCTTCTGCCGATGCACGTGATTTAGGTTACGTGTTGGTGAATGGTAGAGATAAGGTAAACCCCGAAACATGGTACGGTGTAGTAGGTAGCGGCACGTCTGTTCCCCAATACTACACTTATTCTGCTACCAATGTTCGTCTGCAGGAAGTATCTTTGGGTTACACCATCCCCAGAAAGTTGTTGAATGATGTGTGCGATATCAAGGTTTCGTTGGTAGGCCGCAACTTGTGGATGATTTACAGCAAGGCTCCTTTCGATCCCGAAAGTGTAGCTTCTACCGATAACTTTTATCAGGGAATAGACTATTTCATGATGCCGGCTTTGCGTAACATCGGCTTTAGCTTGAGCTTTAAATTTTAATACCAAACGATATGAAAAAGAAAAATATTATAAATAAATTGATTGTTGCTCCGTTGGTTATGGGCTTTATGTCCTGTACCGGCAATTATATGGATATCAACTCCAATCCTTATCAACCGGGTGATTTGACTCCGGATGATTATGCACTGGGTTCTGCCATGAGTAACTTGGCAAGTACGGTTATCTCATCAGATGTCAATACGGCACAGTTTACTGATTGTTTGTTGGGTGGACCGTTGGGAGGTTATTTTGCCGATTCAAATGCCGGCTGGTCCAATACAATATCCAATTTTAATGCTACAAATGACTGGACGCGTGTGTTCTTGATAAGTGACCGTATCATTTCAACACTCTATGGTAACTTGAGCACAGTGAAACAAGTATCGGAGAATACCAATAATCCGGTTCCTTATGCCATTGCTCAAATCATAAAGGTTGCTGCCATGAGTCGCGTGACCGATGCGTATGGTCCTATCCCTTATTCCAAAATAGGTCAGGATGGCAAGATTACCATTCCTTATGATACGCAGGAAGAAGTATATAATGCATTCTTCAAGGAATTGGACGAGTCCATCACTGTATTGACTGAGAACAGAAATGCGGCATTGGTTGCTTCTGCAGACTTTGTATATAGCGGTAATGTGCAGAAATGGGTGAAATTTGCTAACTCCTTGAAGCTGCGTCTGGCTATCCGCATTGCCAATGTAAGCCCTGCTAAGGCTAAAGAAATGGCTGAAAGTGCGGTGAATCACGAATTGGGTCTGATTGAAACAAATGCAGACAATGCCACATGGAAATATTTCGGTACAATCAGCAATCCGTTGTTTGTGGCAGTACGTTACAATGAAGAAGCTTCAGGTGGTGATACCCATCCTGCTGCCGACATCATCTGCTACATGAACGGTTACAATGACAATCGCCGTGCCAGCTATTTTGAGGAGTCAAAATGGCCGGGAGAGGCTTATGTGGGATTGCGTCGCGGTATCAACCTCAGTAAGATGAAAGAGTATTTCATCAATTATTCGCGTGTGAAGATTTCCTCTTCTGATCCCGTGCTTTGGATGAATGCGGCAGAAGTTGCCTTCTTGCGTGCTGAAGCCACTGCAATCTATGGTTTCAACATGAAAGGAACCGCTGCTGATTTTTATGAACAAGGTGTCCGCCTCTCTTTCGAACAGTGGGGAGCTACAGGTGTAGACAGTTATCTGGCTGATGACAGTAGTGTGCCTGCTCTTTACAAAGATCCCGCCGGTCTTAATACTTATGAAAAGAACCTTTCAGCCATTACTGTCAAGTGGAATGAAGGGGCATCCAAGGAAGAAAAACAGGAACGTATCATTACCCAGAAGTGGATTGCGAATTGGCCGTTAGGTAACGAAGCTTGGGCTGACTATCGCCGTACAGGCTATCCCAAACTGTTGCCTGCAACCAGTGAAGGTAACTTGAGTGGTGGAATTGTTGATAGCGAGAAAGGTGCACGCCGTATGCCTTATCCTTCTGAAGAATATACAAGTAATACTGAAAACGTGCAAGAGGCAGTAAGCAACTATCTGGGTGGACCGGACAACATGGCTACTGACGTATGGTGGGCACGCAAATAATAACAATAAATGCTGAATAATTATGAAATTATATAAGAAATCATTCAAAGGAATTGCGCTGGCAGCTTTTTCCGTATTGGCATTGTCTGCCTGCTCTGACTGGACGGATTCAGAGAGTATTAAACTGAAAGAACCCGGAATCGACGAACAGTCTCCCGAACTATATGCCAAGTATCTGAAGAACTTGCGGGAATACAAGAATTCTGACCATAAGATTGTATACGGCTGGTTTGATAATAGTGAGAAAGTTCCTTTCAGCCGTGGACAGCACATGTCGGATGTTCCCGACAGTCTGGACGTAATTATTGCGACTACTCCCGATTTGGCGGAATTTGAATTGGAAGATATTGCAAATGTACATGAGAAGGGAACGAAAGTATTCTATTCCATCAGCTATGACAATATCTTGAAGGAACATACCGACAAGGTGAAAGAAGGAACAGAAACATCTGCATTCTCGGCTTATCTGTCGGCTGAGCTGAACAGACTGATAGCTCTTGAAGCACCTTTCGACGGTATTGTAGCCGAGTATCGTGGTAGCAATCCTATCTACATGTCCGAAGCCGACAAGGCTGAAGCAAAGGCAAATCAGGATACTTTCTTCGGTGTGATATCCAACTGGAAGAGTGCCAATTCAGGTAAGCAACTGGTGTTCCAGGGGTATCCTGCCAACCTGATAGGCCAGTCTGTGCTCTCTTCTTGTGACCATATCATCTTGATTACAAATGATGTCACGGATGTTGCCCAACTGGGGATAGAAGCGCTTCAGGCCTTGATGGCAGACGGTGTTCCGGCTGACCGCTTCATTGTATCGGCATCTACCGTCTCTCTGGATACAACAGATAAGACTACCGGATATTACAATGCTTTGAGAGCTCTGTCGGAAGCTGCTTATTGGGTGACAGAACCGTCTGCAGAGTTTACAAAAGCTGGTCTGGCTATTGAGAACATGCAGAATGATTATTACAATGCTACCAATACCTATCAATACGTGAGAGAAGCTATCAATATTATGAATCCTGCTCCTAAAAAATAAAAGAATATCATGAAACTGAAAAGTATATATTTAGTATCGATGGCATTATTGGCAGGTGTATTTGCTGCTTGTAATGATAATGACGTTGAGAATTTCGATAATCAGGTGTATATCAACGGCTCGGCGATGACCAGTACTGTGTTGTTGAAAAACACTGTTTCCGATACGGAAGGTTCATTCCGGATTTCAATGGCCCGTCCTGAATCGCAGGATATAACTATTGCCTTGAAGGCGGACCCTTCACTGGTAGCTACTTATAACGCTACCTATTATGACACAGCCGAGGCTCTGCCGGAAAACTATTATACGGTAGAAACTCCGCAGGCTACCATTTTGGCCGGTGCTGTCATTTCAGACGACATCACTGTCAGCTTCAAGAACTTGACGGAGCTGGACCGTGAGAAGGTATATGTATTGCCGGTTACGGTAGACCAGGCAAGCATCGGAGTCTTGAAGAGCTCCGGTACCATGTACTACGTGCTGAAGGGTGCTGCATTGATTAATACGGTTCCTGATATTACCAAGAATCTGGTTTACGTAACTTGGACCAATCCGGATGTTGCCAATAATATGAATAAACTGACGGCAGAAGCGTTGATTCGTGTAAGCAAGTTTGACAAGATGCTGACTTCCATTATGGGTATCGAAGGTAAGTTCCTGCTCCGCATCGGTGATGCCGGAATTCCTCAAAACCAGTTGCAGGTGGCTACAAGTAGCGGCAATGTGACCGATGAGAGTCTGGTTATTCCGACAAACGAATGGACACATATCGCTGTGACCTACGATGCGGATGCAAAAACAGTTATAATCTACATCAATGGTAAGAATATGCTGGAGACTACTTTGGACTGCGGAGTCGTGAACTGGGGCCAGACCATGACCGATGAAGGTAACGGATTCTGGATTGGCCATTCATACAATCGTGACCGTTGGTTGGAAGGTAATATCTCAGAGGTGCGTATCTGGAACAAGGTGTTGACATCAGCAGAAATCAATGCAAAGGACCACTTCTACCAGGTAGAGCCGGATGCTGACGGACTGGTTTCTTACTGGAAGTTCGATGAGGGCGCCGGTACTGCCATTCACGATTATAGCGGAAATGAGAACAATGCTACTGCAGTGGAATCATTGACTTGGACTGCTGTGGAACTGCCCGCTAAATAATTTAGTTATACCTTAATTCAAATAAAAAGATATTGATTATGAAATATATGAATCATGTAAAATCAGGCTTGCTGGCAATGGCTTTTGCATGTGCAGGAATATGCTTCACCGGTTGTGAAGATGATGTTGTCATCAACACCGGCAACAGTGACAAGCTGGATACTGTGGATGGCGTGTATGGCTATGTAAAGTCTGCCGCCGGTGCACGTGAACTTACTCCGATTTCTGTTTTTGGCGACAAGGTTGCTACCGGACATCTCTATTTTGAACTGAGCAAAGCTGCAGAGCAGGATGTTACGGTGACCTTCAAAGTGGACGAAGACGTTTTGGAGGCTTACAATAAGAAGAATGGAACAAGCTATAAAATGTATCCCGCCGATAAGCTGAGCCTGGCGAACGGTGGAACTGCCACTATCAAGGCAGGCGAACAGAAGTCGGCTTCTGTGGAACTGAATATCAATGCCGGAGGCACAATCGGACAGACTTATGCTGTTGCCGTTTCTGCATCTGCCAATAACGGTGTGGAAGTTTCTACAAACAATCAGGAATATATTTACTTGGTAAAGCCTTTGGCTGCTATTCCTGAGAGTATCAGTAAGGGTGATATACTTACACATTGCTTTGTGGAAGTAAATGACGAGAACATCTTGAATATGGGTGAATATACCATGAAGAGCAACGGAAAGCCTTTCTTTGATGTAGTCAGCATTTTTGCTGCCAACATCAATGTGGATAGCAAGACCGGTCGCGTACATGTTTTCTGCAATGACCAGGTTTCCTTCTTGCTGAGAAATGCGGATAAGTTCATCCGTCCTTTGCAGGCTAAGGGCATTAAGGTGGCTATGACTATTCTTGGCAACCATGACGAGGCTGGTATGGGTAACCTTTCGGAAGCTGCTGCCAAAGACTTTGCCAAGGAACTGAAAGCCTACTTGGATATTTATGGTTTGGATGGTATTGACTTTGATGATGAGTACACCAGCTACAACAACTCCAATCCCAGCCCCGGCTTCGAAACACGCTCACGTGCCAACTTCGCGCGTTTGGTTTATGAGTGCCGCCAGGTATTTGGCAACAAGTTGATTGGTGTGTATGAATATGGTTCGCTCGACTCTCCAGACGGTGAGGTAGAGGGTATGAAGGTAGGTGACATTGTGGACTATATGACCTACGGTTACTACCAGAATCAGAATCCCGAGGGAGCCTTTGGCCGTGAAGAGTCTCATTTTGAGAACCTGCCCAAATCCAAGTATGCTCCGCTGCCTTGGAAGATTAATGATGAGTTGAACGGAGGTTGGAGTGGATTTGACAAGAGCAAATTCCAGAAAGTGAAAGATGAAGGTTATGGCATTCAGATGTTCTACAATCCCAAACCGCTGGTGTATCAGTATTATACGTTGCTTTCGGAAATAAGTAAAGTACTTTTTGATGATGAAGTGGAGTGGAGCGGCAAGTACTGGAGCCGTATCGGTGAAGCTTATCAGGGCAAAATGTTGGGTTATGAAGATTTGGTCGGCGAGTGGAAAGTAACTTCCAGTAACTCTCTCTTTACCTATGTGGATGAAGAAGGCAATCCTCGCTGGTGGGATTGGAAAGGCAGTCAGGAGTTTGAGAAGAATGTAATTATAGAGAAGGATGAAGAAGGTACCGGATATGTGGTTTACAACTGGGGTACTTTCCCCGAAATCACCGGTAAGTATCCGATGCATTGCGATTACTATAACGGTGCACTGCTCATCTATCCGCAAACCATTCATGAGGGCGATGCTGAAGACCCTGCTACCTACAAGATGCATTTCGGTACTTACAGCAAGAATTTCCAGTGGAAAGCATATCCTAACTATGATGATTACTATATGGATGGTGCTATTGCTCCTAACGGTGATATGCATATCTATGGCTTGGGCAACAGATGGGCTATCAATCCCTATAAGTATGTAGGCGGTGAGATTGAGACCGACATCTTCCCCGATGTTCCTTACTTCGTGAGTGAGAACTATACGATGAAGAAGGTACGCTGATGCCGTGTTTTCCGTAAACTGAGGTTTCGGAAAACGGATGCTTGAACCTTTTCATACATGAAACAAAGGAGGGCTTTGCTCAAAGTAATAGGGCGGCCCTCCTCAAGCATTCTCATATAACAAGATTCTATTATGAAGCTATACACCTACTTATACAATAAACAATATGAAGAAAAACATGAAATCTAGTTCCATACTGTTGGGTGGACTTTTTCTGCTGGGGGCGGTTTGCAGCTGTACCCAGACGGCACCGGACTATGCGTCTTACGTCAATCCGTTCATCGGTACGGGTGGACATGGGCATACCTATCCCGGAGCGGTAGTTCCCAACGGGATGATTCAGCCCAGCCCCGACACGCGTATCTACGAGTGGGATGCCTGCTCCGGATATTACTATGCAGATACTACTATCAACGGATTTTCACATACCCACGTCAGCGGTACGGGTTGTGCCGATTACGGGGATGTGCTGCTGATGCCCACTGTAGGTCGGCAGGATTACCACTCCATGGGCTCGAAGAGCCAGCAGATGGCGTACGCCTCTGCCTTTTCCCACGAGAATGAAACAGCCGAACCGGGATATTATTCCGTATTTTTGGACCGCTACGGGGTGAAAGCCGAACTGACCTCTACCAAACGTGCGGCGATTCATCGCTATACCTTCCCGAAAGCGGAAGATGCAGGTTTTATCCTCGACCTGGATTACAGTATCCAGCGCCAGAAGAATGAACAGATGGAGCTGGAAGTAATCAGCGATACTGAAATCCGTGGACGCAAGAAGACTGTATATTGGGCTTTCGACCAGTATATCAACTTCTATGCCAAGTTCTCCAAACCATTCACCTATACGCTGGTCACGGACTCCATGGCATTGGACGAAGGCGGTCCGCTTCTGCCTACAGCTAAAGCTTTACTGCAATTCCAGACGGAGCCCAATGAGGAGGTATTGGTAAAGGTAGGTGTGTCTGCCGTGGATATGGACGGTGCCCGCAAGAATGTGGAAGCCGAAATCTCCGGATGGGATTTTGACGGTGTGCGCCGTGCTGCCCGCCAGCAGTGGAACACTTATCTTTCCAAGATTGACATCGATACGAAGGACAACGACCAGCGTACCATGTTCTACACGGCACTTTACCACACGGGTATGCAGCCCAACTTGTTTACCGATGCTGACGGACGTTACTTTGGTATGGACTTGAAGCCCCATCAAGGCAGGGTGGACGAGCCTATCTACACCATTTTCTCTTTATGGGACACTTTCCGTGCCTATCATCCGCTGATGACGATTATTGATCCTGAACTGAACGAGGCTTTCATCCGTTCGCTCATCCAGAAGTCCCGCGAGGGCGGCGTCCTGCCTATGTGGGAACTGGCCGGAAACTATACGGGTACCATGATTGGTTATCATGCAGCCTCCCTCATAGCGGATTCTTATGTAAAGGGATACCGTAACTTCGACGTGCAGGAGGCTTACAAGGCTTGCCTCCGTACGGCAGAATACGATACGACGGGTATTATCACCCATCCTTTGGTTGTGCCGCATCTGATGCCGCAGGCCAAGTACTGGAAGAACAAGATTGGCTACGTGCCTTGCGATAAAGACAATGAATCTGTGGCTAAAGCTTTGGAATATGCTTACGATGACTGGTGTATCTCCGTACTGGCAGGTGCCTTGGACGACGAAGCCAACCGCGATAAGTATGCGGCCTTTGCCGAGGGATATAAAGTTTATTTCGATCCGAGTACCCGCTTCATGCGCGGACTGGACAGTGAGGGCAACTGGCGTACGCCTTTCAACCCCCGCGCTTCCAATCACCGTAATGATGACTATTGCGAAGGTACGGCATGGCAGTGGACTTGGTTCGTTCCCCACGATGTGGACGGACTGGTGGAACTGATGGGAGGACGCGACGCCTTCATCGGCAAGTTGGATTCTCTGTTCACGGCCGATTCCAAGCTGGAAGGTGAATCGACCTCGGTGGATATTTCCGGTCTGATAGGCCAGTATGCCCACGGCAATGAGCCAAGCCATCACATTGCCCATCTCTACAACTACGTAGGCCAGCCCTGGCGTACGCAGGAGATTGTGGATGAGGTGCTGCATACGCTTTACTTCAACAACCCCGACGGACTTTCGGGCAATGAAGACTGTGGACAGATGTCTGCATGGTACATTCTGAATGCGATGGGCTTCTATCAGGTATGCCCCGGCAAGCCGGTATATTCCATCGGACGCCCGCTGTTCAACGAGGCGACCGTTCATCTGAAAGACGGCAAGTCGTTCAAGGTGATAGCCCACAACAACAGCCGCGACAACAAGTATGTGCGGAGCATTGTGCTGAACGGCAATAAGTTGGAGACTCCATTCTTCACGCATCAGGATATAGTGGACGGCGGTACGCTGGAGCTGACTATGGGCAGTGAACCGTTGAAGTGACACAGATAATATACAGAAGGGATGAGCCGAAAAAATCATAATCCTATATCGTGGGTTCCCACCGTATATTTTGCCATGGGATTGCCGTTTGTGGTGCTGAACATGGTTTCTGTGTTGATGTTCAAGGGGCTGGGTATCGGTGACGCGCAGATTGCTCTGTGGACGTCGCTCATCATGATGCCCTGGACGCTGAAGTTCCTTTGGAGTCCGTTCCTTGAAATGTTCAAGACGAAGAAGTTTTTCGTGGTACTGACGCAGATGGTTACCGGAGCAGGTTTTGCTCTGGTGGCTTTGGCGTTGCAGTTACCGTTCTTTTTTGCGATATGCATTGCGCTGCTGGCAGTGATTGCTTTCAGCGGAGCCACGCACGATGTGGCTACGGATGGTGTCTACATGTCGGAACTGAACAAGCAGGACCAGGCCAAGTATATCGGTTGGCAGGGAGCCTTCTACAATATAGCGAAGATTGTGGCGTCCGGCGGGTTGGTCTGGCTGGCAGGTGCCTTGCTGGTAGGTTTCGGTGGGGTGGAGGGTGCCACAGAGGCAGTCCGCCACGAGGCTACCCGGCATGCATGGATGACGGTGATGCTGATATTGGCGGCGGTGATGCTGCTGCTTGGCTTCTACCACATGCGCATGCTGCCATCGGGCGGTGCTGCCGCATCCGGCGCCAAGTCGGCAAGAGAGACGTGGGAGCAGTTGGTGGCGGTAATCAAGGATTTCTTCTTGAAGAAGCACATCTGGTACTATATAGCGTTCATTATCCTTTATCGCCTTGCCGAGGGTTTTGTCATGAAGATTGTCCCTCTTTTCTTGAAGGCGGAGCGTTCGGCAGGTGGCTTGGGACTGAATGAGCAGCAGATAGGTTTGTACTACGGCACTTATGGGGCGGCAGCCTTTGTGCTGGGGTCACTGTTGGCAGGCTATTACATTTCGCACCGGGGATTGCGGCGGACGCTGTTCTCTCTGTGCTGCATCTTCAATCTGCCTTTTGTGGCGTATACCCTGCTTGCCATGTACCAGCCGGAAAGCGGGTTGCTGATAGGTAGTGCCATCGTGCTCGAGTACTTCGGTTATGGTTTTGGTTTTGTGGGACTGACTTTGTTCATGATGCAGCAGGTGGCGCCGGGAAAGCACCAGATGGCACATTATGCCTTTGCTTCGGGCATCATGAATCTGGGTGTGATGTTGCCGGGCACAATCAGCGGTTTTGTCAGCGACTGGTTGGGGTACGAGGCGTTCTTTACCTTCACGCTGTTTGCCACCATTCCGGCGTTCCTCATTACGTACTTCATACCATTTACGTATGCCGATGAGAAGAAACAACAATAACCAATTAATAATATAGAGCAATTATGAGCAACAAAATCACAATGCCTTGGGAAGAACGGCCGGCAGGCTGTAAGGATGTAATGTGGCGTTATTCGGAGAATCCCGTAATAGACCGCTACCATATTCCGTCGTCGAACAGCATTTTCAACAGTGCGGTGGTTCCGTTTAAGGATGGTTATGCCGGTGTGTTCCGTTGTGACAACCGGGCGGTGCAGATGAATATCTTTGCCGGTTTCAGCAAGGACGGCATCCACTGGGAAATAGAGCATGAGCCAATCAAGTTCAAGGCCGGGAATACGGACATGATAGAGTCCGAATATAAATACGATCCGCGCGTGACATGGATTGAGGACCGCTACTGGATTACGTGGTGCAACGGCTACTACGGCCCCACCATCGGCATCGGCTATACTTTCGATTTCAAGGAGTTCTTCCAGTGCGAGAATGCTTTCTTGCCTTTCAACCGCAACGGTGTGTTGTTGCCTCAGAAGTTCGATGGCAAATATGCGCTCTTGAGCCGTCCCAGCGATAGCGGACATACTCCTTTTGGCGACATCTACATTAGCTTCAGCCCTGACATGAAATTCTGGGGCGAACACCGCCATGTGATGGCTCCTACGCCTTTCCCCGAAAGTGCCTGGCAGTGTACCAAGATAGGGGCAGGTTCGGTACCGTTCCTCACGGACGAGGGCTGGCTGATGTTCTATCACGGCGTGATAACCACTTGCAACGGTTTCCGTTACTCCATGGGGGCGGCTATTCTGGATAAGGACAATCCTGCCAAGTTGCTCTACCGCACCCGTGAGTATCTGCTTGCGCCGGCTGCTCCATACGAACTGGCAGGCGATGTACCCAATGTGGTGTTCCCTTGCGCAGCATTGCAGGATGGAGAACGTGTAGCTGTATACTACGGTGCAGCCGATACGGTAGTGGGGCTTGCCTTTGGCTATATCCGCGAGATTCTGGAGTTCACGAAGCGCACAAGTATTTTGTAAGCACCAAGCAGTTGGCAGGCGCTCGGTATTGCTGAAAAGCGCCTGCCGTAACTGCCTTATACTTAGTGTAATATCACTGCAAAGATACTGCATGCTTTTTGCAGTGCTACTGCAAAGCCGTTGCAGCGCCACTGCAAAGCTGATGCAGCGTCACTGCAAAACTGTTGCAGCGCTACTGCAAAGTAGTTTGCAGTGTCACTGCAGACCGTTTGCAATAACTTTGCAGAGTGCATGCAATGACACCGGCATGGGTAGCGTGCTCACTAACTAATAAAGAACAAATCCTTACTATATTATGAAACGACTGATTACTTTCTGTATCATCTCCTTTGGAATGCTCACGGCATCTATGGCTGCGGAGAAGCATCCTGCGGACTATGTGAATCCTTTTGTCGGTACCACCAACTTCGGTACCACGAATCCGGGAGCCGTCTGTCCCAATGGAATGATGTCCGTAGTGCCCTTCAACGTGATGGGTTCGGAGGACAACAAATACGATAAAGATGCCCGCTGGTGGTCTACTCCCTATGAGTATCACAATTGTTTCTTCACCGGATACTCGCATGTCAATTTGAGCGGTGTGGGCTGTCCGGAATTGGGTTCTCTGCTGCTGATGCCCACTACGGGAGAGCTGTCCGTAGATTATAAGGAATATGGAAGCCGCTATAAGGACGAGCAGGCATCCCCCGGATATTACAGCAACTTCTTGACCCGCTACAATGTGAAGACGGAAGTGACGGCAACTCCTCGCACGGGTGTGGCGCGTTTCACCTTTCCTGCCGGGCAGAGCCATGTGCTGCTGAACCTGGGCGAAGGCCTGACCAATGAATCGGGAGCTTTTCTGCGCCAGACGGGTAAATGCGAGTTTGAAGGTATGAAGCTGCTGGGTACTTTCTGCTACAACCCACAAGCCGTTTTTCCCATCTACTTTGTGATGCGTGTCAACAAGCAGCCCGCCGCTTCGGGCTACTGGAAGAAGCAGCGCCCCATGACCGGTGTAGAGGCCGAATGGGACCCCGATAACGGACGCTACAAACTTTACACCCGCTACCAGAAGGAACTGGCGGGAGATGATATCGGCGCCTATCTTACATTCGATACCGAAGAAGGCGAGCAGGTGGAAGTCCAGATGGGAGTCTCTTTTGTGAGCATGGAGAATGCCCGCCTCAATCTGGATACCGAGCAGCAGGGAAAGAACTTCGGTCAAGTGCTGGAAGAAGCTCGTCGCCGCTGGAACGATGACCTTTCGCGCATCCTTGTAGAAGGAGGTACGGAGGAACAGAAAACCGTTTTTTATACGGCACTCTATCATACGCTGATACATCCCAATATCCTGCAGGATGTGAATGGGGAATATCCCGCTATGGAGAGTGATAAGATTTTGACTACCCAAGGCGACCGTTATACCGTCTTTTCTTTGTGGGACACTTACCGCAATGTGCACCAGCTTCTTACGCTGGTATATCCCGAACGGCAATTGCAGATGGTGCGCTCCATGCTCGACATGTACCGCGAACACGGCTGGCTTCCCAAATGGGAACTCTACGGCCGTGAGACGCTGACCATGGAAGGTGACCCTTCCATCCCCGTCATCGTCGACACCTGGCTGAAAGGTCTGCGCGACTTTGATATAGAACTGGCCTACGAAGCCATGCGCAAGGGAGCCACCCTGCCGGGAGCGGAGAATCTGCTCCGACCGGACAATGACGACTACGTGTCATTGGGATATGTGCCCCTGCGGGAGCAGTATGACAATTCCGTTTCACATGCCCTGGAATACTATATTGCCGACAATGCCTTGTCGCGCATAGCTGCTGCGCTTGGCAAGAAGGAGGATGCCCGTCTGTTCCACGAACGTTCGCTGGGCTACAAGCATTATTACTGTAAGGAGTACGGTACTTTCCGTCCCATCTTGCCGGACGGAGAATTCTATGCTCCTTTCAATCCTATGGAAGGTGAGAATTTTGAGCCCAGCCCCGGCTTCCACGAAGGCAATGCCTGGAACTATACTTTCTATGTTCCCCACGATGTGAAAGGGCTTGCCCGGCTCATGGGTGGAAAGAAGCCGTTCGTAGACAAGCTTCAGCGCGTGTTCGACGAAGGACTGTACGACCCTGCCAACGAACCGGACATTGCATACGCCCATCTTTTCTCTTATTTCAAGGGTGAGGAGTGGCGCACGCAGAAAGAGCTGCACCGCCTTTTGCAGAAGTATTTCAAGAATGCCCCCGACGGAATTCCCGGCAATGATGATACCGGAACGATGTCTGCTTGGGCTATCTTCAATATGATGGGCTTTTATCCGGATTGTCCCGGAGAACCGGCTTATACGCTGTCTACTCCGGTATTTGATAAGGTGACCATAAAGCTCGACCCTAAGTATTGGGGACGCGACCAACTGGTGATAGAGACGGAACGCCCGTCGGCAGAGTCGCTTTATATCCGTGAAATGGAACTAGGAGGAAAAAAACTGTCCCGATATCGTATCACTCATGAAGAACTGGTGCAGAGTGGAAAACTGCGATTTAGTCTTCGATAGGTATTGTGAGTCAGGATAGCATCGGTGATGGTTTAGGTTGCCCGTCGTTGACAGAGTTCATGTCAGTGGCGGGCTTTTCTATGCAGGTTGGCTTCCGGCAGGTTGATAGGGTATTTCGAACCAGAATTCGGAACCTTTCCCCGGAATAGAGCTGACGCCCACTTTTCCGTTCATTTTCTCGGCAATCATGGTGCAGATGGAGAGTCCGAGACCCGTGCCTTGTTTAAAACTGTTTAGCTTGACAAAGCGTTCGAATACATCCTTTTGCTTTTCAGGAGGAATGCCGCAACCGGTATCACGGACAAAGAAGCGAATCCTGTCTTCTTGCGGCAGGTGATAACCAATGTCGATGAAACCTTCTTCCGTATGCTTGAGGGCGTTTGACAGATAGTTGTTCAGTACTTGTCTTACCCGTTTGGGGACTGTGTGAATAATACAGTAATCCGCACCGGGCAGGAGACGTATACTGACTTCGGACGGAAGTTTCAGTTTTGCCATCGTCTGCATTTCATCAAGCGTCTTGTTTACATCCATATCTCCTTCTGTGAATTCGAGAATGCCAGCTTCGATGCGTGACAGGTCGAGAATATCATTAATCAGTTGCAGCAGCAGTTGGGTGTTTTCTTCGATGATATGTATGTATTCCTTTGTATCTTCGTCTTGTATATAATCGGCAAGTAAGGCTCAAAAATCGGCTGAAACTCGGATATAATCGAAACATAATTCAGATACAAAATCGCTCTATTATTCAATAATTTACGAAATCGGAATAATTATCGCATTTTTGTTTGGAGTTGTTTTTGAGTTGTCGTTTTTTTGTTGTTATTTTGTTACTCGTTAGAATCATCAACAACAAAAGTAACAAAAATGGCAGAATCAAAAGAACCGATACGCCTCCGACAGAGAAAGACAGCCTCGGGGAACATATCCCTTTACCTCGACATTTATCTCAACGGAAAAAGGACGTATGAATTTCTAAAAATGCACCTGATTCCCGAACGGACGAGAGCCGATAGGGAGAGGAATCGGGAGACGCTCAAACTCGCCGACGCAATCAGGGCGAAACGTGTCGTCGAACTCAGGAACGGACAGTTCGGTTTTCAGAACCGACCGTCCGCCTCTATCCGATTTTTCGATTATTACAGGGAGATGTGCGAAAAACGCCTCGGAGAGGAAAGCCGAGGAAATTGGGGGAATTGGTTTTCCTGTCTCCACCACCTGAAAAAGTACGAGAAGCGGGAAACGATAACCCTCGGCGAGATAACCCCCGAATGGGTTCAGGGATTCAAAGACTATCTCGAAAACGACGCTGTCGCTTGGGGACACGATTTCAGAAAACGAATCAAGGACAAACCCCTCGCTCGAAACTCGAAACTCTCCTATTTTAATAAACTTCGTGCCTGTCTGAATCAGGCTTACGAGGAACAGATTATCCCGACAAATCCTCTCCGAGGTATTGAGGGGTTCAAACCCGAGGAGGGAACTCGTATGTATCTGACACTCGACGAGGTTCGGAAACTCGCCAAAACGGAGTGCGAATACCCACAAATAAAAGCTGCGTTCCTGTTCTCCTGTCTGACAGGTCTCCGTCGGAGCGACGTTCTCCGTCTGACATGGGGAGACATTCATAAACAAGGGGATTTTACCCGAATCATTTTCAGACAGAAGAAAACGAGCGGACAGGAGTATCTCGACATATCTCCACAGGCGGCGGAACTTATGGGGGAACGAGGTCTCCCCGACGAACACGTATTTACAGACATACATTCCCCGTCCTGCACGAATAACACTCTCAAACTATGGGTGGCAAGAGCGGGAATCAATAAGACGATTACGTTTCACTGCGCCAGGCACACGTTCGCCACGCTTATGCTTGACATTGGAACGGACATCTACACGGTCTCGAAACTCCTCGGACATCGAGACCTATCGACGACGCAGATCTACGCAAAGGTTATGGATAAAAACAAACAGGCGGCAGTCGCCTCGATACCGACGATTCTACCGCCTGATATAACATCGGACGAAAAGGAATAAAACAGAATCAGGACAGACGTTCAGTCGCTCGTCCTGATTTTCTTTTTTCGGGACATTATTTCGCCCCGTCCTGTCAGCAACCATTCTGCTGAGACGTCGTAATCTTCGACGAGATAGGACAGCCAAGAAGCCTGAAAAATGTCTCTTGCCCTGTCTTTTTCGAGAGAGTTCAGATTCCAACGGTTTATGCCGTAACGAGCCGTGAAAGTCTGTTTCCCACGGATTACCTTTGTCTCTTTCAGGTAATATAGAGCCTGAAAAAAACGGTCTATTACTTTTTGACTGTCCTCTGTCTGCATAACTCCTCCGATTTAGCGTTTGCGGCGGCGAATTTCGCCTCCAATTCCGTCTGACGTATGTTTAACTGTTCCCGCCACTTTTCGAGCGTCTCAGGCGAGAAAACGGGTTTTCTGCCGACCGTTACCGCCTGTTCGTATTCGTGGATTTCCTCGGGCGACATCACGGGGATATATTTTTCGAGTTCGAGAATAGCCTGAACCTGTGCGAACGCCTCCCGTTGGAGCGTGAACAGTTTCCCGATTTCGAGCATTTCGCCACTCCCGAGGAGCAGCCACCGTGCGCTGATTTCGGGTAGGCGTTCAAGAATCGTTACGAGTGGCGTAATCCCGAAATTCTCTCCTCTTAGGAGTTTCGACAGGTATTGTGGCGTCCACCCCATCAAGGAGGCGAACTCCGTCTGTTTGCCTCCCGTTTTATAGCGGATTATTTCGAGCAGCCTGTTATTCATTTGAAACGGATTTTACGTTCATATTGTCGAGAATATAAGTCCCGAAAAATAGTTTTCCTCCTGTATTCCTATGGGCGAGAAACCTATCTTTGTCGTCCCATGCGTGGAGAACTCCGTCGATATGGTATATACTATTCCCGTCAAGTTTCGCTGCTGTCTGAGAATCAACACGACCTAAGACACGAATCTCTATCGGAGTAATAATATATTTATGCGCACCGCTTTTATCTTCAATATCGGAGATGCAATCAATAGCAGAGAACAGAGCAGAAACAGAATCCCCATTCTCGAATAGTTCCTCGAACTTAAAATCAACACCATTTAGGGTTTTAGGAGATTCTCCAATATATGATTTTCCAAGAACCTGAATAGAATCCATAACCGCTCTTTTGGCAATTTCATTTGAGCCGAAATTCGGATACTCTCCAATTATACGGTCTGCATAACTCACTACAAATGGTTTTCCCTCGGGGGAAGAACAAGAGGCGTAAAGAAAAGCCGCCAACATATACAAAATTATCCTTTTCATATCATTAATACTTTGGAATTATTCTCTGAAAGTTTCCGAACCCGATTATCCGACAGCGGCAGAGGTTGCAGCGTCGTCCCGTCGGGCAACTGTTTTTTCTTTTTCTGCAAGTTGAGATTTCAGGAGCGAAATCAGGTCGTCTATCTGTTTGTCTCGGGCTGACAGGCTCTGTGCCTGTGCCTGAATAACCGACCACACGTTCTCGGGGACAAACACCCCGTTTTGCCCGTTCGGGTTATTATTTTCCCCTGAAATAAGCAGGTCTCCCTCTCCTGTTAAAATCCAAACTCCGTTTATATTTCCATCAAGCGAACAGAGGCGATTTATGAACTTTTCAGCCAATGGAACCTTGCCATTCACTATCTGAGAGAACGAGGATTTCCTGTAACCGAGTTTTTCAGCAAGTTCGGTCTCGTTCTCCGCAACCTCCTGAAATATCAGCCAGTTAATTGCTCGTTTAAGTCGTCTTAACACGTCGTCCATATCGTTAAAAATATATAAAATCGTAACTTTTATCGGATTTATTTTTCTAAAATCCAAACTTTGTTTATATTTGCAACCGATAACGGTTTTAACTGCGTACAAAGTTACGAAATAAGAACTAAAATCGGAAATAAACCAATAAGTAAAATCGGAAATTTAACATTAACAAAATTATACGATTATGGAACAGACACCTGTATTCAAGACCGAATGCCAAGCCGAGCGGGAAAAGCGGGATTTGGCTATTTACGACGAATGGAACAAACTCGTCGCCGTCGAGGGACAGAGCCGTACTCTCGTAACTGAACACCTGATGAAGAAATATAACATTCATTCAGGAGGGACTATCTATGTTATCCGCAAGCGTGTTGAGAAACGTCTGAAAGCAGAGGAGGGCAAGAAATGAGCAAACTGTCTCCCGAGGCTCAAAGAGCAAAATATAAGTACAACAAAAAGTACGTGGACGCATATTGGGAACGTAGAGCGAGACGGACTGAAACGACCGAGGAGAGGAACTCGGGACGTTCTGTCAGAAAGACCGTCGAGCGTTCCTCCGTCGAGGTTCGTATCTCGTTTCCTGAAATTGACGTTCCGTATCGTCCGTCCGTCTCTCGGGACAACAAATCGGACGAACAGTATATCAAGGCACTTGAAACCTCAAACAAAGCACTGAACGGGGAGAACAGGCGTCTCGCCCGTCTCCTGAGAAAGTATCAGGAAATCATAGAGGTTGGAGTTCGCTCTGAATTATTGAATCTTAAATCGGAGACGCTATGAAAGTGAATTGGAAAAAGGTCAGACAGTATTCACTGCTCTACCTCCTGTTCGGGATAGGGTTCTTTGCATTTATGCTCGTTGCAGGCGACGACGACCCGAGCAATCCTCTCCCGTTCGGACGCTGGCTGGCTATAAAGTCGGTTGCTATGGCGGTTTTGGTCGCCTGTGTATTCACGGGTAAGTATCTAAACAAAATCGGACTGTTCTCTGAGATTGATTTCGAGGAGAACGACGAGGACGAAAATATCTGAGATTATGGGACAGGAATTTCAACAAGAAATGACAGACAAACTCGACAGAATCGAGCGTCTATCTCTGATAGCGGCTAAACCTGTTCTCCTCGTCGAGGAGGCGGCGATTTTCACAGGATTCAGCGTTCAACATCTTTACAGGCTGACGAGCGCAAAACAAATCCCACACTACAAGAAAGACCGAAAACTCTATTTCAAAAAATCGGAGTTGGAAGAATGGATGCTCGAACACCGAGTTCAGACGAACGAGGAAATCGAGAGAAAGGCTGAACAAATCATTCGACACAAAAGGAGGTAATTATGGAACAATCAGACACGAAGTCCCCGAAACTCCTGATAAAACAGGCGTTCGAGCGGGGCGAGCGTTTAACGACGCTGACAGGAAATCAAATCGGACATACAGTAGATTTCCGAAAGGTCGTCTCCGAACTGAGAGACGATGGATTCCAAATCAAAGACTATTGGGAGAAAGCCCCCGACGGTCGGAAATTCAAAGTTTATTATCACGAAATGCAAAGCCCGAAGCAGTCAGAGGGCATAACTAAATAACAGTGTTTTATGGAAAACGAAATTATCGAAATCAAACAGGCGGACGTAATCTCCGCAATCAACCGAGCAGAGGTCGATATTCAAATCTCGACCGCAAAGCAGTATCCACGAGACCTGCCCCGTGTCCTGAACACTATCGCCACCTATGCGACAATGGACAAAGAGACCGCCGAGGACTGTTTCTACGTCCTCCGCCGAAAGGATAAGGACGGGAACGATTCCGTTATCGAGGGACTGTCCGTCCGTATGGCTGAGATTATAGCCTCGGCATGGGGAAACCTACGCATTCAGACCCGAATCGTCGGGAATGACGGGCGCATGATAACCGCTCAGGCAATGTGCCACGACCTCGAATCGAACGTCGCCGTCTGCAAGGAGGTCTCCCGCTCGATTATGACGAAAAAAGGATTTACATATTCTCAGGATATGCAAATCGTTACGGGTAACGCAGCATCCGCAATCGCTTTCAGAAACGCCGTCCTGTCTGTTATCCCGAAAGCGGTAACAAAGAAAATCATCAACGAGGTAAAGAACGTCGCCCTCGGTCAGTCGATAGACCTCGAAACGAGCAGACAGAACGTCCTCGCATATTTCAAGAAACTCGGCGTTACTCAGGAGCAGATTTTCCTCTATCTCGGCGTCAAATCTCTCGACGAAATCGACAAACAGAGGATTTTCGAGCTGCGAGCCACGGCGAACGCAATCAAGGAGGGAACGACGACCGTTCAGGAAACATTCATCAACCCAGAAAAGGAGGCGAAAGCACAGGCGGCAGCGGAGAAGAAAGCCGAGACCGCTCAGGACAGAGCCGCCGCCGCTATCGTCCGTTCAACGGGAGCAGCCGCCACAGTAGAGGTTACAGAAGTCGAGGAAATCGACCCGAACACAGGAGAGGTAATCAAGTCTAAGAAATCATCTAAAAAATAAGTTTATGGAAATCAAAAAAGAAAATGTTCTCGCCGCTTACGAGACAGCCCGCAAAGCGGGTGCAGACAGCACAATGAAAGTTCTCGAATCTCTCTTTGGGGAGGAGACGTTCAAGCCAAAAGACGTTACAGAGCGAATCAAGACGTTCGAGGACGCCTGTCAGGAACTCGGCGAGGAGCATCCGTTCGTCGTCGCATACAGAGCCGTCGAGGACATCGACGAATGCGGAGAGGACATCGAGGCGTATCTGAAACTCCGAATTATCGTTGCAGCCCTGAACGAGGGTTGGACACCTAAACTCAAAGAGGACGAAATTCTATATTATCCGTGGCATTGGCTCTACACTCAGGACGAAATAGACAATATGGACGAGGACGAGCGAAAGGAACGGCGTATGATGCAGACAGGCGACTATGCAACAGGATATGCGGGTTTCGCCTCTGCGCGCTCGGCTGACGCCCCCTCGAGTACGTATGCGTACTTCGGCTCTCGCCTTTGCTTAAAGAGCAGCGAACTCGCCTCGTATTGCGGGAAACAATTCATCGGAATATGGGCTGATTTCCGCCTGATACGACGCTGATAAACCGTTCAGGAGGGTAACTCTCCGTTGCCCTCCTGAACTCCCTGTAAAAACGAAATTTAATCAAAATAACAGAAAAATGGCAAGGTTGGATATTGAGCGACAGACACAACTCGAACCGCTTAGAATGGAATACGCCAAAGAGCAAATATCCGCTCTTGGATATGAAGTATCCGAACACGACGGGAACGAACTCAGATTCTCCCATAGAGGGAAAATCGTGAAATTTTTCCCTTATAGCGGATGGGCAACAGGAGCGACAATCAAAGACGGACGAGGTCTCCGCAAATTATTGAACCAATTAAAATCATCAAAACAATGAGTAACACAGTAATACGTCCAAAAGACAGAGCCGAATGGCTCAAAGTGAGAGAATCAGGAATCGGTTCGTCCGAAGTTGCAACGATTATCGGTCTGAACCCGTGGGAAACCCCGTATCAGTTATGGAGACGCAAAATAGGTCTCGACGCTCCGAAACAGGAGAATTTCGCTATGAAAGCGGGACACTATTTGGAGGATGCCGTCGCTCAGTTTTGGCACGACGAAACGGGTCGAGACATCATCAAACGCAGTGCAATAGATTGGATAATTCGAGACGACGAGCGTCCGTTCCTGCAGGTCTCTCCCGACAGAACATTTTGGCTTGGGGAAAGCCGTTCTCCGAACGACAAAGGTATTCTCGAATGTAAGACGACCCAAATGTCAATCGACGCCGACGACATTCCAAAGCATTGGTTCTGTCAGGTTCAGTATCAACTCGGAGTTGCAGGTCTCTCGTTCGGCTCTCTCGCTTGGCTTTGCTCAGGTCGGGAGTTTGGTTACAAGGACATCGCCCTCGACCCTGAGTTTTTCGGCTGGCTGATTTCTGAGGTCGAGCGTTTTTGGGTCGATAACATTCAGGGACGGCAGGAACCCGCAGCGACGAACGTAAGCGACGTTCTCCTGAAATACAACCGCCACACCGACGGAAAGATTATCGAGACCACAGAGGAGATTTTCGACGCATACAAATCGCTCAAAGAAATCCGACAGGAAATCGACGCTCTCGACGCCCATAAGACAGAATTGGAGGAGAAAATTAAACTCGCATTTGGAGACGCTGAGGGACTGTCGTTCGGAGGACAGACAATCGCAACATGGAAAGCCCCTAAAGCCTCGACGAAGTTCGACGCCAAAGCGTTTCAGGCTGCACATCCTGAACTCGCTCGGGAGTTTACTGTTCCAAGTCAGGGAGCGAGACGATTCCTCCTCAAATAAACGAATATCCTGTTCAGATAATGATTTCGCAGTATGATAACCATATCCAACAAGCAGCGGGACGACATCGTCCGATACCTCGACCTCCTATGTCAGACATTAGAGGGAGACAATACACGGATTTTCAACACGAAACGCCTTGCCCGAAAACTGTCGAAAACGCTGGAATCGAAACAGCCTGTTTCAGCCTCCGAATTACCTGAACAGTTAAAATTTTCTCGCAAAACAAAGTGATTACGATATAATCGTTATAACTTTGCAATAACCAAATTATAACAGAATGATAACAGATAAAAATATAAATCTCCGTGTATGGGAGGGTCAGCCGAAAGACGTCCCGACGTTGCTGTTTAGCGTGGTTAGCCCTAATCACGGGGATTTTTTCTTTTGATATGATTACACTAAGGGAAAATCAGTCTGAACCGATAGCGAAAGCGATTCAGTTTTTTCAGGAGGAAAAGCCGAAACCGAGCCTGATAGTTCTCCCGACGGCGTGGGGAAAATCAATCCTGACAGCGTTCGTAGCAAAAAATACCACTGACAGGCTCTTGGTTCTCCAGCCATCGAAAGAACTCCTCGAACAAAACTACTGCAAGTATATGAATCTATGCGGGGATTTCGGGACAAATGCTGGAATTTATTCCGCATCGTTCGGACGAAAGGAAATCGCTCAAATAACATACGCCACAATCGGTTCTATCAAGAACCTCGGGGAGACGTTCAAACGATACGGATTCTCGAAAATGCTAATCGACGAGGCACATCTATATCCCCGAGAGGCTGACAGTATGCTCGGGCGATTTTTGAAAGACAGCGGAATTACACACGTCCTCGGGATAACGGCAACACCTGTCAAGTTACAGACGAACAGGGACAGGGACGGACAGACGTTCTCAAAACTCGTTATGCTGACGAGCCGTTCCAAGAAAGGAAATTTCTATAAAGACATTATCCACGTCGGACAGGTTCAGGAAATGGTTCGTCTCGGATTTTGGTCTCCGCTACTGTATGAGACCGCATCGTTCGACGACAGTCTCCTCGTTTTCAACTCCTCAAAATCAGAGTACACGGAGGACAGTGTTCAACGGGCATACGACGCAAACGGAGGAACTCAGGGAATCGTCGAGACACTCGACAAACACCCCGAGAGAAAACACGTCCTTGCGTTCGTTCCGTCCGTTCAGGACGCTATCGACCTGTCTCAGAGATACCCGAACTCAGGAGTTATATACGGCGAGCAGGACAAACGGGAAAGAGAACAAACCGTCGCCAGATTTCGCTCGGGAGAGATACGGGTTCTGTTTAACGTCCGAGTTCTCTCGACGGGTTTTGACTTTACGGGGATAGACTGTATCGTCCTCGGAATCTCGACAGCCTCAATCGCCCTGTATTATCAGATTATCGGACGAGGAACTCGAATCGACCCTGAGAAACGAGACTGTCTTATTTCAGACCTCGGAGGAAACGTCGAGAGGTTCGGACGGGTCGAGGACATCATTTTCGAGAAAGGTCGTCTGTGGAGAATGTTCGGAACAGGAGGACGCCTCCTGTCAGGCATACCGATTCACGACATCGGGAAATACAGTCGGGAGGACACTCAGGCGATAGACGCCCAAAAAGTCGCCCCTATTGAGGTTATGCCGTTCGGCAAATATCAGGGAGAGCGCATCGCAAATATTCCTCTGAATTATCGTCAATGGATGATACGTTCGTTCGATTGGAATGCCCGAAACGAGAAACTCCGACAATCAATCTTAGCAACAATGTAGAACAGGAGGTAATTATGGGACGACCAAAGAATAATTCAGCCGAGTATTTCAGCCACGACGCCGATATGAGAAACGACGTCAAGGTAAAAGCACTGAGGAGACGGTTCAGCCACACGGGATATGCAGTGTGGAACTATATCCTCGAAACCCTGACGGACAGCGAAAATTTCGAGTTGGATTTCCGAGAAGTGAATCGGGAACTCCTCGCCGCTGACTATGAACTCTCGGTCGATGAACTGACAGAAATCGTCGAATACGCCTGTCGAATCGACCTCCTCCAAATGTCAGAGGACGGCACAATCCTGTTCTCTGCTGCGCATAAACGCCGTTTCGCTCAACTCTTGGAACGTCGCTCGAAACTATCTCAGGCGGGCAAAAAAGGAATGGCGAGCCGCTGGAATAACGCTAACGAGGATATAACCACGAATAAGGAGGTTATAACTCAGGATAGCAAAGAAAAGGAAACTAAAGTAAAGGAGAGTAAAGGAAAGAAAATAGAATATCCTTATCAGGATATAGTCGCCCTGTGGAACTCTGTCTGTTCCTCTCTCCCGAAAATCAAGTCTCTCAACGACAACAGGCGACAGAAAATACGTCTCCGCCTCGCCGAGTTCTCGGACGACAGTAGCCGTTGGCTATCCGTCTGTCAGGAGATATTCGAGAGGATTCAGGCGTCGAAATTCCTCTGCGGAGGAAACAACTCAGGCTGGACGGCGTCGTTCGACTGGGTTTTCGAGAACTCGAAAAATTGGCTGAAAATAGTCGAGGGCAACTACGACAACGACCGAGGCTCTCGTTCTGCGGCGAATAGAGGCTCTCTGCCGAGCGTAAATCTCGGAGTGGGAGAACGAATCGACGAGGAGACGGGACGCCGCACATACGGCTCAGGACGAGCCACAATCCCGAACGACGCTCCACCTCGTCCCTCTGATAAACACGCTTGGGACAATAAATCGAAAAATTGGATTCTGTTATGAGATTGAATTGGGAAAAATACGGAATATCCGCCCCGTTCGGGTCGAGGTCAGGGAACAAAAAGGTTTTCTGCCCCCAATGCCATGACGAACGTCGGGACAAACGGGACAAAAGCCTGTCGATAAACCTTGCGACGGGCGAGTTTCATTGCCACTACTGCGGTTTCTCAGGCTGCGCCGCCGAAAAGGAATCGTGGGAACGGGAGGAGCGTCCGTGGCATAACTACGCCCCAATCAAGCGACAGAAACCCGAATACAAGAAACCGACACCACGCCCAGTTTCCCCGATTTCTCCGAAAGCCCTTGCGTGGTTCGCCTCCCGAGGAATCTCCGAACAGACACTCGTCGAAATGAAAGTAACCGAGGGACAGGAATGGATGCCTCAGAAACAGGGACAGGCGAATACAGTTCAGTTTAATTACTACCGAGACGGGGTTCTCCTGAACACGAAATTCAGAACGGGAGACAAATGTTTCAAACTCTGTTCAGGGGCGGAACTCCTCCCGTATAACATCGACGGAATCAAAGGGCAGAAAGAATGTATCATCACGGAGGGCGAAATGGACGCCCTATCATTCTATGAGTGCGGACGCCATGACGTCGTTTCCGTCCCGAACGGGGCGAACGCAAACCTCGACTATCTCGACGATTATATCGAGGACTATTTCGACGATAAAGAGACGATTTTCATAGCCTCCGACACTGATACGAAAGGCGTCCTCCTGAGAGACGAACTCGTCCGTCGTTTCGGGGCTGAACGCTGCCGAATCCTCGAATACGGAGAGGGCTGCAAGGACGCAAACGAACACCTCCAAAAATACGGGAAACAGAGCCTCCTCGAATGTCTTTCCGCCGCTCCCGAAATTAAATTGGAGGGCATTTTCACTGTCTCCGATTTTGAAGCGTCCCTCGACGCCCTGTTTGAGAACGGAATGCAGAAAGGCGTTACAATCGGGCACGAGTGTTTCGACCGTCTCCTGTCGTTCGAGACGAAACGTCTCTGTATCGTTACGGGAATCCCTGGCAGCGGAAAATCCGAGTTCATCGACGAGATAGCCGAGCGGCTCAATATCCGTTACGGCTGGAGGTTCGCTTATTTTAGCCCCGAGAACGCCCCTCTCGCCTATCACGCCTCTAAGCTGATAGAGAAATTCACGGGTAAGAAGTTCGATAAACAACACCTGACATACGGAGAATACAGACAGGTCAAAGACCACCTCGAACAGAATTTCTATTTCATATCCCCGTCGGAGAATTTCCAAGTCGATACGATTCTCGACAGGGCAAAATACCTCGTCCGCCGACGGGGAATCAAGGCTCTCGTAATTGACCCGTACAACAGGCTCGAATCGACGAGAGGAAAACTCAACGAGACCGAGTATATCTCGGAACTCCTCGACAAACTGACGAATTTCGCTCAGATAAACGATATTTTGATAATCCTGATGGCTCACCCGACGAAAATGCAGAAGAACAAAGACGGAGAGCCTGAGATTCCGAGCCTATACGATATAAGCGGATCTGCGAATTTCTACAACAAAGCGGATTTCGGAATCGTCGTACATCGCAACCGTCTCGACAACACGGTCGAGGTGTACGTCAAGAAAGTAAAATTCAGACACCTCGGAGAGTGCGGAATGGCTCTTTTCAAATATAACCTGAATAACGGTCGATACGTCCCGTACACGAACGGAATCGAGCCTGTTTGGGACAATGACAACCATATACAGAAAGAACTCCTCAGACGGGCGCAGGAGGCTGAACAGGCGGCGAGATTCAATTTCGACGACGACCTCCCGTTCGGAGGGAACGAGGACGAGGAGGACTGCCCGTTCTGATAACAACAATATAACAACGTAATAACAACCTTATAGCAGCGATATGGAAACAAAGCAATTTACAAACCCTGACAGGAACAGGTATTATGGTCTGAGACAGGGGGACGTCGTTATCCCTCAATATCAGAAAGAGAGGATTTGCGAGGTCGAACGTCTCGGATTCCTGAATAATAACAGCGTTCGACTGCGAGACCTCGAAACGGGCGAACTGTTCGACTACGTCGCCGAACACTGCGAACTGATTATGAAAGTCGAGGACACGGAGAAAGGAAAAGGATTGAAAACGTATGTAATCACTCTGTCGAGAAAATTCCCTGTCTCACATAAACGGGCGGGAGAACAGACGAATTTCGCACACCTCCTCGGGAACGCTCTGTTCGTCAAGGAGGACGAACTGTCAGTCTGCAAGCATAAGAAACACACCATTCGGGCGAACTTTCCTCTGTGGGAGAACAGAATCGCTCAGATACAGAATGGAGAGGCGGTTCTGTCTGTCCGTCAATGGACGGGGAAACCGTATCAGAGTAAACAGGTCGAAATCGCTCGTCTGACAGCCGAGGACGGCGTCGGGATTCAGGAACTCAAACTGACAGACCTATCGAAACCGACAACAATAAACGGACAGCGGATAGAACTCCCTCTGCTTGCTAAGAACGACGGTCTCGGGTTTAACGATTGGTTTTATTGGTTCGAGAAATACGACCTCTCTAAACCTCTCGCAATTATTCACTTTACCAAATTCAGATATTGATATGAACAAAGAAGAAATAAAACGATTGCCATTTGTCGTTAAGGCGTATTCGATAATTTACCCGACAGAAAGTCAATGTAATATATGCGGGCTGCCGTGGTCTGTCGGAGGAGCAAAAAACGTGAATATCGGTCAGGATTGGGGCATTTTTTACGTCTGTCCGCATTGTTGGGAGACAAGAACGAAAGAGGAAATTTTGAGAGCCTCGGTTCGTGGATATATGTCTCAGTATGAATGTGCGTCGAGAAATGAATCAGACAGGGAAAAATTCCTCAAAAATCATCAACTCGACGAGATTCTCTATAAAATCGAGCAAGAGTATAACAAAACGCATTTAACAGAAGAATAAATATGGAAACAGGACACAAAAAAGAGTTCCTCGATATGATTAAGAGGAAAGGAGAGCGGGTTTTCGACAATCTGTCAGACGTCGTTCAGAATCCCGAACGAAACCTCCACAAAGGACAAATAGTCTCGTTCACGAACAAATATGGGGTAACATTCAAGAATTTGGAGATTCTCGGGTTCTGCGAACCGTGGGACGGTCGTTGCGTCTATCTCGACAAATCCTCTTATTGGTTTCCCGCTCGTCCCGAGGAACTGACAATCGAAACGAACAATTAAAACAGTATTAAAATGTTTGCTTTTATAATGATTTTCAGAAAATTACGACACAACAACAGGAAAACAAAAAAATGTTGGAATTGTCGTTTTTATAGCCCTGTTGGGAATAAGTTCGGAGTTTGCGACAGGATTAAATCCGTTATAAATTATAGAGATTTTAGGGAGGAGGATATAAGTACGGAAGCGAACAACGCAAAAGAAAACGGCTGGAGAGTTTCTCACGTTAGCGTGCTTGGGTATATGGTGTGCGATTTATATCAACCACAAAAAGAACACAAATAACAAGGGAGGTAAAAATGAGAAAGCCACAGAGTAACGGTCTCGTCGAGATTCACGGACAGAAAACCGCTCCTGAGAGAGGGTTCGTCTGTATGAAATTGATTCTGTTCCTGACAGAGGACGGGGTCAGAGACTGGGAACAATGGCTCGGAGCGCACCTCCAAGCTGCAGCGGGTCAATGTCCGTACACAGGACGCTGCCCGATATACGCTCGCACAGCAAAGAACAGACCGATTCAATTATCACTTTTTTAACGATAACGATATGATGCGATTTTTTGAAAAACTGAAAGAGAGCCTCCAAGAACTGAGAAAGGAACTCGAACAAACGACCGAGGCTATCAAGCGTCTTGGAACCTGCATCGAAGTCCTGAACACGCCGTCCCGACACAACAGGCGATTTTCTCCGTACAGGGAAAAACTCAACCCGAGAGGATACGTCCGACCGATTTTTTGGCACAGAATCAGGTCGAACCCTCGCAGAAGAAGAAAGCCACATTAGGGGCTTAAAATCAGAGAACGCAAATAAAATGAACAATAATCGGAAACAAAATCGTAAAAATTATGGCAACAAATTTCGGAATTAAAATCGACCTCCTCAAACTGAAAGGAGCGTTTATGCGAAACCTAAAAGGACAGACGGCGACAAAACGCTGCCTGATTATTCCTGTCGATGAGTGCGACGGGATATTCCTCGGAGAAAAAGGCTGTTACCTGAACCTGACAGCAATCGAAATGCAAAACCCACAGTTCAGCGACACTCACTGTATCAAACCTGACATACCGAAAGAGCAGCGGGAGGCAATGACGCCCGAGGAACAGAAATCCGTTCCCATTATAGGCGGTCTCCACGCTATTGAGGTAAAGCCGCAGACAATGAACGTAAGCGGAACACTCGGACAGGAGGCGTTCTCGGAGAACGACGACGACCTCCCGTTCTAACATCAGGCAACAATCTCGGACGGCGTCCGTCTCTCGGAATCGGGGGTTCACTGCCCCCGATTTCCTGTACGAGCCATTTGCGCCTCCACAATCAACGTAAATTTTATGAATAACGGATTACACCAAAAGAAAACTAAAAGCGCACAGAAACGAAATGCGCAAAAAATAACTGACCTGTTTACCGTCCTTTGTCGTTCAGACCTGAATGTGGATTGCGTCAAGGAGTTCAAGTTCCACCCGAAACGTCGGTGGCGGTTTGATTATGCAATCCCCGAATACCGCATCGCCTTAGAGGTCGAGGGCGGCGTATGGACGGGAGGACGACACACACGCCCGCAGGGATTTCTCGGCGACATCGAGAAATACAATACTGCCACGCTTATGGGCTGGAGAGTGTTCAGAACGACACCCGACGACCTCCTAAGAACGGCTACCCTGAATTTGCTAAAATCGGCTATTTCGGGCGATTTTGACCCCGAAAACGGCTCTTTTTTGCCTTAAATGTGATTATATTATAATCATTTCGCTACCTTTGTAGTCTGAAATACAAAACGATGAAACAATGAAAACAGAACTCGTAAAACTCTCTCAGGTTCAAATAAACGCATCGAACCCTCGAACAATATCTCAGGAGAAGTTCGACAAACTGATTCAGAGTATTCTGATTCTCCCGAAAATGCTGAAACTCCGTCCTGTCGTTACGGACGATACTCTCGTCGTCCTCGGCGGGAATATGCGTCTCCGTGCGCTGACCGCTATCGCTGAAATGTCCCCCGCTGAAATAAACATCGCTCTCGGGAAATGCAGCGGGTATGCACAGAAAACGGATGCGGAACGAGAGAATCTGCGGAACTATTGGCGGGATTGGGTTCAAAATCCGACCGTCGAGATAGTAAGGGCGTCGGAACTCTCAGAGGAGGAGCGACGAGAGTTCATTATCAAAGACAATGTTGGTTATGGAGAATGGGATATGGATATGCTCGGGAACGAGTGGAACGAACAGGAACTCGTCGATTGGGGTCTCGATATTCCGTGGGAGAAACCCTCCGACAGCAGCTCTCAGGGAGGAGACGGAGAAAGCGTCGGAGATAAGAACGACCACCTATCACTGAACGAACAGTTCGTCGTTCCTCCGTTCTCGATTCTCGACACCCGCCGAGGATATTGGCAGGAAAGAAAGAAACAATGGTATTCCCTGATAGGAGATATGGGCGACAGCCGAAACGACACCCTCGTAACGTCGCTTGAAATGAAGTACAAAGACCTCTATCAGAAATCGAAGCACAAGAGAAAGGAACTCGGCGTCTCGTTCAGGGAATACGTCGAGAAGTACGCCACACAAGAGGAACTCGAACGGGAGCAGGGCAAAATCGTCGCTCAGGGCGTATCAATCCTCGACCCTGTTATGGCGGAACTCGTCTGCCGATGGTTCGGTCGTGAGGGCTGCAAGACGTTCGACTGTTTTGCGGGCGATACCGTGTTCGGATATGTCTCTGCATATCTCGGAAACGAGTTCACGGGAATAGAACTCAGACCCGAACAGGCTCAACTCAACAACGAGCGAGTGGAGGGAATGTCCGCACGATATATCAACGACGACGGACAGAACGTCGGGAGACACCTCGAACCAGAGAGCCAAGACCTCCTGTTTTCCTGTCCTCCGTATTTCGACCTCGAAAAATACTCAGACCTCCCGAACGATGCCTCGAATCAGGGAACCTACGAGGAGTTTATCGGAATTATCAGGAACGCATTCACGTCGGCGATTGGCTGTCTCAAAGAAAACAGTTTCGCCGTGATTTGCGTGGGAGACGTCCGAGACCGAAAGACAGGCGCATATTACGATTTTGTCGGCGACGTGAAACAGATATTCAAAGACGGAGGAATGATTCTGTATAACGACATCGTCCTGATAGAAATCGGGGCGACAGCCGCTATTCGTGCAGCCCGATATATGGAGACGAGAAAGGTCGTCAAGATGCACCAAAACGTCCTCGTATTCTACAAGGGAAACCCGAAAGACATCAAACAGAACTACAAAAAGATTGAGTATGCAAGCGAAGATTTGGAATTTTTCCGAGTGGATTCAGGAAACGAATCCGACGGAACTCAGGAGACAGTTTGATGCGATTCTCAGGCGTTCAGGATTCAACGTCTTGGACGTCCTCGAACATCATTTCGAGCCGCAGGGATATACCGCTCTGTGGCTGTTATCGGAGAGCCATTTCGCAGTCCACACGTTCCCTGAGTGCGGTCGGACGTATATCGAACTGTCCTCCTGTAATCTCGAATTTTATCAGGAATTTCTCAAAATGACAAAAACACTATGAGTGCAGCACAGAACAAAAAACGGAATCAGGTCAAACTCGCCCGTCTCGAAATCGTCGCTCAACTCTACAAACGGGGTTACAGCGTCCGAAAGATACGGGACGAGGTTATGCGTCGGCTCGACCTCCCGACATATTCACTACAGACGGTTCAGAAAGATATTCGCTCCCTCCTCGACGAGTGGCGGGAATCCCGCATCGAGGATATGGACGACGCTCTCGAACTCGAACTCCAAAGAATCGACGAGACCGTTCGGGAACTTTGGGAACAGTGGGAAAAGTCAAAAGAGGACTACGAGCGGACAGAGCGAAAGCGGAAAGGAACTCCACAGAGACAGCCGAACAATCAGGCGGGACAGAATCAACAACAGCAGAGCCGACAGGGAGACCGTATGCAGACCCTGTTCGTAGAGGAGAAAACTCAGAACGTCGTCGGTCTCGGCAATCCAGCCTACATCGCTGAAATCCGACAGCAACTCGCCGAGCGTCGAAAACTCCTCGGGCTGTATGCCCCCGAGAAAAAAGACGTTCAGGGGACTATGTCGTTCGCCTCTTTCCTTATGGAGAGCGGTATGTTGGACGAGGCGGAGCAGACAATCATCGACAAAACGTCCAATTAGCCTCCTGCGAGCCTTTCTGTGCGACTTTTGAGGCTCGGACGTGTAATTTATCCATTTTGAAAACAAGACACAGCAGCGGTCAAATAAACAGGTAATTTCCCGATATGTCAAGAAAAGACGAAATACTGAGACGGAAAGGGGTCGAACTCCTGAACTCTTGGAGGGCGGATTGGAACAAATTCGTCCGAGAGGCTCTCGGCGTTACCCTCGACCGTGAACAGCAGGCTATCCTTGAATCGGTTCAATTCAACCCGAGGACGTCTGTCGCATCAGGAACAGCGAGAGGTAAGGATTTCGTCGCTGCCTGTGCCGCTGTCTCGTTCCTATATCTGACACCTCGTTGGAACACTCGTCGGGAACTCGTCGAGAATACGAAAGTCGCTCTAACAGCCCCGACAGAACGACAGGTAAAGAACATTATGCTCCCCGAGGTTTCCCGTCTCTACAATCGAGCGAAACAGCGGGGAATCATTCTGCCAGGTCGTCTGAACTCCTCGGACATCAGAACGGACAACGCCGAATGGTTTCTGACAGGATTCAAGGCGGACAACAATAACCACGAGGCGTGGTCGGGATTTCACGCAGCCCACACCATGTTTGTCGTAACAGAGGCGTCGGGTATCGGCGAGGACGTGTTCTCGGCTATCGAGGGAAACCTGCAAGGCGACAGCCGCATTCTAATCGTGTTCAACCCGAACACCCCTGTCGGGTATGCTGCCCGCTCTCAAAAGGGCGACCGCTGGGCGAGATTCCGTCTGAACAGCCTGACAGCCCCGAACGTCCTCCAACGTCGGAACGTGATAACAGGACAGGTCGATTACAACTGGGTCAAAGACAAACTCGAACAATGGGCGACGCCTATTTCAGAGGGGGACGTATCCGAGGAACTCGACGATTTCCTGTTCGAGGGACAATGGTATCGCCCAGAGGATTTATTCCGAGTGAAAGTCCTCGGAAAGTCCCCGAAGATTGGGGACGACGTCCTGATTCCTCCTCAGTGGATAGAACTCGCACAGGAACGCTGGGCGGCTGTCAATGGTCGGGAGGTTCTCTCGAAAGAGCCTCGAATCCTCGGCGTGGACGTTGCGGGTATGGGACGAGACAGCACGGTTTTCTGCGAGCGAAAGGGACGGTGGGTCGCTCCGTTCATTGCTCGGAACTCAGGAGGCGCAGCAGACCACATGAAGGTGGCAGGAGACGTCGTCGCACATCGACGGAGAGAGCCTCAGATGCTCGTATCTATCGACACAATCGGAGAGGGAGCGGGCGTCTATTCCCGTTGCCTCGAAATAGACGACAGCAACTATTTCATTTCCTGTAAGTTCTCGGAGGGAACGAAACAGGGAGAACGGGAACTAACAGACGTAACAGGGGAATACAGGTTTGCAAACCTCCGAGCGTATCTCTTTTGGGCTGTGCGTGATTGGCTGAATCCGAAAAACAATACAGGGGCTATGCTCCCGCCCGATTCCAAGTTCTTTGAGGAGGCGACGGAAATTCGGTGGTGGTTTCGCTCCGACGGTCGAATCATCATCGAGCCGAAAGACGACATAAAAAAACGCCTCGGACGTTCTCCTGACAAATTCGACGCCCTCGCAAATACATTCTACCCGATACGAGCCGTCGGACAGAATATCGACCTGAACAGGCTCTCCCGAATGGTTTAACATCTTAAAAGCAAAGAGTATGACAATCGAAGAAATTTTGAACTCGACGGAACTCTCGGTGGCGGAGAAAGTCGCTGCCCTGAAAGAGAAACTAATCTCCGTTCCGAAATGGTGCGGTCGAGGAGGTCTGCAGGAACAGTTCGACCCGACGAAACACCCCGTAATGAACAAACAGAAATACCCCGACGAAGTAACGGAGGACGGCGTTCAGCCTGTCAGCCGTGTAACGGTAGATCTGCCTCGCCTTGCCGTCAAGCGTATGACGGAACTCTGCTGCGGAATCCCCGTCAAGCGAGTTTACAAGCCTGAGAACGACACTCAGAAAGAAATCGCCAAGTATATGGAGGCGATATTCGACAGAAACCGTATCGACAGCGTGAATGTGGAGCGGTTGAATATGCTGTTCGGCGGCTGCGAGGTTCTGACACTGTGGTATGCTATCGAACAGAAAAACTCGATTTACGGGTTCGATAGCCCGCTGAAACTCCGCTGTCGGAATTTCTCTCCTATGCTCGGGGACGACATCTATCCCCTGTTCGACGAGTACGGAGATATGACAGCCGTTTCAATCGGCTACACCCGAAAAGTCGGGAGGAAATCCGTTCAGTTCCTCGACGCCTACACTGCAACGAAGCACATCAAGTTCTCGAACGCAAACGGAGAATGGGAGGAAGTAGAGAACGAGGATATTACGGTCGGGAAAATACCAGCAATTTACACCTATCGCCCGACGCCTATTTGGGAGAACACCGCCGAAAGTATCGTCTATGAAATCGAATGGGCGTTATCTCGAAACGGAAACTATCTCCGCAAGAACTCGAAACCTGTTTTCATCGTATTTGCCGACAGCGTTATCAAGTACGGCGACGAGAAAAGCGAGAACAAAGAGTTCAAGGCGGTTATGCAATACCCGAAAGGCTCGACGGCTCAGTATGTCACTTGGGAACAGGCTGTCGAGAACCTGAAATTCTATGTAAACGAACTCCGCTCCCTGTTCTTTACTCAGTTGCAGCTGCCCGATTGGTCTTACGAGAAAATGTCGCAACAGGCTCTGTCAGGTGAGAGCCGCAAGCAACTGTTTATCGACGCCCAAATGAAAGTTCACGACGAAAGCGGTCGTCTCCTCGAATTTTTCGACAGGGAGGTAAACGTCGTGAAAGCGTTCCTCAAAACAATGCTCCCAGAAAGATACCACAAGGACATCGACGAACTCAGGGTCGAGAATCAGATTACCCCGTTCTCGATTACCGACCGCAAGGAAAATGTCGATATGCTTATGGCGGCGAATGGCGGCAAGGCGATTATGTCTCAGCGAGAGAGTATCGAGGAGTTCGGACACTCAGACGACGTGGACGAGACCCTGAGAGAAATCGAGGAAGAGGACAAAATCGACGCATTCGCTATGACAGAATAACGGAGGGCGTCGTATGGGAAAAATATATTCAAGACCACGACAGGCGGCGAGACGACAACCTGAATCACCGTATAAATGCCGAGACTGCCGCCATTCATACGATTGGCACAGTAAGGCTCTCGACGGGCATCTGATTCTCTGTCGCTGTCCGCACGACGTCAAGTCGGAACACGGGCGATGGTGCAAATTCCTGTCCGACGCCGCCTGTCCTCAATTCGAGAAAAGAGATGGCGAAAAAGAATAAATACGACAGACAACACCTCCGAAACCTGTCCGTCTATGAACTTCGCATCGACAGAATCTATCAGGAGGCTATTCGGGAGGCTGCGGCTATCGGAGCGAAAATCGGCTCTGTTCGAGGCGACGGGATTTTCTCTTTCAGTGATTATCCCGCCACTCGGACGAGGGTCGAGCGTCTTATGCAGAACCTCAAAAACAGGATGCAAGCTGTCGTCGTGAACGGAATAGACGCCGAATGGACGCTCTCGAATAACAAGAACAGCGAACTCGCCAAACAAGTATTTGGAAAGAACGTCGGGAGGCTCTCTCAGTCTCAATACAGGCGTTATTTCTCGACGAACGACGCCGCCCGTGTAGCGTTCCAAGCACGACGAGTTGGAGGTCTGAGCCTCTCTGACAGAGTTTGGAACTATACGAAACAGTTCAAAGAGGAAATAGAACTCGGTCTCGACGTCGGAATCCGCAGCGGACGCTCGGCAGAGGAAATGTCCAGAGACCTGAGAGACTATCTCAAACACCCCGACAAACTGTTCCGACGGGTTCGGGACGAACACGGAATCCTGCAACTATCGAAACGTGCGTCGGAGTTCCACCCTGGGCAAGGGGTCTATCGCTCCTCGTACAGGAACGCCCGACGCCTCGCATCGACAGAGACAAATATCGCTTACAGGACATCAGACCAAGAGCGGTGGAAACAGTTCGATTTCGTCGTCGGAATCGAGGTTCGCCTGTCAAACAACCACACCTGCCTCGGACGGGACGGAAAGCCACACGAGTTCCACGACATCTGCGACGAACTCGCAGGACGCTATCCAAAAGATTTCAAGTTTACAGGCTGGCATCCGCATTGTCGCTGCCACGCCGTCTCAATCCTGAAAACTCAGGCGGAAATCGCAGAGGACACCCGTCGGATACTGAACGGAGAACAGCCGTTGGATTACAGGACGAGCGAGAACTATGTCCCCGACGTTCCAAAGGATTTCAACGGCTGGATAGACAGAAACAAAGAGCGGGCAAAGGGTTGGACGTCGATGCCGTATTTCGTCAAGGATAATCCCCAGTATGTCTCAGGGTTCGAGGTAGATACCTATTCGGCGGACGAGAGGAAATTCACTCGGGCGACGAGCGTCTCTCCCGCTATGGCTGAGAGCCTCGGGACATACCTCGCAAGCCGTTATCCTGAAATACCGAATACGGAGAAAGCCGCCCTATTCCACTACACCCGAGGAGACACGTCGGCGTATCGTCGCCTGAACAACGAACTCAGGAAAGGGAATCCCTCGGAGTTTAATCGGGCGTTTTCCTCTCTCCTGTCGAAAGCACTCGACAAAATCGAGCCTGTTCAGGAGACCGTCTATCGAACTGTCAGGCTGAACAAAACGAACCTCCGTGCGTGGGTTAATCAGGCAGATGGAAAGGCAGAGACCACATTCAGCGGATTTACCTCGACGAGCCTCGAACGGTCTGTAATCGAGAATATGATTCAGGCTAAATCAGGAGGACGCAAAAAGAATGAATCGGACGTCCTACTCGTTATTCAAAGCAAGTCAGGGCGACCGATTCAGGATTTATCTCAGTTCGGAGGACGGTTCTCAGGACGACAGAATCAGAGGGAGGTTCTTTTCGACAAAGGACTGAAAGTCCGTTTCGAGAGGGTCGTTCAGGAGGGAGACCGTTTCGTTTTCTATCTCTCAGAGGTTTAGTTTGTCTCATCCTCGACACCCCCACCCGTCGGGTCGTCGGAGACACGCTCTGCGAAACCGTCGTCGAACATTTCTCGGCGGCGGTTCTTTTCATCTGTCGGGAGAGCGTTCCATTCCGCCTCCTCCTGTGCGTCTCGGGCTTTTGCCCGTTCCCACATTTGGTCGAACTCTTTGTCTGTTATTGCCATAGTGCTGCAAAATTAAGTTATTTTCTGCGAATTTCGTCTATGTAGCGATTAGTTTTCGTCTTGCTGTAAGTTATCGCATTGTGGATTTGCGTCGATTTGCGGGGCGTTTCTGCGCTTTTTCCGCATTATCGGCTCTTTCGTTATCTGACAGAGCCTTCCGACGTACTCGTTACCCTGTGCGACGCCGATATTCCAAAGACGGGAGACCCGACACCCGATTTGCTCATGGCAGAAAACCTCGTAAATCGCAGAGAGCGAATGAAAGAAAAACTCCTGTCTCTCGTCTCCTGACAGGGGCGGTTCTTTGAACGACACCCTGTAAATAAACTCCTGTCTCTCGTTCATCGCTCAATCAGTTTACAGTATGTGTTATCGTTCAGGTTCTCTCTCAGAGCCGCAATCGCCCAAAGGCGTCGAATGTCCTCTGGAGAGAGATTCAGTTCCTCGTCGGGGTCGTCGTCCGACCGTTCGCTGAATAGACGATGTTTCGAGCAGTAAGCCTGAAACAGTATGTCCATTTGGCTCTCTACGTCCCGTTGGAAATTCGCTTTGTGCCACTCAAACAGGGAGGAAATCTCTGCGTATTGATAGGCGGTCATTTCGACGGAAATCGCCGAGCGGCTCTCTCGATAATACGACATACGTTTCTCTCCTGTAACCCTCGAATAACACTGCATAAAGATATTCATATCAATTTTGTGGCGACCGATTTCAAACCGATACCGTTTTCTCTCCTCGACGTTCAGAATCTCGTCGATACTTACGCCGTGTTCTCGGCAGATCTGCTCCATAAGCCGACGAGCGTTCTCCGCCTCTCCACCGACCCCTCTCTCAGCGAGGGCAGCAAGTTTGCGGAGTTTCGCTTTCAGGCTCTCGTATTTCTCGTCCTCTTTCATCGTACAACCTCCTCGAATAAGTGATAGACCAAACGACCTCCAAAGAGTTGGAAAGTCCCGATAAATCTCAGGAGGTAATCTCCCTCAATAGGATGCCCTGTTCCATAGAGGTGGAACTGTCTCGGCTCAGATACCGCCGAGGGATTCACGCAAGCCCAAATATACGGACTGCCGTCCTGAACCTGAACAGAGAGAACCTGCGCTCCCTGTGGGAGGTCTATCGTCTGAACGTCGTCAATTCTGACTGGGTATTTATAAATCCGTTTCATACCTCGCCCTCCTCTCTCCTGTTTACAACCGTCGTTCCGTGTGTCTGAACGTCCCAATCTAATACGTGTTCATTCTGAACATCGACCTGTCCGAGAATCGCTCCGACGCTTTTCTCGACGATTCCCTCTGCCTCCTGTCTGCTGTGCGCCTCGACCTCGAAACGCCCGCTGAACGTGATTCTCGCTCTGATTTTGAATTTCTTTCGTGCCATATCTGATTTTTATTTTTATGCCTGAACATTCAGGCGACCGACATACTCTCGTTAGAGAGTTATATATATTTCCTTTCTTTTACTTTACTTTTCTTTACTTTACTATGTTATTTCGTGTTATAAGGTGGTTATGCTCGGGTTATAACATCGTTATAATGCGGAACGAGAGAACGAACCCTCCGTCCTCTGAATCGAGCGGCGGAGGGCTGTTCCTCTCTGTTTAGTTGAGTTTTACTCGATTCAGCAAAGCCCCTGAAATCTCGTGGAGTTCTCGACTGCGTTCAGGCGACAGTTCTCGGGCGTGTGCCGTGATTGCCTGAGTGAGTTTCCAAAGGGTAGAGCCTCCCTGAACTCCGTCCTCGGGTGCGTTGCGCATCAGGATTTTCTCGACCTCTTTTCCCTCCTGTTTCAGGAGAGAGCCTCCCTGAGTGAGACGGCGGATTTCGTGTTCCATATCGACCTCAATCTCTGACGCTCCCTGTATCTCGTATGCCTTGCGTTCGAGGGTATCTCGGCTGAACAGACCTTTGGTCAGGTCTCGGACGGCTGAAACAGTCGTCTGAGTGTCGAGTTCATACGTCTGCTGTGAGAGTTGGAGCGTATCAGGGAGTTTCGAGCCGAGGTGTACCGTTTTCATTACACTCTCTCGAACCATACCGTTCAGGCAGGCTCCGTTCAGGAGAAATGCTCTTATATCGACAGCCCCGTCCCCGTAGTCAGAGGTCGAGAACCTTGCTCCCGCAAAGATTACGACGTCTCCGTTCTTTGCTGTCGGAACGACGAGAGGCTGCGGGAGAATCGTTTCCGCCCATACTTTCGTGTCGTTCATATAGGCGTCTGAGATAACTGCTCCTTGCGACGCAGCCTCCTGAACGAACGCTGTCAGAATCTCGACAGAGTTAAGGCGACGATAACTGTCGGAAAGGACGCCTCTAACCTGAGTTCCGACGGTGCGGACGAGGACACGGCTGCGTTGCGTCCAGCCTGAGTGTTCGTTCAGAACTGTTGCGGCGAGGTTTCTCGCCCAAGCGTCCCCCGAGGCAAGCTGGCGGAGGTAACGCTGCGGAACTCCGAGACGGTCTGCGAGTTGTCCGATTGCGTTATCGTGGAGAGAGAACACGCCGTCGGGCATATTCATCGACAGGCGGTTTCCCTGTCCGTCGAAAGTGATAACGGGGGCGTGGTCGTTCTGTTTCAGGTTCACTCCGAGAGGGGCGATATAGTCCTGTGCGATTTTACCCTCGTTTACGAGGCGTTCCATTGTTGCCTGAACGCCGACTGCCTTGCCGTCAATCATTCGCTGTACTTTGTTGATTACGACCTGATTCAAACCCTCTTGCTGGGTCATTGTTGTTGCGGATGCTGTTTCCATTTTATGAATGTTTATTTGGTTATTGAATAATTTGTCAAATACTCCTGCGCCTCCTGTCCGAGTTCCTCGGAGGAGAGGTCGTCAGAACTCGGCTCAAAACCTGACAGAAATGCTGCCTCGATTATCTGTTCCATATCAAAATGCGGGTTTAAGTTTGAGTTGGCGGAGAACCTCTTTCAGTTCACTATCTGTGTATTTCTCTGCGACATCTTTCGACACGCAGTTATGGTTTGAGGCGATAACTATCGCACGTTCCCGAGAGACTTTCGGGGTTTGTCTTTTTATTCTCATATCGTTTTGAGTTTTAATGATTATTTCTGATAGAAAGTTATTTTCAGACCTCGACGCAGCTTGCATACGACTTTCCCATTCTGAACGAAATAACTGTTTTTGAATGCTCTCTTTACAAGAGTATCGGCGAGTTCCTCTCCGACGAGGCGAATCAGACCGCTTACTCCGACGAGGAGGTTCAGGCGTTCGTCTGAATTATTGTAACCGTAAACTTTGATTCTGAAATCTCGGTTGATTTGGGATGTGCTGTATGTCATTGCTGTTGCGTTCATCATCTGCTTTTTTGAGGTTCAAAGTGATTACATTGAAATCACGTTGCAAATATAAATGAAGTATTTTAATTAGACCTCATTTTTCCGAAAAAAAATCCGAAAAAATTACCCGTTCAGTTAATTTTTTCGGATTTTAACCTACCAAAGACAGATTCAGATATAAAACGCCTTGTTTCCATAGGGAAATATCTCAGTTATCCAAATTTTATCAGGGGAAAAATCAAGATTTTCTGACTATATTGTAATCATATTCAGAAAAAGCACTACCTTTGTAGCAAAATTTATTTCATACAATCAGTTAAATTTCAAACAATGAACTACAGAGAACAGATTTTAGAGGCTCTGAAAGCCAAATTTCAGGGGGTCAGTGCCGACATTCTGAACAGGATTGCCAATAAGTTGAGCAAGACTGTAACGTCCGCTGAACAGGTTGCGACCGTCGTCGAGGGAGTAACGATTCAGCAAGTTATCGAGAGTTACGGCGACAGCAGGGCGACCGAATCCGCTCAGACAGCCGTCCGCAACTACGAAACGAACCACAATCTCAAAGACGGGAAGCCAATCGAGACACCTCCTCCGACAGGCGGAGCAGCAGGTGGAACAGGAGGACAGCCCGCCGCAGGGGGTACTGAAACCGTTCCTGCTTGGGCGCAGGCGATTATCGACAGCAACAAAACGCTGACAGACCGCCTCGCCAAAATGGAGGGCGAACGTACAACCGCAACCCGAAAACAGAAACTCTCAGAGGTAACGAGCAAACTCCCCGAGGAACTCCGCAAGCCTTACGAGAGAACCGCTATCGAGAACCTATCGGACGAGGATTTCAACACCCTATTGGGCGAAATCACGACCGAGGTCGAGACGATTTCAGGTTCAATCGCAGCGAAAGGGGCTGTATTCGGAAAACCCGCTGCACACGGCAGCCAAACCACACAGAACGCTCTGACGAAAGAACAGGAGGCGGCAATCTCGCAGAGAGAGGGTATGCCGAAAGACGGACAGCAGCCGTTCTAATTGTTTCACTCTTAAAAACTCAGCATTATGGGTATGACAGTAAGACGCAACAAGGACACCCGCACACCTCGTGTCCTTATGCACAAAGTCGCAGACATTCGAGGAGGCGTCTCCGTGAATGTCTCGGAACTCGGAGGCGATTATCTCCGAGAGGGGGCGTTTCTCAGCGCACCCGTGGACGGTATCTGCCACGTCGTAAAGACAGCGACCGTCTCCGCTGACGTTGCCGCAGCTGAAAAGACCGTCAAGGTCGAAAAACTGCACAATTTCAAAAGCGGGGATTTCGTGTTGGCTAAGACTGGCGGCGTTGCGGTGAAAATCGACTCGATTGATACCTCCAACAAGGCTTACGACGTCCTGACACTCTCAGCCGTTCTCGGGGCAATCTCGAAAGGCTCTCAGATTGCAGAGGCGAAAGAAGCCGCAGCAGAGAACACCTCCGCATTAAAGTATCACGCTCTTTCAGTCGTCGGAACAGGCAAGCCTATCGACCCGAAATCGAACCTCGACACCGACGCTTGGGTTATCGCCGTAACGCACGGGAATCCTATTCCCGACTTTTTGGCTGACGACCTGAAAGGAATTATTAACTATTAAAAACCGCTCAGAAAATGGCAACAATCGTAAACACTATGATTCAGGGGCTTACCGAGCAGATGATTCAGGCTCGCCTGAACACCGCCGACGCCTCTAAGTTTCTGTTCGGCGTTCATTTCCCCGTCAAAAAGGTAAACGGGTTTAAGTGGAAAACCCTCCAAAATCAGTTGGAGAAAAAGAACGTCGCCGCCGACCTGCACACCGATAACGGAACGATTCTCCGCAAGCGTCGTCCGATTTTCGAGACAGCGATGGGCGACATTCCGTTCATCTCTATTTCCCGAGACCTTACCCGAGCCGAAATCAAAGAGTATCAGACTGCTCTCGCTTTCGCTCAGGACGAGGACGCAACGAAACTCGTTCAGTATTGGGGCGAGGACGTCGATTTCTGTTTCAACGGCGTACAGTCCGAGTTGGAGTTCATTGCTTGGAAACTCGCATCGAATGCGGGCGTCCTGCATTTCACTCCGACAACGAACGCAACGTTCGCTAACGAATTTGACCTCGACTATGATGTGGACGACGATATGAAGCGTAAGACCTCTGTCGATTGGGACAACAAGGCTAACGCCGACATTATCGGAGACCTCGCCGCAGTTGTCAAGTTCGCAAAGGAACACAACCTGAATCCGAAATTCGCATTCATCAACCTCGACGAACTGTATCGAATCTGCTCTGCCGAACAGATTATCAAGCAGTGTGCGTCGTTCGCATCGAATGCTCTCAAAATCTCTCAGACGCCCGACCTCGCCGCCGTGAACTCTATGCTCGCAAAGCAGGCTTGGTTGAACGGTCTCCAGCTCCGTGTTATTGACCAAACTATCACCCGTGAATTTGCGGACGGCTCTCAGACATCAGGCAACCCGTTCGAGAACCGCCGTCTGATTCTGTCAGAGACAGAGCGTCTCGGAACAACTCAGTACGACATCCTCAAAGAGAATAGCGACCTGATTCTCCGTGCCGAACGTGCGCACACTATCGTGAAGAAATACGGAACTGTCGAGCCTCAGTCAGAGGTAACAATCGGACAGGCAGACGCCGTTCCTGTATTCGATTCCGCATATCGTAACATCTATCTCCGAACCGACGGTCAGGAGTGGTAAAAAACGACTGAATTATGGAAACGATTCTCGAATCCCTGAAAAGCGTAAACGCATATCCCGTTCCTCTCCGTACTCTCGTCGAGATTACGGAGAGACGGGGTTTGTCTCTGACATCGGAGGCAACTCAGGCAGATCTGCGTGGAAAGAACTATAAACTCGCCACCGCCGACCTCCTCCTGTGGCTGTCTCTCGCCCCGAATATCAGTCAGGGCGGGCAGTCGTATTCGTTCACGGACGAACAGCGACAGCAGTTCAGGAACAGGGCTAACGCTCTGTTCGACGAGTTTGGGGAGGAGACCTCGTCCGCTGGTATAACATACGGTTACAAAGGTTCTCGGCTATGATAATAGAAAACGGCACAATCGAAACGAAAGCAAAGACGGTCGGAAAGATAGACCCGAAAACGGGTTATCCGTCCAAGCCGTCCGACGTTTCGTGGAGTGACCCGATACCCTGTCAGTACTCGGCAAACAAGTACAATAAACTCGGACGGGTAAGCGGCGAACATTTCATTCGAGCCGAGTATTCGGTTCTGATTGAGGAGCAGCCGTTCGACGCAGAACAAATCAGGTTAAAAGACCTGAACGGAAACGTCGTCGGAGAGTTCTCTGTTATCTCTGTCGAGCCTTTGACAGCCGTTTGTGAAATTAGGATTTTGGTTTAACCTCAGAAAAGCCCGTATTTCGACGCAAAATGTGATTATAGTATAAACACACGTCTCGAAAGAGAAACGCCGTTATACGCGAAATTCTGAAAAAATAACTATCGAATTTATGCCAATAAAGAACCTTACTCCCGAGGGAGCGATTTCCGATTTCATCGGGCAGCAGGTCGAGCGTATAACGTCCGCCCTGATTTATAATCTGTGCGCCGTCGGAGAACAGGTTCTGAACCAAGCACGTTCGACAAATTCCTATAAAGACCAAACGGGAAATTTGAGGAGTTCTATCGGGTATGTCGTCGCTGTGGACGGAGAGGTCGTTCAGTCGAGCAGTTTCGAGGTCGTCAAAGACGGAGCGGACGGTTCGAGGGACGGAAAGAGTTACGCTCTCGACCTCGTAAAACAGTTCCCCGAGGGAATCGTCCTCATAGTCGTTGCGGGAATGAACTACGCCTCCTATGTCTCGGCTAAGGGGTATGATGTTCTCGACAGTTCGGAGGTCTTGGCAGACCGCCTCGTTCCTGAGATTCTGAAACAACTCGGATTCAATTTCAAATAACAGAGACAATGGCAAAGACAGGAAAACAGATTCAAGGCGATATTTACCAACTCCTGAAAGACAGTACACTCTACACGCTGATTTCAGGGGAGGTTTATCGTAACGGATACCGTCCGAGAGACAGCCGAAAGGAGGACGCCGTCGTAACCTTTACTGCGGGATTCCCGACGGAGATTCAGGAGGGCGTCGTTACAGTAAATATCTATGTCCCTGACATAGACCCTTACGAAAACGGGGTTCTCGTCGAGGACGGAGAGCGAACAGAGCAGCTCGAACTCCTCGCTCAGGCTTGGGTCGATTCTCTGACAGCCGAGGTCTCCTGTTATAAGTTCGAGCTGCAGCAGACAATCTACACAGAGGAAGAATCCGAAATCGGACAGCATTTCGTGGTCGTGAAACTCCGATACAGGTATTACGGCGACGATTTCGCACCTATAACAATTCCGCAAACTGCGTTCGTTGATGCGTCCGACAGCGAGGGAGGCAAAGGGTACGAACCGATTATCGAAACAGACGAGGGCGAGGTTCTCGTTATTCAGCCAATTATCGAAAAGTCAAACACTTAAAATTTTAGATTATGTCAGTATTATCGTGGGGCAAACCCAAAATCGAACACACCACCTCTCAGGGTGGAGAGCCTGGCGCAGCCGCTCAGTGGGACGAAATCCCGACCCCTAAAAAGGACACCACCAAACTCACTCCGACAGCGGGACAGGAAACGACCGCCGAGGAGGAGGGCGGCGAGGTCGTTGATTCCCGTACAGGAAAGAACTCCTATCAGTTCGAGTTCGACCTGTTCGTCAAGAAAGGCGAACAGAGAGCGTTCGAGGATAACGACGGAGTTATCTCTGGCGAACACGCATTCCGCCTCACTCCCGAGGACGAGGACTGCGAGGGAATCCTGATAGACCGCTGTTCTCTGCGTGTCGAGGAAAGTTACACAACCGCCGACGGTAAAATGCTCCATTATGTCGCAAAGGTTCTCAAACCTAAGACAGGCAAAATGGTCAAGCCGTACACCAAACAGGCGTAACGGTTCTCAGTTTTCGGAGGCGGCTCGACGGTGGGTTGCCTCCCTGTCAGGCGGGAAAGGAGCAAACGGAGGCTCGCCGAGTTATCTCGGAGGACGAGGGTTCGATTCCCTCTCCCGCCCCTATCATTCATAAAACAGAAAAGAAATGGAACAGACTATCGAACAGAAAGCGGGAGGAACTATCCTCCAACGAAATAAGGAAATCACGGTCGGAGACAGGACGTTCTCTGTCGCTCCTCCGTCCACGGCGACGCTGATTCTTGCGTCCGAGGCAATCTCGCTCCTCCCACAGGAAACTCTCGACGGTAAGAAAATCGTCGAGGAGGTTCTGTATATCGCCAAAGACTGTCGGATTCTCGGCGACGTCTTGGCTATTCTCATTCTCGGAGCAAAGAACCTGAAAGAGACCGTAACGGAGACAGTCGAGAAACGTCGTCTGTTCCGTTCTCCTCGCATTGAGACTGTCGAGAAAGTTATCGACAGAAAAGCGGAACTCGCCGAATGGCTGCTCCTGAACATATCTCCGAAAGAACTCCATCAGACGTTTACGAAACTCGTTCAAGATTTTCAGTTGGGGGATTTTTTCGGCATTACCACTTTCCTGATAGGAATCAATCTCCTGCGCCCGACGAAAGTGGATTAAGCGACAGTATTTGGGCGATTGTGGCGGGGTTTGTACGAGGTTATAACCTCCCTATCGAATACGTCCTATATGACCTGAGTTACGCAAATATGATTCTGTATTCAGCCGTAATTCCGAGTTATAAGAGCCGAGATAAAAAGGACGGGGACGGAAAAAAGAAACAGGACGAGATAAAAGCCGACGACCCTGCGAACAGAGACAAAGTCAGAAAAATTTTGGACGAAATAGGATAATATATGAACAACGATAACGGGAAAGCATATTACGGAATAGGTCTCGATAACTCTCAACTCCAGCAGGACGCAGAGGAGGCAAGCCGTATTCTGTCGAACATCGGAACGGAGGCGGAACAGCAGAGTTCAGCCGTCCGAGAGGCTCTGTCTAATCTCCCCGAACTGAATATCGAGATTATAACGAACGCAACGACGACAGCCGATTCAATCGACGCAGCGTTCGCTGAAATCGACCGAGTATTCGAGGAGAACAAATCCGCTATCGTTCAACTCGAAAAGGAATATAATCGCCTCAAAAAAGAGGCAAGCGACGCATTTATGGCGGGCGACGATAAAACCTATCGTGCGCTTATGGAACAGGCGAACGCCGTCAAGCAAGTAATATCCGCCCGTCAAAAAATGAACAAAGAGGTCGCCGAGACTGCCGACGAACTCGCCAAAGAGGAGAAGCGAATGAAGGAGGAGGCGGCTCAGGTTCAGCAGAGCGAAAAGGCGCACTCTTCACTCCGTCAGCGTCTCCGAGAGGTTAAAATGGAGTTGGTCGAAATGGAGGCTGCGGGACAGCGTGGCTCGGCTGAATATCGGGCGTTGCAAGAGGAGGCGGCTGCGCTTACAGACGCTTGGGGCGACGCTCAGGCACAGGCGAATATCCTCGCAAACGACCAACGAGGGATGCAAGGTATAATCTCGGGGCTTTCTGGCGTTTCAGGAGCGTTTACGGCGGCTCAGGGAGCGGTCGGACTTTTCGCAGGAGAGAACGAACACCTCCAACAGATTATGCTAAAGGTTCAATCCCTTATGGCTATAACAATGGGATTGCAACAGGTTCAGCAGACACTCAACAAGGACAGCGCATTTTCCCTCGTTACTCTGAACGGGCTGAAAGAATGGTGGAACAAACTCGTCGCCGTCGGAACAGGAGAACAGGTCGCCGAGACCGCAGCGACAGCAGCAGCTACAACAGCGAGCGCAGCCAACGCCGTAGCGACGACAGCCGAGGCGGAGGCAAAAGCCGCCGCAGGAGCCGCCGCAGGAGGAAAGACAACAGCCGAGGTCGTCGATACAGCGGCAACAGGAGCGAATGCCGCAGCAGCGACAGCGGGAACGGCAGCTAATATAACCCTTGCGGGAGCGTTCCGCATGGTCGGAGCGGCTATCGCCTCAATTCCTGTTTTTGGTTGGATTGCTGCCGCTATCGGCGTCCTAATCGGAGTTATATCCCATTTTGTCAGCAAGGCGAACGAGGCGTCGAAACGTTTGGAGGAACAGCAGGAACTCGTCAAAGAGGGGCGCAAGGCATACGCCGAGGCGTCTATGGAGATTCAGAACTACTCAGCCCGTATCGAATCGTTCAATGGCACGAAAGAACAGGAGAAACAGTTGGTAGAGGAACTGAATCAGAAATACGGTTCGTCGCTCGGTTATTACGACAGTCTCGGAAAATGGAAAGACGTCCTCAAAACCAAAGGACAGGCATACTGCCAAATGCTGTTAATGGAATCTCAGGCTCAAGCGATTCTCAATAAGTACACAGAGGCGTATATCAACCTCTTGGAGACAAAAGAGAAAGCCGAGAACGGAGAGTTCGACCATTGGTATCAGACAAAAGCAGGAGACCGAGCCGCCCGAAAAAAGGCTATCGCCGAGGCTCAGGCGGAAGTCGATAGGTGGGAAAAACAATATAAAGACCTCCAAAACCAAATCAGAGATTTCAAGGCTGAAAACGACCTCGATTTCCATATCGACCCGAAAGCCGTCAATATCAACGGCAGCGGTTCAGGCTCGACGTTTGACCCTAAAAAGGCATCCGCCGAAACGAAACTTGCTATCGCCCGTTACAAAGCGGAGGTGGCGAAATACATCAAGGACAGCGGAAAAGAACTTACCGACCTGATTATCGAGGGACAGGAGGAGGGTCTAATGAAAGAACTGAACGGAATCCGTCGGGACACTCAGAGGAAATTGGAGGCTTGGCAGGAACAACTGAACGAACTCGCAAAGGTTCGACAGCAGACCGCAAAGGAACTCTATATGAATAGCCGAGGAGCAACCGAGGAGGGATGGAACAATTCCGACGACGGTAAAAAGACACTGAAAGATTGGATTGCCGTCCTCTACGAGGAGAATCCTCAGATTCAGACCGAGTTTCAGCGAGTTTGGGAACAGATAGTCAAGAACGGAGAAACTGCCCTCGCAAATGCCCGTCAAGAGTTCGACGATGCTATGATAGAGGAATACGGGACAATGCAGCAAAAAGAAGAAAAGCTGCTCAGGGATTGGACGAGAAAACTGAACACGATTCCCGCCGAATATCTCCCCGCCGCCATGCAGAAAATGGAGGAGGAGTTCGCCGCTCTCGGTTCTGAGAAGTTCAAAAAGGCTATCGACTGGGAGAGCGTATTCGGAGATATGTCGAAACAGTCTGTCTCCGTCCTCCAATATAACCTCGAAAAAGTTCGGGAGTATTTCGAGCAGAACAAAAACTCAATGTCTGTTACCGAAATCAAAGACTATCAAGAGGCGATTACAAAAATGGAGGACGAAATCGCTGCCCGCAACCCGTTCGCCGCCCTGTATAAGAGCCTCTCAGACCTCGAAAAGGCAAAGACAGAGTACGTCGATAGTCTCGCCGCTTGGAAAGAGGCACAGAACGAACTGAACGCCGCAAACGAGGAATTTATGGCGGCTCTGACAGCGAAAAACGAGGTTCTCGAACAGATTGATAATGGAGAACTCGCCGAGGGATGCGACGAACTGACAGAGGCGGAAACCCGCTTACAGGCGGCTCGACAGAGAAGCACTCAGGCGACAGAGAAGAACAACACAGCCGAACAGAGAACTCTCAGAGCGAGGAACGGAATCACGAACTCGTACAAGAGTTTCGCCACCTCCTTGCAGGGGGTCGGAAAGGTAGTAACAGACCTCGGGAATCGCTCGAAGAATCTCGCAGCGATTTTCAGCGATTCAGTTGCCTCGGCTATCGGCAAGGCGATTGATTTCACGGAGGAGGTTATGGACGCCACCTCGACTGTTATCTCGGCTATCGGAGACATCGGAAAGGACGTCGCCGACGGAGTGGAGACAGCGGTAGATGCGGCGGCTCAGGGAGCGACAGCAGCGGCAGCGACAGGAGCGACAGCAATCTCGACGATAGAGAAAGCCTCCGTAATCCTCGCCGTTATCTCAGCAGCTTTACAGGTCGCAACCGCTATCGCCAACCTGTTCAATAACGACGATAAAAAACAGGAAGAAATCGAGCGTTTACAGGAACGAATCGACCAACTGCAATGGGAACTCGACAATCAAGAGGCTGTGCGCTTACAGGAAAATGCGGGGAAAGCCCTTACAGTCCTGAAACAGTTATACGGCGAGACCACTCAGGAGGTTCTCAAACTCCACGGCGTTACGGCTCAGTCCTCGTTTTGGCAGATTTGGTTTACTCAGGCTCGGAACAGTGCGGAAATCTATGCGAAAAGCGTCTCGAAAATCGCCGACTATTGGGCGAACGTCTCCTACACGGCGGACAAAGCACTCGGATCTGCGAAATATGACGAGAGCCGAAAGCAGCTCGAAAACCTCGCCGAGCAACAGATTCTGATTCAGAAACAAATCAACGAGGAGCAGAGCAAAAAGAAAACCGATAACGGGAAAATTCAGGAGTGGCAGAACCAAATCTCGGAGATAGCCGAGGAAATGGCGACTATCATCAACGAGATGTTGGAGGATATTATCGGTTTTACGGCATCCGACCTGTCCTCTGAACTCGGGAACGCATTTTTCGAGGCTGCGAGAAAGGGCGAGGACGCTATGGAAGCGTGGCATACAAAGGTAAACGACATCATTCGGGACATTATCCAACGTATGCTGATTACTCAGTTCCTCGAACCTGAAATCGGAAAGATTTTCGACAAATACAAGCAGAAATGGTTCCCGAACGGACAGTTCGCAGGAATCGACGCCGTAATAAATTCCGCTCAGAATATGGGTAATGACCTGAATCGTGTCGGAGACATATTCAATCAGATTTACGGCGGACTGTCTCAGGGTCTCCAAGACCTGTTTGCACCGACGGAGGAAGCGTCCCGAGAAGCGTCCGAAAAAGGAATCGCCACAGCCTCTCAGGAGAGTGTGGACGAACTGAACGGACGGGCGACAGCAATTCAGGGACATACGTTCTCAATCGCCGAGAGCACAAAACAACTCGTCGTAACGGCGAACCTGATTTTGGAGAGTGTCCTGAATATCGAGCGGGAGACTATCGGTTTCGGAGACCGTCTCACTCGAATGGAATCGAATCTCCGAGGTGTACTGAATACGCTCGACGAAATTTCCCTAAAGGGATTAAAACTCAGATAAGATATGGAACTGATAAAACAAACTCAGGAGGCTTGGAAAGCGGCTAAGAAAGACGCAGAAAAGCAATGCGAACAGGCTCAGGATTTCGATATGGCGAGGAAACTCGCCGCCTGTCGTATGTTCTCGGGAGAGGAGACATTAGAGGAAATGATAAATCTAATGTTCACTCCCCGAGGAGCAGAGTTTCTGACGAGATACAGATTCCCCTCCCTCGACATATTCCGAAAGTACAAACCGTTCAATCCTGAACAGTACGGAGTTTATATCGACTGCGGGGAAATCAACCTGTCAGAGGTTCGGAGGGCGTTCCTCGTTGGAAAGACCTCTGCGAGAATCACGTTCAGAGACGTTGCAAGAAATCAGGTTATTCTGATGCACGGAGCGTCCGCACAGATTATCGTCGGCGGACATTCCGTCGTACACGTCGAGAACGACGGGAGCGGGAATCTTTCATTCATTAAACGAGAAAACGGGATAATTATATGATTACAGGACGGTTATACATCGACGGAGACGACGCCTACAAACAGTATGGCGTTTATGTCGTGAAAGGCGGTTGGAACGACCTCGTCGCCTTTCCTCCTCTGAAAACAGTTCCCTCGAACGATTGGCAGGAGGAGGACGGTATCGAGGCAGACCTGTCGAATCCCGTCCTGAACACGAAAGAGGTACAACTGAAAGTTGCGTTCTCAGGAACGTACAGCCGTTTTTCCGCTTTGATAGAACTCCTGTCAGACGGGGCGTATCATACGTTCGAGTGCGTCTATATCGGTCGCATATACAGGCTGCGTCTCGTCTCTCAGCCGAATATGACAATCGCTCAGACCCTCGAAGCGGCGACCCTGAAATTCGCTAACGATTTCCCTCTCGACGGATATTCATACAAAGCCCCCGACAGTTCAGTAATCCCATCAGAGGATTACAAGTTCGACGGGTGGAAATTCACGGATTACGGGGTTCGGGTTCTGAAAGGAACTCTCGCCGAAGTCAAGAAAACGCCGACTGTCAAAACGAATCTCCTCCGCAATCTGTCCCACCTTTCAGGAGCAATTTACGACGGCGGACAGGTTACGTTCAAGACAAAGGACGTGAAAATTTTCTGTCTTATGCGGGCGGAATCTCTCGACGAACTATGGCGAAATTGGGACGCCCTCCTATTCGACCTGATACGTCCCGACGAACACCTCCTGTGGGTGGACGAGTTGGAACAGGAGTTTCCGTTCCACTACAAAAGTTGTCAGGTTACAGAATTTTATCCCGACGGGAAAATATGGCTAAAATTCACTCTGACAGTTACGTTTACCCATTCGTTCCGTCTCGACGAAAACGATATGGTTCTCGCCACAGAGGACGGAATCGTGGTATTCACTCAGGACAGCGTCAATGCGATAGATATGCTCCCCGACAGGTTCTCTATTCCGACCGTTCGTTTCGTGAACAACAGAGCGACGCTACGCCTGACAGGAAACGGTTCTTTCAGATTCAACAATTAAAAGATACAACAATGAAGAAAGTAAAAATCTCAGAATTACCTCTCTACAACTCCTTAAAGGGGCTTTTCACTCTCGGAACGGACAAAGATAACCGCTCCGTAAAAGTGTCTTTAGAGTTCATCGAGACGACGACCGAGGCGGCTGTCAAGAAAGCGAACGACGCTGCGGCAGCGGCTAAAACGACCGCTGAGAACGCAGCCGAGACCGCCAAACAGACAGCGGAGACCGCTGCGGCTGCTGCGAAAAAAACAGCCGAGGACGCCGCTAAGGTTGCGACGACGGCGGCAACGAACGCCGACAACAAGGCGAAAGCGGCTCAGGAGGCGGCGGTTCAGGCACAGGCGGCGACGAAATCAGCGAACGGGGCAGCGTCTAAGGCTGAGAAAGCCGCTGAAAATGCCGATTCTGCGGCTCAGGAGGCGACGAAAGCAACGACGGAGGCTAACTCTGCCACCGAGGAATCAAAGTCCGCCACAGCCGCCGCAATCAAGGCAAAGGAGGACGCCGAGGAATCAGCGACAGGAGCGAACGAGGCTAAGGAAGCAGCGAATGCAGCGGCGGAATCCCTCGTCGAGTTTCTCGGGAAAATTCTCCCGACAGGGCTAACGGTCGAGAGTGTTCCCCGCCTGACAGTCGGGAACGTCTCTCCTGTTCGTATTAACGCCATTCTCTCCCCCGAGGGAGTTCGGCAGAACATCATTTTTCTAAGCGACAACAAATCCGTAACAGTCGCTCCCGACGGACGCCTGACAATCGTCGGAAAGGGACGCTCGACTGTTCACGTAATCCCGACAGTGAACACGGCTCTCGCAAAGACTTTGGAGGTCGTCGTCGGAGAACCGACGCTCCGTCTCGTAACCCGCACCCGTCTCCGTCTGACATCGTCGGGTGCGTTACGACTGAATTAAAAATAGTGTTTAACAATTAAATCAATTTCAAAATGGCTCTAACAGCAGCACAAGAAGCAATCCTCGAACAGATTATCGAGGCATTTCAGAACGGCAAGCGTCTCAGCGACCTGCCCGACGTCAAAGGAACGAACCCGTATAACCTCCTCGTAGAGGTTTTGGACGAGGACGGAGAATCAAAGAAAGCCGCTCTCGCAGCTCTACTGCCTTACGCAGAGGAACAATGTTCATACGGTGCGGAACGCTCCCTGTCCGTCTCCTCTCCGTCCTGTACTCGAATCGGCTCTCCCGCCCTCCACAAGACACTCCCTATCCATTCCCGCCTGAAAGGTTGCCTCCTCGACGACGACGGAAAGGTGGTCGAATACCTCGACCCGAAAGACTGGACGGGACAGACCCGAGACGGCTCACGGGGACAGGTTATGGTCGAAATCCCTCTCCATTACAGGAAATTCTCCTATGACGGAGGCGTATTCCGTGTTCAACTCTCGGAACTCCCGCTCCCAGGCTATCATCAAGTCCCGAAAATGTATGTTTCGGCTTACGAGGCGACGGTTCAGAGAACAGGTAACAAACTGTCGTCCGTCGTGAACAATTCCGTAGATTTTAGAGGTGGGAACAATAATGCAGCTTGGGACGGAACGTATCGTTCGCTCCTCGGTCTCCCAGCAACTCAAATCAGCCGAACGAATTTCCGCAACTATGCCCGCAACAGAAAGGCGGGTTCGACCGAATGGAACTGTATGACCTATGACGCTCAGAAAGCCCTCTATTGGCTCTATGTCGTCGAATATGCCACCCTGAATACGCAGGCTCCGTTCAACGCCGAACTTACAGCCGAGGGTTATCGACAGGGTGGTCTCGGAGCGGGTGTAACAGACCTTAACTCCTCAAAGTGGAACGCATTTAACGGTTACTATCCGTTCATTCCTTGCGGCTTTACCGACAGCCTCGGAAACGGAACAGGGGTTGTTCCGTTCACTATGCCCGACGAATACGACCCCGACGCACAGTCGCCTGTTACGACGAACGTTCCTCGCTATCGTGGCGTCGAAAACCCGTTCGGACATATTTGGCAGTGGACGGACGGAATAAACGTCCGAATCAGTCCGACCGTGGAGAACGGAGGCGACGGTCTCTCGAAAGTGTTCGTTTGCTCAAACCCCGCTCTGTTCAAGGATAACGGTTACGACGGTTACAGCCACGTCGGGAACGAGGCTCGAAACGAGGGATATGTCAAAGAGATAATCGGAGGCGAATACGGAGAAATAATGCCCGCTGTCGTTGGAGGAGGTTCGACTACCTATTTCTGCGATTATCACTACACGAACATTCCGACGGCAGAGACGTTACGAGGTGTTCTGTTCGGCGGTGCTGCGTCTGACGGTGCGCATGCGGGTTTCGCCTTTGCGTACTCGAATTACGCCCCCTCGAATACGTATGCGGACGTCGGCTCTCGCCTTTGCTTTATACCCGCATAATCGTCCCCCGTATATCGAAATATCGTTTAACTCGAAAAAACTGAAAGAATATGGAAAATAATCAGATAAATGTTCCCTCGGAGGACGACGGGTCTCTCGCTTTTCTCAGGATTCCACGAGACGAGAATAGCCGCAGTCTGCAAGGAGAGGAGGTCAAGCAGTCAAGAATCGTAAACACGTCGTTTTGGGTTCACGGGTTCTTGGAGGATATTCCGACCCGATTCTCAAAGTCGAAAGGAACGACAGGTCAGACACTCGTCCAAATCCGTCCTGAAAAAGACAGTCCCGAATCAGAGGCTAAGAAATTTTTCACGGGTTCGCAAGATATTCTCTATGTCCTGCGAGAAATCAAGAAACTCGGAAAATTTCCTCGAAAAGTAACTCTCAGGGGTAACGGGAATCGTTTTTGGTTCGAGTGATAAAATACAGGTTGGTCGCTCCCGAGGTGTTCTGTTCAGCGGTAATGCGAATAACGGTGCGAATGCAGGTTTCGCCTATGCGAACTCGAATAACGCCCCCTCGAATACGAATGCGAACATCGGCTCTCGCCATTGATTTTCAAACGGGCTTTTACGCCTGACAAAGATTTTAACGGAACGACGACCTTGCCTCTCGGCAAAAAAATTATGAAACACGAAATGGAGTTAGTAGAAACGCCCTTTGTATCGGCTATCGAACGCCCCGAGTAGAAAAGCAAAGACAATGAAACGTATATCGAATCTATACGAACAAATAATCTCAATGGAGAACCTCCGACTGGCTGACGAAAAAGCCCGTCGGGGGAAACTCCGTTCCTATGGGGTCAAGGTTTTCGACCGAGACAGAGAGAATAATTTGCTTGCGCTCCACGAGGCTCTTTTGACTAAGACGTTCAAGACATCACGTTACGAAGTTTTTACGGTCAGAGAGCCGAAAGAACGGCTAATTTATCGTCTCCCGTACTATCCTGACAGAATCGTTCATCACGCCATTATGAACGTCCTCGAACCCATTTGGCTGAAAGTGTTTCCCTATAACACATACAGTTGCATAAAAGGTCGTGGAATAAACGGAGCAATGAAACGAGTGAAAGAGATTCTCAAAGATAAGGAGAATAGCCGCTACTGTCTGAAAATCGACATCAGAAAATTTTACCCGTCAATCGAACACGCAGTCGCCAAGAGAATTATCAGGAAGAAAATCAAGTGTAAAGATACCCTGTGGCTATTGGACGAGATTATCGACAGCGTGAACGGTTCTCCCGACCCGCTCGACAGAACGCAGATCTGCGACGGTCGTTCTATTCCTATCGGAAATTATCTCAGTCAGTATCTCGCAAACCTCGTCCTCGCTTATATCCTCCACAGGATAAACGAGAGAAAGGGCGTCAAAGGTGTACTATATGCCGACGACGGGACGTTCTTTGCAGCCTCGAAAGAGATTCTCCGAGAACTTCTCTCGGACATCAAAACGTGGCTCGAAACGGAACTCCACCTGACGCTGAAAGCGAACTATCAGATTTTCCCGATAGCGGAGAACCGATACGACAAACACGGTCGGGGTCTCGATTTCGTCGGGTTTGTTTTCTATCATAATCAGACACAGATACGGAAAGGAATCAAAAAGAATTTCTGCCGTACGGTCGCCCGTCTGAACAAACGTAATCCTCCGCTGTCTCCTGCTGAGTACAAACAGCGGATTTGCTCATGGCTCGGTTGGGCGAAATACAGCGATTCAAAACATCTATTAAAATCAATCATTAAACCAGATTATTATGGCAAATTATGATGCAAAGCCCTCCAAATTGGAGGCAGTCGGGAACGGTTCATACCTCTATCGTTTCAACATCGAGGAAAAGACAGTCGAGCATTTCTCAGAGGGAACAGACGAAGCGTTCGAGACCCGCTCGTCTTGGGAATGCGAGGAGGTAACGGTTTGGTCTCCTCTGACATCGAACAAAATCACTGAGGCGGTAATCGGAACGCTCTGTCCTGTCTCGCACGAACAGAAACTCGTAAACGAGTATAACGCCGCAAACCTCGGTCTCGTCGGAGGCTCGAAAACGAGTGACGCAGCGAAAACCGCTATCGCCCGTTACAAAGAGTTCCTCGAACAGAGAACCGCTCTCAAATCAATGGTGGATGCTGACTGCGAGGAACTCGGAATCAGATAATCGCCAAGCCGATTTTGCCGCCCGCTGTGGCGTATTAAAATGTTATTGGAGCAATTTATCGTTGCCGATAAACGAACGCCACAGCGGGCGTATTTTTGAAAAATAACTATTAACAAAGAGCGTACAGAAATGAAGATATTTAGCAATCAAGACGAATTACTCCTCAATGTCGAGGTGGACGATTCCTCGTATCGTCACCGAGTTATCAAGGGGGAGCATAATATCGTCCTGAAATACTCGCTCTCGGAACACGTCGAACTACCCGTCGGTTCGTACTGCATTTTTCAGGGACAGCGTTACACCCTCGAAAATCCCGAGGCGTTCAAGAAACAACATAACCGCCGTTTCGACTATACCGTTACGTTTGAATCATATCAGGCGAAAGCGAAGATTTGGAAATTCAGAAATCCTGTGGACGGTCGTCTGAAATTCTCCCTGACAGCGAAACCGAGGGAGCACCTCCAAATGTTTGTCGATAATATGAACAGGAGGGACACGGGCTGGACGGTCGGGGACTGTATCGACGGCGTCGAAACCCTGATAAATTACGACCACGATTTCTGTCTCGACGCTCTTATACGCCAAGCCTCTGAGTTCAAGACGGAATACGAAATCGAGGGGAAACGTGTCTCACTGAAAAAGGTCGAGTATAACAAATCGAACCCTCTACCGCTGTCGTATGGTTACGGTAACGGTTTCAAATCGGGCGTCGGTCGTTCCAACAGCGGAGACCAGCCGCCGACTGAAATCCTGTTCGTTCAGGGAGGCTCGGACAATATCGACAGGAGCAAGTACGGGAACGGAGAACTCCTCCTCCCGAAAGAACAGACAATCCGATACGACGGAGAGCATTTCGAGGACGAAGACGGTTTCGTTGCTGCCAACGCCCGAACCTATGTCGTGGACGATATGGGTCTCTCAATCCGTCGAGCCGACAAACAGCCATTCTCGCTCGCAGAAGACAGTCTCGACGCCTCGTCGATATATCCGAAAAGGGTCGGAACGGTTACGTCCGTCCTGTCTGTCAGTGTGGCGTCAAATTTCTATGATTTCGTCGATAAGGAAATCCCCTCGAATCTCAATTACGAGGACTGTCTGATAGAGGGCGAGAATATGACTGTAATTTTTCAGTCGGGTATGCTCGCAGGACGGGAGTTCGAGGTCAAATACTATCATTCAGCCGTCAAGGACAAAGCGGCTCGGAGGTTCGAGATAGTCCCGCAGGAAATCGACGGAATGACAATGCCGAACGAGCAGTTCAAACCGAAAATCGGAGACCGTTACGCCGTGTTCCATTGTATGCTCCCCGACGCATATATCTGCGACAATCAGACAAAGACGGGAGCGTCTTGGGATATGTTCAGAGCCGCCGTCCGACACCTGTTCGACAACGAGGAACAGAAATACACGTTCTCGGGGGAACTCGACGGAATATGGGCTAAAAAGGATTGGGAGAACATCGGAGGACGAATCCGCCTCGGAGGTTACATTCAGTTCCGAGACGTCAATTTTCAAAAGGAGAGCGTTTTGGTTCGCATCACGGGCATAAAAGACTATATCAATAAGCCGCACAGCCCGTCGATAGAACTCTCGAATCAGACTGTCTCAGACAGCGTATCGAGCGAACTGAAAACGCTGAAAAGCGAGGAGGTAACGGTAGATGATAACTATCGGGCGTCGATTCAGTTCACGAAACGGAGGTTCAGAGACGCAAAGGAGACTATCTCCCTGTTGGAATCAGCCCTCCTCGATAATTTCACGAACTCTATCAACCCGATAGCGGTTCAGACTATGTCAATGCTCGTCGGCGACGAGAGCCTCCAATTCCGTTTCGTGAACAACAGGACGAACCCTGTAACTGTCCCCGACGGAATCTCGTACAACAACGAGACGAAACAACTGACAGCCCCGCAGGGAATCATTCAGCATTTAACGCTCGGGATTTCCTCTCTCAGTGCATCGCATAAGACGTCCGAATATAAGTTTTGGACGGTTTCAGCCTATTCGAGTGCGTTCCTCGACAACCCCACAAAGAGATACTATCTCTACATCAAGGCGAACAGAAACACTCAGGCGGCAGAATTTATCCTGTCGGAAACGCCTCGGAAAATGGAGGCGGAGGCGAACTTTTACTATTTCCTCGTCGGCGTCCTGAACAGTGAATACGACGGGGAAAGGAGTTACGTTAGCCTTTACGGATTCTCAGAGATACTCCCTGGCAGAATCACGACGGACAGGGTCGTATCAGCCGACGGAGACAGTTATTTCGATATGCTCTACAACCGACTGAAACTCGGCGACGCCCTTATTTTCAATGCCGACGGCACTCGGAAACTGATTCTCAAAGGTACAATGGTTCAGAGCGAGAGCGGAGCGACGGAATACATCGGCTGTTACCGAGGCGTCTATAATTCGGCGTACACTTATTATCAGGGCGACGAGGTCTCCTACACCGTGAACGGAATGACATCAACATACCGTTACATCTATGCGACACCGTCCCGAGGAGTTCCGCCGACATCGACTGTATATTGGCAGGTTATCGCTCAGGGAGCAAAGGGGGCGGACGGAGAGAAAGGAACGAGTATCACGATTAAAGGAACTTTGTCAAAACCTGACGACCTCCCGACACCTCCCGCAGATCCGTCCGATTGCTATGTTATCGGAACAGATTTATGGGTATGGGACGGGAGTAAATGGTACAATGCGGGACAGTTCAAGGGCGACAAAGGAGATAAAGGCGACAAAGGAGACGACGGTTCGGACGGAAACTATACCGAACTGCGTTTCGCAGTCAATGGTTCAACAACGAATCCACCTGCATTGAATACGTCCGCCCTCAATCCGTCGGGTTGGACGACAACAGTTCCGACAGTGAACAAGGGATATTACCTGTGGTTTACCCGAGCCGTCAAGACAGGAAACGGAGGGCAACTCGTCTCTAATTGGAGTACGCCTGTCAGAATGACACCATACGACGGAAAGGACGGAGCGAGCGGGAAATCTCCTGTTATGGTTTTTAGGGGAGTTTACAGCAGCTCGAAAACTTATTATGGAAACGAATATCGTCTCGACTGCGTCAAGCAGGGAAATACATATTACATCGCCCGAATAGACGCAGGGACATTCTCGACGCCCGCTCCTCCTGATTCATCGAAATGGAACTCGTTCGGAGCGTCGTTCGAGAGTATAGCGACGAACCTACTCCTCGCCGAGGGAGCGAATATCGGAGATTGGTTTATCAGCGGAGGAAAAATCGTTTCGACCCTGACAGGCGAGAATAAAATATCGCTCGACGCAAAGAACAGCCGAATAGAGGTGGTTTCCGCAGCTTCAGGGGGTATATATTCTCAGGAGAATTTAGGTTCGAGGGTGGACATCGACGCAAATCAGGGAATCGTCGAGGCTCGAAGCAAAGACGGTTATTCAGGCGTTTCATACATTTCCCCGACAGGAATTTTTGCAAACAGGGCAGGAACTCAATGCGTCGCAGCCAGTACGGGTATGACACAAAGGGCATCTATCTGTGGTCTCGGATATGGAAACCTGAATAAAGACGCTTGGCAGTTCGACGATGATACAAACCTGATAGCAGGTGTTTACGGTTACTCGTCAAACTCGGGAACTGCGCCCGATTTCGGTGGATATTTTTTTAACCTGAAAGCCAAAGGACTGATACTCGGAACAAAATACATCACGAAAAGTGGAACGTATCTCACTGATGCAATGACGAATATCGTCGGTTTTGGCTCGTCTCGTCTGAACGTGTATCTCCCCGCCTCGACCCGAGAGGGACAGACAATTTTCGTCAAACAGTGGTGGTCGGGGTCGATGCGGTTCTACCCGAGGAGCGGACAGAAGATTTACGACGACACCTCGGAGAATGAATACTACGATTTCGGACAGGGACAGGGCGGTATCTTTACGTTTGTCCGTGCTGCGATAAATGGAGAGAGCGTCGCCGTTTGGCTCGTCTCTCGTTGGAAATACTAACGATAAAAAAATTAAGTTATGACAGAATATGGATATATCGAGAACGGGATTCTGTTTTCTCGTTTCATTGAACCGATAGTTCGGAATTATCTCGACGAATACGGACGCCCTCAAACAGAAACGATTTCTGTCGAGGCACAGGTCGATAAACTGTCCCCTGAATGGAAACCCGTTGATACAATCAACGAGGCAGAAATGGAATCAGGAGGAGACGGAGTTGTCGTTATTCCTAAGCCATACGATGCGGGAGACCATATCGCATACAGGTATGAAAGAAAACGAGACGTTAAATCAGTTCAGGACGAGATTCAGGCTCTGAAAGACAGTCTCGCCGAATCCGACTACAAAATCACGAAATGTTACGAGGCGTTCCTGATTGGAGCAAAACTCCCTTACGACGTCGAGGAACTCCACACTCAGAGACAGGCGGAGAGGGACAAAATCAACGAATTGGAGGCGTCTATGTAACATTTTACCTTTGTAGTGATTATATTATAATCATATTTAAGTACCTTTGCAGATAATAATCAATAATTTCAACGACGAATGGAACAGACAACTTGGTGGCAGATTCTCGTCCTGATTCTCGGAGCGGTCGGCGGTTTGGAGTTTATAAAATGGATATTCAACCGCAAGACCGAAAACCGCCTGAACAAACTCGAAGTCAGACAGAAAGATTTCGACCTTGACGAGAAACGAATTGCCGAACTCCACGCCTCGATTGATAAGGCGAACGAGTTAAACGACAACCTCCTCGCAAGGCTATCCAATGCGAATGCGGCTATCGACAAACACATCGATAGGAATCGGGAACTGTCCGACCGTTTGTACAAAGCGGAACAGGAGGTCAATCGAGTAAACGACGTTCTGACAGAGGAACAGCACAAGACGGCAACTCTCGAACGCCGTCTCGGAGCTGCAATGCGTATCGCAGACCATTATAAACAATGGCGTTGCGAGAGGTCAGACTGTCAAGACCCCCGAGGGAGGAGACCGCCAAACCCCTCGCTTAGAGGCAAGGTATATACCAAGCCTCAGAACCTCGAAAAAGAACAGGAAGATACAACCACATTAAACTCAGAAAGCAAATGAAAATTTTAATCGACAACGGACACGGGAGCGAGACCGCAGGAAAACGCTCTCCTGACGGGTCTCTCAAAGAGTATAAATGGGCGAGAGAAATTGCCTCACGCCTCGAAATATCCCTTAAAACGAAAGGTCTCGACGCCGAGAGAATTGTCAAAGAGGAGACCGACGTTCCTCTCGGGGAACGCTCTCGTCGAGTGAACGCAATCTGTCAGCGTCTCGGTGCGAAAAACGTAATCCTCGTTTCTATCCATTGTAACGCCGCTCCTCCGAACGACAACAAGTGGCACACAGCCCGAGGCTGGAGCGTTTGGACATCAGTTGGACAAACGAAAGCCGACGACCTCGCCACTGCGATTTGGGAGGCTATGGACGCCCGACTGTCAGCGTATAAGGCAACATTCTCAGGAACGGGAAATCAGAAGCCTATGCGGGCGGATTTTTCGGACGGAGACCCAGATTTTGAATCGAACTTTTGGATTCTCCGAAAAACGTCCTGTCCTGCCGTCCTGACTGAGAATCTGTTTCAAGACAACGAAAAGGACGTCGCCTATCTCCTCTCAGAACAGGGAAAACAAACTATCGTCGAGGCTCACGTCGAGGGAATCGTCAAATATATAAAAACCAACAAGCAATGAAACATCTGCTCTATATCCTATTTATAGCGGCACTCCTGACAGGGTGCGGAACAACAAAAGTAGCAACATCCTCAGACATTCGAGAGGAAAAGAACGACAGCGTCCGAATCGAATATCGGGAGAGGACGATTCTCGTCCCTGATACAGTATTCGTCGAGATACCCGCTCAGACATCAGAACGGACGACCCTCGACAGTGTGAGCCACCTCGAAAATGAATACGCAGAGAGCGATGCCCAAATCAATCAGGATGGCTCTCTGTTCCACGACCTGAAAACGAAACCTCAGGCGAAACCCGTCCCGACCCAAAAGGAGATTCAGTATCGAGATAGTATCGTTTATCGAGACCGAATCGTCAAAGTCAAGGTAAAGGAGACGGAAACAGTCGAGGTCGAAAAGAAACTGAGTTGGTTTCAGAAAACTCAAATTTACGGGTTTTGGACGCTCTTGGCTTTTCTAATGATAGTTTACCGCAAGAAGATTTTTGGAACGCTTGTGCGGCGTATTTTGAAAAAATAACTAACTTTGTTCCGATTCCTCGGGACAGTTCAACGAAAGAGGGACAAAATCCCTCTTTTTTTACGCTTTTGTTGTTATTCTGTTACTATCCCCGTAATCACTTTTTGAATAACTACTGTATATCAGTTGATTATAAGGTGGAATATAAATTCTGCGTGGGAAAATAAGCCTCAAAAATCGACTTTTGCAGGAATTGACGAAAATTTGTTGTTATTCTGTTACTCAAAATCAAGAAACAAAGTTTTATAAATTGATTTACAGATAGTTATACTTGTAAACTGAGTTACTGCATCGG
>OGCQ01000381.1_pt1 | contig 75978 bp, 58 predicted proteins | sample 1570161 | NCBI WGS metagenome assembly OGCQ01 (sample SAMEA4384402, study PRJEB24528) | human gut metagenome | reverse complement strand
CGGGCAGGTCCTTGACACGGCCGCCGCGGATCATGACCACAGAGTGCTCCTGCAGAGAATGACCGACACCGGGGATGTAGGCGGTGACCTCGTAGCCGTTGGTCAGGCGGACACGGGCGATCTTACGCAGAGCGGAGTTGGGCTTCTTGGGGGTGGCAGTTCTCACTGCGGTGCAGACGCCGCGCTTCTGAGGGGAGGACAGATCGGTCTCCTTGTTCTTCAGCGTATTCAGGCCCTTCTGCATAGCGGGGGAATTGGACTTGTAGGTAGCCTGTTTCCGGCCCTGCTTGACCAGCTGATTGAAAGTAGGCATGCAATGAACTCCTTTCTAAAGATTTGTGGGATGACTCCCTATATTTTCCACGGAACAAAGGATTTTATTCCGTTGGAAGCGGTTTTTCCTTTGCCAGCAGCGCCGCGGCGGCGGTGCCCACGTCGATGCCGCAGGCCCGGCCCAGCTGGGCCATGGTGTGCGCCCCGGACACGGGAACGCCCAGTTCCCGGCAGCGGCCCTCCAGCGGCCGGGTCAGCCGGGGATCGGCGTCGCAGGCCAGAAACACCCGGCCTGCCCGGCCGGCGCTTACTGCCCGCTGCACCTGTTTCAGGCCCACCACCTTGTCTTTGGATGACAGCTCTTCCAGCACGTGGGAACCTCCTCGGCACAGTGTGTCTGCCGCATGGCAAAATTCGCGGAATCCATATCCGCGCAGTTTGAAATTATAGCACAGTCCCCCGGGATACGTCAAGAGGAATCCGGGTAAAACTTTTCATTTTCCTTTGTGCATTCGTCCATACTTTGTGCACATATTAGCAAAATTTGTGTCAAATCTGTAAATAAAGCTGGAAACCGGTACGGGGGTATGATAGAATAGAAGCACCTGTGGGGCGGAAGCTCCGGGAGAAATTAAAGGAGGTAATAGCTTGATGAAAACACCTGTTCGCACCAGACTTCTGTCTGCGCTGCTGTCACTGGTCATGCTGGTTTCCCTGCTGCCGGTGTCGGTATTCGCGGCAGAGCCTGAGGCAGGGACATGGACGAAGGTGGAGCTGGCCGATATCACGGCCGACGACACCGTCGCCATTACCATGACCAAGGGCGACAGCACCTGGGTGCTGCCCAACAACGGCGACGCCAAGGCCGCGGCCAAGGCCATCACCGGTACCGTCAGCGGCAATACGCTGACCACATCGGAGAAGGACCTGTTCGGCTGGAAGGTCGTCAAGGGCGCTGACAGCTTCCAGCTGGTCTCCGCCGCCACCGGCAAGTACCTGTATTCCACCAGCAGCAACAACGGCATCCGCCAGGGTACCGGCGAAAACCGCGACTGGGTGGTGGACACGGAGTCCGGCTATCTGAAGAACGTGGCACTGTCCCGCTATGTGGGCGTGTACAACAACCAGGATTGGCGCAGCTACACTTCTGTCCACGCCAATATCGCCGGGCAGACCCTGGGCTTCTGGAAGCTCAGCACCGTCCCCGCCCGGGAAAGCGGCATCGTCACCGATCTGACCACCCTGCAGAACGGCGACAAGGTGGTGGTGTTCAACCCCGCCAACAAGAAGGCTCTGTCCTCCGTGTACAACGGCTTCTATAACACAGGCGTGGATGTGGAGCTGACCGGAGGCAAGCTCACCGGCTACACGAATGCAGAGCTGTGGACCGTGAACCGCACCGAGAGCGGCGCCTATACCTTCTCCACCGCCGATGGCAAGAAGCTGTCCATGGACACCAGCTACAGCAGCACCCCCCTGGACAAGGCCAATGTGGATTGGGAGCTCAGCGCTGCCGCCACGGCGGACTGCTTCTACATCAAGAACGTGGGCCGCGGCAGCTATCTGGAGTGGTATGCCGAGAAGAACAACTGGAGCTCCTACGGAACCATCGGCAGCAACGAGGCTCTGTTTGCCCAGCAGCTTTATCTGGTGGCAGACACCCAGGAGCCTGGCCAGCCCGGCCAGCCGGAGGATCCCTCCGCTCCTCTGAAGAACGGCGACCAGGTGGTCATCTACAACCCCGCAAACCTGAAGGCCCTGTCCAGCGAGTACACCGGCTTCTATAACAAGGGCACCGACGTGACCCTCACCGGCGGCAAGCTGGCGGGCTTCACCGAGGCCGACATCTGGACCGTGGGCGTCAACGACGATGGCAGCTATACCTTCTCCACCGCCGAGGGCAAGAAGCTGTCCATGGACGAAAAATACTCCAGCACTCCCCTGGACAAGGCCCACACCGCCTGGACACTGGAGCAGGCTGCCACCGAGGGCTGCTACTATATCAAGAACGTGGGCCGCAGCAGCTATCTGGAGTGGTATGCCGAGAAGAACAACTGGAGTGCCTTCGGCACCATCGGCAGCAACGAGGCTCTGTTTGCCCAGCAGCTCTATCTGGTAGGCGACGAGATGGACCAGCCCGCCGGCAGCCTGCCCCAGGAGGGTGCGCAGGTAGTGCTGTTCAACCAGAATGCCCAGGGCGTCCTGGCCGGGCAGAATGACAACACCGACAGCCCCGCCATCAATAGTGTCTCCGCCCAGATCACGGACGGCAAGGCCATCCCCGAAAACGGCGGCGTGGTGTTCACCGTGGAGCGCAGCGGCGAGTATTACCGCTTCCGCAACGAAACCTACGGCTATCTGTGCTCCAACGGCACCGGCAACAACGCCTTCTATTCCCAGACCGCCAGCGAGGACGCCGACTGGACCGTGGAGCCCTGCAGCGGCGGCGTGGGCGGCTATCAGCTGGAAAGCCGCACCGCCAAGTTCAACGGCCGGTACAGCCAGTATCTGGAGTATTACAGCGACAGCTATAAGACCTACAGCATGTACAACGTCACCGACTACACCATCTACTCCTTCTTCTTCTATGGTGTGGCCGACAGCGTGAAGCTGGACGGCGGCGTGGTCAACGATCCCGCCGTGGTGTTCACCTCCGCCGACACCGTGAAGGCCGGTCAGGACTATACCCTGACCTTCACCGTCAATGATGTCAAGGCCGTTTCCAAGCTGGAGATCCTGGTGGACGGCAAGGCCGCCGGTGTCATCACCGACTACACCGCCGACGGCAAGAACTACACCGCCAATATCCCCGCCGCCATGCTGGCCGGTGCCGACAAGGTGACCCTCACCGTCCGCGTCACCAACGCCTCCGGCGCGTCCTATTCCGGCAGCCTGGTGCTCACCGTGGTGGACGAGCCCTCCATCGGGGCTGTGACCCCCCTGAAGGGCAGCCAGACCGGCAGCGACAAGCGGCCCGTGATTTCCGCCGAGATCATCAACGCCGGTGAGAATCCCACCCTGGAGATGACCGTCAACGGTCAGAAGGTCAACGCCGTGTACGCCGGCGGCAAGCTCACCTATACCCCCGCCGCCGACATGACCGACGGCCGCACCAATGTGTCCGTCACCGTTACCCGCGCCGACGGCAAGACCGCCTCCTTCAACTGGTTCTTCACCGTGGGCCAGGCCCAGTATCAGCTGTACTTCGGCCAGCTCCACAGCCACACCCAGTATTCCGACGGCGCAGGCTCCCTGGACGCCGCCCTGGACTATGTGAAGAACCTGCCCGACAGCGCCAACGTGCAGTTTGTGGCCTTCACCGACCACTCCAACTACTTTGACACCACCGGCGCCGCCAACCCCGAGGGCGCTCTGTACGACATGAGCCTGGCCAGCGCCTCCAGCCAGGAGACCTGGAACAGCTATCGTTCCTCCGTGGCCGCCTTCAACGAGGCCAACGCCGGTTCCCTGGTGGCTCTGGCGGGCTTCGAGATGACCTGGTCCGGCGGCCCCGGCCACATCAACACCTTCAATACCCCCGGTATCGTCTCCCGCAACAACTCCACCCTGAACAACAAGACCGACTATGCCGGTATGCGCGCCTACTATGCTCTGCTGAGCCAGCAGGAGGGCGCAGACAGCCTCAGCCAGTTCAACCACCCCGGCAACACCTTCGGCACCTTCGGTGACTTCGCCTTCTGGGATCCCGTCATCGACAGCCGTATGTACATGGTGGAGGCCGGCAACGGCGAGGGCCAGATCGGCGCCGGCGGCTATTATCCCAGCTATGAGTATTACACCATGGCGCTGGATAAGGGCTGGCACCTGGCCCCCACCAACAACCAGGATAACCACAAGGGCCGCTGGGGCAACGCCAACGACGCCCGCGACGTGATCCTCACCGACGACTTCAGCGAGCAGGGCATCTATGACGCGCTGCGGGCCATGCGTATGTACGCCACCGAGGACAAGAACCTGGAGATCGGCTACACCGTCAACGGCATGCTCCTGGGCAGCAGCCTCACCGAGGTCCCCGAGAAGCTGGACATCCATGTTACCGTCAACGACCCCGACGCCAGCGATTCCATCTCCAAGGTGGAGGTCATTGTCAACTCCGGCAAGACCGCCTATACCTGGGACGATCCCGCTGTCCTGGCCACCGGCGACCTGTCCGTGACCCTGGACCCCGACTACAGCTACTACTACATCCGCGTCACCCAGGGTGACGGCGACCTGGCGGTCACCGCTCCCGTGTGGGTGGGCGAGACCTTGAAGCTGGGCATCTCCGATGTGACCTGCGGCACCTCCACCCCCGTCACCGGCGAGGCCATGACCGTCACCACCACCCTGTTCAACAGCGAGAGCACCGACGCCAATATCAAGTCCATCACCTACGCCGTGGGCAGTCAGGTCCTGGCCTCCGCCACCGATGTGGGCACCGTTCCCGCCAGCGGCACCCTGGCCCTGAGCTATGACGTCTCCTTCGACACCGCCCGGGTCTATAAGGTCACCGCCACCGTGGTGCTGGAGCAGGACGGCAAGGAGTATGTGTTCACCAAGGACATTACCCTGGACGTGCTGAACGCCGACGACCTGGTGTATATCGGCATCGACGCCTCCCACTACAACGAGTATGTGGCCGGTAACTACAAGGATTCCATGGGCAACTTCGGCAACCTGGCGGGCAAGTACAACGTCCGCACCGTGGAGCTGAAGACCAGCGACGAGCTCATCGCCGCCTGCTCCAATCCCAAGTTCAAGGCCCTGATCCTCACCGCTCCCTCCCGCCGCCTGGCGGACGCCCAGACCGATCCCCGGACCTACAGCGCCCAGGAGCTGGCGGCCATTGCGGCCTTCAACGCCGGCGGCGGCACCGTGATCCTGGCCGGCTGGAGCGACAACTACGAAAACTATGACGTGATCCAGAGCAACCCCGCCATCAAGCACATGGCCGCCACCCAGAACGAGGTGCTCCAGGCCCTGGGCTCCAGCCTGCGCATCAGCGACGACGCCACCTATGACGACGTCCGCAGCGCGGCCGACGGCGTGGACAAGTGGCGTCTGTACTTCAACACCTACGGTCAGAGTTTCCTGACCGATGGCGTGGAGGTGGACCCCGCTCATCCCTATGACCGCCTGTACACCGAGGTATTCAGCCACTACGGCGGCGCCTCCGTGTATGCCGTGGATGCAGACGGCAACCCCACCTCCACCCTGCCCGCCACCGTTTCCCCGGTGGTATACGCCCACAGCACCACCTATTCCGTGGACGTGGATAAGGACGGCCTGGGCGGCGCCAACGTGCCCAAGTACGCCTATGCCGAAAACGACAGCCGCCTGCTGGCCATGGCCAGCGAGCAGCTGGAGGGCAAGGGCCTGATCATCGTGTCCGGCGCGGCCTTCATGTCCAACTTTGAGGTCCAGGCCACCATCAGCGACAACGGCTCCGAGAAGAACTACTCCAACTATAAGATCTGCGAGAACCTGCTGCGGGCCATCAACCCCGTGAAGGTCACCGACATCGCCACTGTCCAGGCCCAGACCGAGGCCGGTCACAAGTACACCATCGAGGGTGTCGTGACCTCCAATGCCTCCGGCTATGACAAGGCCACCGCTTTCTTCGACTGCATCTATGTCCAGGATGAGACCGGCGGCATCAACTGCTTCCCCGTGGCCGGTGAGTTCAAGATCGGCGACGTGGTCCGGGTCACCGGCGTGACGGAGACCTATCAGGGCGAGAACGAGCTGCAGGTTTCCTCCATCGAGAAGATCGGCGAGACCACTCCCGTCACCCCCAAGACCGTCACCTCCACCCAGATCAACGACGGCTCCGTCCTGGGCCAGCTGGTGACCCTGAAGGGCTTCGTGGTGGGCTATGAGATGGCCGACGGCCTGGTGCAGACCATCCTGGTCCGCGACAGCGAGGGTAAGATCGCTCGGGTGTTCATCGACGGCTATATCACCACCTCCTATGACGTGAAGAACCTGTCCATCGGCTGCGAGATCTCCGCCACCGGCCTGGCCTCCTACGACAACACCTTCGTCCTGGCCGACGGCACCGAGATGGCCCCCCGTATCCGCATCCGCGACCGCAACGACGTGGTCTGCACCGCCCATGAGCACACCTTCGGCGAATGGGTGGTCACCACCGCCCCCACCTGCACCCAGGACGGCCTGGAGACCCGCACCTGCTCCGCCTGCGGCGAAGTGGAGACCCGGGTCATCCCCGCTGCCGGTCACGACTATAAGGACGGCAAGTGCACCGTCTGCGGCGAGACCGATCCCAATTACAAGCCCGATCAGCCCACCCAGCCCGGCGTCAAGACCGGCGACGAGAGCAACACCACCATGTGGATCATCGTCCTGGTGTGCGCTGCCGCTCTGGCTGTGGTGCTGGTCATCGTGTCCCGCAAAAAGCGCAACAGCTAAGCGGACCACCCCATAGCAATCCATAGCACAACAGCAAAGGCCCCCGCCGGATGGCGGGGGCCTTTGAGATTGTCAAAAAGTCTCACAGAGTTTGCCGCCTGCGGGCGGCAAATTAAATGCAATCCGTTTTTTGCGGCGGCGTGTACGTCGCAAAAAACACTTCTCAGTCTGCAAGTGTGGAATTGGTTCGCCCTCGGCGAACCAATTATGCGCGCAGCAGACTGCAAGTCTTTTGCGCAAAAAGAGCTTGCTCTTTTTGCGCAAGTATCAGAATACGCTCAGGTCCAGCCGGGCGGACAGCAGCTCCAGCGCTCGGATACCGGCCAGGCTGTTGCCCTTTTCGTCCAGGGCCGGGCTGAACAGGCCCACCCCCATGCGGCCGGGGACCACGGCCATAATGCCGCCGCCTACGCCGCTTTTGGCCGGTACGCCCACCCGGATGGCGAAGTCTCCGGACCCGTCGTACATGCCGCAGGTCATCAGGTTGGCGTTGACGAACCGGCCATAGGCCGCCGGGAACAGCCGCTGGCCGTCCGGCAGCTGGCCGTGGCAGGCCAGCACGCAGCCGATGCGGGCCAGGTCCGCCGCGCTGACCCGGATGGAGCAGGCCCGGAAATAGCAGTCCAGCAGCTCCTCCACGTCCCCGCGGATCAGGCCGTGGGCCTTCAGCAGATAGGCCAGGGCCCGGTTTTTGGAGCCGGTGGCCTTTTCAGAGTGATAGACCTCCTCGTCCAGGTCGATCTTCTCGTTGGCGGCCAGGCGGCGGATAAAGCCCAACAGCCGGGCAAACCGCTGGTCATAGGTCTCGCCCCCCACCAGCTGGCACATGAGGATGGCCCCGGCGTTGACCATGGGGTTCAGGTGCTTGGCCAGCAGGGCGTTGTCCGCCACGTTGATGGCGTCAAAGGGCTTGCCGGTGGCCTCCACCCCCACATGGGCCCGGACGGTCTCCCGGCCGTTGTCCTGCAGGGCCAGCAGAAGCAAAAGGGGCTTCATCACGCTCTGGATGGTGAAGCAGCGGCGGCTGTCGCCGGCCTCCACCATGTTGCCGTCCTTGTGGAACACGGCAATGCCCAGGCGGTCCGGGTCCTGCCGGGCCAACTCCGGGATATAGGAGGCCAGGGCCCCCTGCCCGGTGTACGGGCGGCACTCCTGTAGGATCTGTTGCAGCAATTCTTCCATATCGGCTCCTTCACCCGCGCGAAGGCGGGATTTTTTGATACAACAAGTAATTTTTCTGTCGGATATTACGATCAGTAGTCGACTTTCATCAGGCACAGGCCCTCCGGCGGGGCGGTGGGCCCTGCCAGGCGGCGGTCCCGGGCCTCCAGCAGGGCGGGCATATCCTCCGGCTGCCGGGTCCCCCGGCCCACCTCCAGCAGCGTGCCCACCAGGATGCGGACCATGTTCTGCAAAAAGCCGGTGCCGTGGAAGGTGAACACGATGCGGTCCTTCTGCCGCACCACGGTGATGCTGTCCACCAGCCGGACGGTGGATTTTTTCATCCGGGGATTGCCGCAGAAGCTGGCGAAGTCGTGCTGTCCCTGCAGCAGGGCCGCCGCCTGCTGCATCCGCTCCAGGTCCGGGTGAAAGTCCAGCAGGGTGACGTACTTCCGGTCGAACACCGGCTTCACCGGCCCGTCGAAGCACACATAGCGATAGGTTTTGCCCAGGGCCTTATACCGGGCGTGGAACCGGGGGGCGGCCTCCTTCACCTCCCGGACGGCGATGGCGTCGGGGAGATAGCGGTTCATATAGTCCCGGATCTCCTCCGGGGACAGGTCCACGTCCAGCTGGGCGTTGGCCGCCATGGCCCGGGCATGGACCCCGGCGTCGGTGCGTCCGGCGCCGATGATCTCCACGGGACTGCCCTGGAGCCGGGTCAGCACGCTCTCCAGCTTCCCCTGGATGGTGTCCCGCCCCGGCTGGCGCTCCCAGCCGAAAAAGCGGGTGCCGTCATAGGCGATGATGAATTTATAGTTGCGCAGCATATATAATCACTCCGTCATGATCTTCAGGATCACCCGGTCCGTCTCCTTCATGCCCTGAGAGGCCAGGATGCCCACGTTGCGGATGGTCTCCTCCACGTCCCGGCCCACGATGCCGTCGCCGGGCCGGAAGCTGTTGCCCCGCAGGTACATGTTATAGCCCAGAATGCCGGTTTCCACACCCATAGCGATCTTGCTGGCGCAGCTGGCCTTGGCCCCGTCGCAGATGCAGCCGGAGATCATGGCCGCGGCGTTGGTGATGGTGTGGCAGATGCCCTCATAGTCCGCGCCCCGAAGCCATGCAATGCCGCAGCCTGCCCCCACCCCGGCGGACACCGCCCCGCAGTAGGCGGACAGGCGGCCGATGCCGGTTTTCTGGTGGATGGTGATCAGGTCCGACAGGCACACCGCCCGCAGGATGGTCTCCCGGTCCCGGCCGGTCTGCACGCCATAGCGCCACACGGGAACGGAGGCGGTGATGCCCTGGTTGCCGGAGCCGGAGCAGATGACCACCGGCATCTCGCAGCCGTTCATCCGGGCGTCGGACCCGGCGGCGGCCCAGGCCCGGGCCTCCGTCTCCACGTCGCCGCCGGAGAGCAGCAGCGTGGAGCCGATGTTGGCCCCCCAGTCCCCCCGCAGGCCCTCCCGGGCGATGGCGGTGTTGCAGTCGATCTGGCGGCCCACGGAGTCCTCGATGCGGGAGACGTCTACTGTCTCGGCAAAGGTCAGGATATCTCGGACGTTCAGCACGCTCTTGTCCTGCAAATTGTCCTCGGCGGAGTCGGAGTGGGGCTTTTCCAGCAGGACCTCCCCGTCCCGCTCCACATAGATGATATTGGTGTGGTTGTTGGCCACATGGACCACGGCCCGGTGCCCGTCGCCGGTCCAGCCGGTGAGCCGGATGTCCAGCATCCGGGGGGTGGGCGGGCAGTCGATGCGGATGTCCGTGCTGTCCAGGTAGTCCCCGATGGCGGGGGCGTCTGCCTCCGTCACATGGGCGATGACCTGGAGCCGGGCCTCCGGATCCCCGGCCACCATGCCCACGGCGATGGCCGCCGGAAGGCCCCGGCGGCCCCCGGTGTTGGGCACCACCACGGATTTGACATTTTTCAGGATGTTGCCGCTGACCTCCGCCAGAATGCGGCAGGGCCTCTGCCCCAGCACCTGGCGCAGACGGGCCGCGCAATAGGCCACGGCGATGGGCTCCGTGCAGCCGGTGGCCAGCTGAAGCTCCTCACGCAGGATGGTACAGAATGCCTCCTCTTTTCTCTCGTCCAACATGATCGCAATTCCCTTTCGTCCCATATATTTTCCCGGCATACGCCGGTGAATTCCCGTTTTGTCTCACGCCTGGGGCACGTCGTCCTCGCTGTCGATCCAGTCCTGCACGTCCACCACCTGAAACTCCGTGGGAGTGCGACGGATCACCACCCGCTCCAGGCCCGCGTTGATGATGTGGCGGCGGCACATGGGGCAGGAGGTGGCGTCCGGCAGAAGCTCCCCGGTCTGGTCGTTGCGGCCCACCAGGTACAGGGTGCCGCCCACCATGTCCCGGCGGCTGGCGGAGATGATGGCGTTGGCCTCGGCGTGGACGCTGCGGCACAGCTCGTACCGCTCCCCCCGGGGAACCTGCAGCCGCTCCCGGGTGCAGTAGCCCATGTCCACGCAGTTGCGCCGCCCCCGGGGCGCGCCGTTGTAGCCGGTGGAGATGATCTCGTCGTTTTTCACGATGATGGCCCCGTACACCCGGCGCAGACAGGTGGCCCGTTCCAGCACCGTCTGGGCGATGTTCAGATAATAGTTTTCCTTGCTGATGCGCTGCATGATGCTTCCTCCCGGTGGTTTTTCCTGTATTGTCCCCCATTATATACGATTTTGTCCGCCGGGGCAACAGAATCTTCCGAAAAAAACGTTGACGGAGGGGGGCGGGCTGTGGTATCATGAACAAACTGAAAACTCTGTGAGGGAGTAGCAAGCGGATCCTTTGTCCGCAGCACGTCAACATACTGGCCGCCTGGCGGCCTGGCTTGCTTTAATTTGCGAGACTCATGTATCACTGCCGCGGGATGCATGGGACTCGTCTGTCTGTTCGCCTTCGAGCCCAGACATGGCCCCCGGCCATGTCCGGGTTTTTTCATGGAATTTTCACGAAAAAAGGAGAAACGAACATGCAGTGGAATATCCTGTTCTTTTTCAACAGCGTGCTGCTGGGGGTGGGGCTGGCTATGGACGCGTTTTCCGTGTCCCTGGCCAACGGCCTCAACGAGCCCCACATGTCCCGGCGGCGGATGCTGGGCATTGCCGGGGTGTTTGCCGCCTTCCAGGCCCTGATGCCCATGACGGGGTGGATCTGCGTCCACACCATCGTGCAGTATTTCCGGGCCTTTGAAAAGCTGATCCCCTGGATCGCCCTGGCCCTGCTGGGCTTCATCGGCGGGAAAATGCTCATCGAGGGCATCCGGGGCGGCGGAGACGATGACGCCGCCCCCAGACTGGGCCTGGGGGCCCTGCTGGTGCAGGGGGTGGCCACGTCCATCGACGCCCTGTCCGTGGGCTTCACCATTGCCGAGTATGACTGGCTCATGGCCCTGGTCTGTTCCCTGATTATCGCGGCGGTAACGCTGTGCATCTGTCTGGGGGGCCTGGTGCTGGGGCGGAAATTCGGCATGCGCCTTGCCGGTCGGGCCCAGATCCTGGGCGGGGCCATCCTGATCTTCATCGGACTGGAAATCTTTATCAGCAGTATGCTGTAAAAACTAAGGAGGAACAACACAATGCTCGTACCCATTCTTCTGTTCATCGTGGGTCTGGTGCTGCTGATCAAGGGCGGCGACTGGTTCGTGGACGGGGCCACGGGGCTGGCCCACCGATTCCATGTGCCGGAGATCCTCATCGGCGCCACGGTGGTCTCCATCGGCACCACCCTGCCGGAGGTGATGGTGTCCGCCACCTCCGCCGTCAGCGGCCACGGCGAGATCGCCTACGGCAACGCCATCGGCTCGGTGATCTGCAACACCGCCCTGATCGCGGCCCTGACCATCGCCATCCGCCCCTCGGAGGCGGACCGCAGGAGCCTGCGGACCCCGGTGATCTTCTTCTTCATCGCCGCCGTGTTCTATGCCGCCATCGCCTATACCAACGGGGCCTTCACCCGGCTGGCGGGCATCGTGCTGCTGGTGATGTTCGTGGTGTACATGGTTCTCACCGTGCGCCAGAGCTTCCGGGACACCGTGCAGGCCGGCGGCGCGGACGAGGCCATTGACGGCACCCCCTCCATGGGCAAGGACATCCTGCTGCTGGTCATCGGCGCGGCCTTCATCGCCGTGGGGGCCAACCTGCTGGTGAACAACGGCACTCTCATCGCCCAGGGGCTGGGCGTGCCGGAGTCCGTCATCGCCCTGACCTTCGTGGCCCTGGGCACCTCCCTGCCGGAGCTGGTCACCGCCATTACCTCCCTGGTAAAGGGCCACAGCGCCCTGTCCCTGGGCAACATCGTGGGGGCGAACCTGTTTAACCTGGTGCTGGTCAGCGGCCTGTCCACCACCCTGTCCCCCTTCCAGGTGCCCCAGGAAAAGACCATCGCCGGGCACAACGCCTCCCTGGTGGTGGATATCCCCCTGATGATGCTGGTAATGCTGCTGCTGACGGTGCCCGCCCTGGCCAGGGGCAGGCTGTCCCGCTGGCAGGGCATCGTGCTGCTGGTGCTGTACGCCGGCTTCTGCGCCTTCCAGTTCTGTTTCTGAGTTCTGAATAAGCAAGCGCACCCCCGGCGGGAATCCGCCGGGGGTGCGTCAGTGTATCAAAATGCCTCGCAGCGTTTGCCGCCCGCAGGCGGCAAATGACTTGCAAGCCTTTTATCCCAAAAGGGCTTCGCCCTTTTGGGATGTTGTTTAGCCCCACAGGGCGGACAGCATGGGAATGACCTGCTTTTTCCGGCTCATGACCCCGGGCAGGAACAGGGCGTTGTCCTTGGGCTCGGCGGAGAAGGCGTTGCGGATGGCCTCGTCGCTGCCCACATACAGCAGCTGCGTGCCCTCCAGCAGCACGTCGGTGAGCATCAGGATCACCATATTATAGTGGCGCTCTTCCTGGAGGCGGCGCATCACCGCCAGGAACTCCTCCTTGCGCTCCAGCATCTCCATGGAGTCCAGGCAGGTGACCTGGCCCACGCCCAGGTTCTGCTCGCCGATGTGGAACTCCTTGAAGTCGCTGCTCACCAGCTCCTCCACGGATTTGCCTCCGGCGGTGGAGAACAGCTGGCGGCCCAGCTCCTTTATGTTGACGCCGCCGATGCGGGCCATGCGCTCGGCCATGGCGATATCCCGCTTGGTGCAGGTGGGGGACTTGAACATAACGGTGTCGGCCAGGATGGCCGCTGCCAGCAGCCCCGCCATATTGGCCGAGGGCATGACGCCGTGTTCCTGATACATACCGGCGATGATGGTGGCGGTGCTGCCCACGGGCTCGTTGCGCACCCGGATGGGCTGGCTGGTCTGGATATCCGCCAGGCGGTGGTGGTCGATGATCTCCAGAATCTCCGCCTGATCCAGGCCGGGAACGGCCTGGGCCCGCTCGTTGTGGTCCACCAGCACCACGCGCTTGCGCCGGGGGCGCAGCAGGTGATACCGGGACAGGGTGCCCACGACTTTTTCGTTCTCGTCCAGCACCGGGTAGCAGCGGTAGCGGCTTTTCAGCACCACCTCGCGGACGTCGTCGATATAGTCCGTCAGATGGAAGCACACGATCTTTTCATTGTGGCAGGGCCGGGAGATGGGACTGGCCTGATAGATCAGCCGGGCCACCCGGCTGGCCTCATAGGGGGTGGTGATGATGCAGGTGCGCCCGGCGTTTTCCAGCAGGTCCGGGTCCACCTCCGTCTGGCACAGGATCAGGCAGCTGACGCCGATGTCCAGGGCCCGGCGGATCATGTCCGGCTGGTCGCCGCAGATGACGATGTTGTCCGGGTCGCCGAACAGCAGGTTCTCGCAGCTCTGAGGCAGGGCGATGACCACGTTGCCGGACACGGTGTCGATCAGGTCGCCGCTGTCGTTGAGCAGGCGGCCCTCGATGACGCTGAGCAGGTTGAACAGGGGCACCGCCTCCACCCGGGGGTTGGCGATGGTGGTCATGCTGTAGGTGGCGATGTCGCCGGCGGACAGAGTGCCGTACAGGGTGCCGTCCTCGTTGATGACGGGGATGGCGGAGATCTTCTGTTCCCGCATGATGTGCCAGGCCCGGTCCATGGTGACCGTGGCGTTCAGGGCCGGGGGCGTATCATAGTCCAGGTCCTCCACCTGGGTGCGGACGTTCTGCACCGTCCGGGGGGGCTGGAAGCCGAAGCGGTCCAGCATCCGCTGGGTCTGGTCGCTGATGTGGTCCATATGGGCGGCCACATAGTTCCGGTCGCCCAGGGCGTTGCGCAGGGCCGCGTAGGCCATGGCGGACACGATGGAATCGGTATCGGGGTTGTGGTGGCCGATGACGTAGATCTCGTTCATAGGATTCAACTCCTTTCGGATGATTCCATTATAAAACGGCCCCAATTTGTTTGTCAATGCGGTGTTGTGCCTAAATTTTCCGAAAATAGAGCACCCTAACTGTTTATTTATCCGTGGAACAGCATTTTCCCCGGCGGAGTCTCATGTTTCACTGGGGGAAACCGGTTATCCTTTACAGCAGGCCGAAACCGCCGCCTCCAGGGCCGTCACCAGCTGCGCCAGGGGCAGGGACGGCCGGTCCGTCCCCTCCGTCTGCTCCGGAATGCAGGGCACATGGATGAACCCCGCCCGGACTCCCGGACCTGCATGGTGCAGTACGCAGTACAGCAGGTGGTTGCACACATAGGTCCCGGCGCTGTTGGACAGCTCCGACGGCACCCCGGCCTCCTGGATGGCCCGGACCATGTCCTTCACCGGCACCGTGGCGAAATAGGCTGCCGGTCCGCCAGGGACGATGGGTGCATCTACCGGCTGCTGTCCGGCGTTGTCCGGGATCCGGGCGTCGTCCACATTGATGGCCACCCGCTCCGGGGTCACGGCACTGCGGCCCGCCGCCTGGCCCACGCACAGCACCACATCCGGCCGGAACGCGTCCATTTCCGCCGTCACCAGCCGGGCGGAATCGCCGAACACCGTGGGCACCTCCAGAATGCGCAGCTCCGCCTCCGGGCATCGCACCCGCTTCACTGCCTCCAGGGCCGGATTCACGGTTTCCCCGCCGAAGGGGGTAAAGCCCGTCAAAAGTACCCGGGGTTTCCGAATTTTCTCCATGAAATCACTCCAAACTGTAATTTATCGACATTATTATACAATATGTATTTGCATTTGGCAAGAAAAACCGGCCTTGACAACCGACGGCGGTCATCATAAAATAGAGGTGAGTTCCTGACGTCAAAATTGCGATTGCGACGGAAGCTACGCCACAGATGACACCGCCCGGGGGGAACGCTTCCCGGGTGCTGGGGCCGTGCCGCAGGGCGCGGCTCTTTTTGTTTCGGAGGAGGTGACGGCATATGGAAACAAGAGTGGCATTGATCGGCATCATCGTGGAGCAGGAATCTTCGGCGGCGGCGCTGAACGCGCTGCTGCACGAATACGGCGGCTATATCATCGGGCGCATGGGCCTGCCGTACCGGGAACGGGGCGTGAACATCATCTCGGTGGTGCTGGACGCGCCCCAGGACAAGATCGCCGCGCTGTCCGGCAAAATCGGGCGGCTGCCCGGCGTCAGCGCCAAGACACAGTATTCCAACGTCATTTCACGGGAAGGAGAAAACCAATGAAAAGATTTGTATCCCTGCTGCTGGCGGTGCTGATGGCCGCTGCGGTGCTGTCCGGCTGCGCCAAGCAGCCCCAGACCCCCGAGACTCCCCAGGAGGAGGCCGTCACCATCCGGGTAGGCGGCCTGAAGGGCCCCACGTCCATGGGCCTGGTGAAGCTGCTGGACGACGCCGAAAACCAGAAAACCGCCAACACCATTGACTTTCAGATGGCCGCCAGCGCCAACGAGCTGACGCCGCTGCTGCTGCAGGGGGAGCTGGACATCATGGCCGTGCCCGCCAACCTGGGCTCCGTGCTGTATAACAAGACCCAGGGCGGCGTGAAGATGCTGGCCGTCAGCACCCTGGGCGTGCTGTATATGGTGGAAAAGGGCGGCGAGACCGTCACCGATATCAAGAGCCTGGCCGGAAAGACCATCTACGCCACCGGCAAGGGCGCCACCCCCGAGTATGCCCTGACCTATCTGCTGGCCCGGAACGGCCTGGAGCTGGGCAAGGACGTGAACGTGGAGTGGAAAAGCGAGCCCACGGAGATCGTGGCCCAGATGGCGGCCCAGGACAGCGCCGTGGCCATGCTGCCCCAGCCCTTTGTGGTGGTGGCCATGGGCCAGGTGGAGGGCCTGCGGGTGGCCCTGGACCTGACGGAGCAGTGGAACGCCCTGGGCGGCGACAGCCAGCTGATCACCGCCGTGCTGCTGGTGCGCAGCGAGTTCCTGGACCAGCACCCCCAGGCGGTGGACCAGTTTATGAAGGAGTACGCCGCCTCCGCCGCCTTTGTCAATGACCAGCCTGCCGAGGCCGCCGTGCTGGTGGAAAAATACGGCATCGTCAAGGCCGCCGTGGCCGAAAAGGCCATCCCCGCCTGCAACATCGTCTGCCTGCTGGGAGACGAGATGAAAACCGCCGCCTCCGGCTATCTGCAGGTGCTGTTTGACCAGAATCCCGAGTCCGTGGGCGGCAAGCTCCCCGGGGACGACTTCTACTGGATGGGGAACTGAATTTAATTCCTATTGGGAGGACGCCATGCAGAGACCGGCCCTTCAAAAGTGCATAGCGGTGGCCCTGGCCCTGCTGGTGTGGCAGGGGGCGGCCATGGTGGTGGGGCTGGACCTGCTGCTGCCGTCGCCGTGGCAGGTGGCCTGCCGTCTGTGGTCGGTATGGCGGGAGCCGGGCTTCTTCGCCACCGTGGCCTTCAGCCTGCTGCGCATCAGCGGGGGCTTTGCCCTGGGCCTGGTGCTGGGGGTGCTGCTGGCGGTGGCGGCGGGGCGGCTGCGGGTGCTGGAGCTGCTGCTGTGGCCCTATGTCACGGCCATCAAGTCCGTGCCGGTGGCGTCGTTCATCATCATCTGCCTGATCTGGATGAGCACCCGGCAGCTGGCGGTGTTCATCTCGTTTCTCATGGTGTTCCCGGTGATCTATTCCAACACCCTCCAGGGCATCAAAAGCGCCGACGGAGCCCTGCTGGAGATGGCCCGGGTCTATCGGGTGCCCTTCTCCCGGCGGCTGGGGTATATCTACGCGCCCCAGGTGAAGCCCTTCCTGCTGTCCGGGTGCAGCGTGGCATTGGGTATGTCGTGGAAGTCCGGCGTGGCCGCCGAGGTCATCGGCGTGGTGGGCGGCTCCATCGGCGAGCGGCTGTACGAGGCCAAGGTGTATTTCCAGATGACGGACCTGCTGGCCTGGACGGTGGTGATCGTGGTGTGCAGCGTGGGCTTTGAGAAGCTGGTGCTGTGGCTGCTGCGGCGGGGCTTCGCCGCGTGGGAGGGACGGTAAAAATGGACCTGGTGATTTCCCATGTTTACAAGGACTTCGGCCGGGGCCCGGTGCTGCGGGACGTGAGCCTGACGGTGCGGCAAGGGGAGACGGTGTGCCTGATGGGCCCCTCGGGCCTGGGCAAAACCACCCTGCTGCGATGCGTGGCCGGGCTGGAGCGGCCGGAAAGCGGCTCCATCACCGGCGTTCCGGAAAGGCTCGGCTATGTGTTCCAGGAGGACCGGCTGTGCGGCGTCTTTTCCGCTGTGGCCAACGTCCGCCTGGCAACAGGCCGGGCCCTGCCGGAGGCGGAGATCCTCCGGCATCTGGAGGAGCTGGGCCTGGCCGGAAGCGCCCGGCGGCCGGTGTCGCAGCTGTCCGGCGGCATGCGCCGCCGGGTGGCCATCGCCCGGGCCGTGTGCGCCGGGCCGCGGCTTCTGCTGCTGGACGAGGCCTTCAAGGGCCTGGACGATCAGTGCCGCCGGGACACCGTGGCCTATATCCGCCGCCATACGCCGGGGGCGTCCCTGCTGTGCGTCACCCACGACCCGGAGGAGGCCGCCCTGCTGGGGGGCCGCTGTCTGGACCTGTCCACCCTATGATTGCGATATGGAACCGAAAAAATGTTTCTCATTCAGAAACTTTTCGTTGACTTCCTACCAAATGTTTGGTACAATTCAGGCAGAAACGCAAGGAGGTGGACGGCATGGGTTCCTTTTCCTACCATGTTGGTCAGCGAATCAAGAAATACCGCAAAAGCCGGGGCTATACCATCGAGCAGTTTTCGGCCATGATCAACAAAAGCAAGGCCACGGTGTCCAAGTATGAAAACGGCACCATCACCATCGACGTGGAGACCCTGTACGATGTGGCCCGGGCCCTGGACATCGACCTGAAATGCTTCATCGACTATCAGCCCCCGGTGTTCCATGCCCAGTCCGTTCTGCCCAAGAACTTCTATTTCAACCAGCCCCGGGCGTATATGTACTATTACGACGGCCGGGTGCGGCAGCTGGTGCGGTCGCTGCTGTGTTTCTCCCCCTCCGCCTCCGGCGAGGGCATCGACGTGATGATGTATGTGGGGGTGGACAATTTCCGGGAGCCGGACCGCTGCCAGCACCTGTTCACCGGCGAGATGAAGCCCTATGACACCATCACCCACATGGTGCTCACCAACCAGATCAACGAGGCGGAGAAGATGTATATCTGCATGCTCAACCCCATGCACAACCGCACCCCCGCCGTTGGCCTGCTGTCCGGCATCGGCAGCACGCCGTTTTTCGCCCCCATCGCCCTGAAGACCCTGATCTCCAAGGAGCCGCTGGAGGAAAACGACCGCCTGCTCACCAGCATCAAGCTGGACAAGGACGACTATCACCTGCTGCGGTATTACAACATGCTGGTGGTGAATCGCCCGGCCTCCCTGTTTTTGCAGTAATATAGTAAGCAAAAAGGACGGACCCCGGGGCCCGTCCTTTTTGCGCCGCTTGTCCCGGCTTGTCCCGGGCCTGTCCCGGGTTTGTTCACAGGTTTTTCATTTGCATAGCCGGGACGGGTGTGGTATACTATATAGGTATTTGTATATTCTGGTGCTCTGCACCCTCGTATAGCAGAAAGGAATCAAAAACTATGGGACTGATCCAGAAAATCTTCGGCACCTACAGCCAGCGGGAGCTGAAATCCATCTACCCCATCGCCGACAAGATCGAGGCCCTGGAGGAGGAATACCGCGCCCTGACCGACGAACAGCTTCAGGCCAAGACTCCGGAGTTCAAGCAGCGCCTGCAGCAGGGCGAGACCCTGGACGACATCCTGCCGGAGGCCTTTGCCGCCGTGCGGGAGGCGGCGGACCGGGTGCTGGGCCTGCGCCCCTATCGGGTGCAGCTCATCGGCGGCATCGTCCTGCACCAGGGCCGCATCGCCGAGATGAAAACCGGTGAGGGCAAGACCCTGGTGGCCACCCTGCCGGCCTATCTCAACGCCCTGACCGGAAACGGCGTCCATATCGTCACCGTCAACGACTATCTGGCCAAGCGCGACAGCGAGTGGATGGGCAAGGTCCACCGCTTCATGGGCCTGACCGTGGGCCTGATCGTCCACGACCTGACCAAGGAGCAGCGCCAGGCCGCCTATGCCGCCGACATCACCTACGGCACCAACAACGAGATGGGCTTCGACTATCTGCGGGACAACATGGCCATCTATAAGGACGAGCAGGTCCAGCGGGGCCACAGCTTCGCCATCGTGGACGAGGTGGACTCCATCCTGATCGATGAGGCCCGGACCCCCCTGATCATCTCCGGCATGGGAGAGAAATCCACCCAGCTGTATGACATGGCCGAGTCCTTTGCCTGCCGCCTGAAAAAATATGTGGTGACGGAGACCGACGACAAGGAGGCCGAGGACGAGACCCTGGACGCGGACTACATCGTGGACGAAAAGGCCCGCACCGCCACCCTGACGGCCCGGGGCATCGCCAAGGCCGAGGAGTTCTTCCACCTGGATAACCTCTCCGACCCGGAGAACAGCACCATCGCCCACCACATCAACCAGGCCATCAAGGCCCACGGCACCATGAAGCGGGACGTGGACTATGTGGTGAAGGACGGCGAGATCATCATCGTGGATGAGTTCACCGGCCGCCTGATGTTCGGCCGCCGGTATTCCGAGGGCCTGCACCAGGCCATCGAGGCCAAGGAGCACGTCTCCGTCCAGCGGGAGAGCAAGACCCTGGCCACCATCACCTTCCAGAATTACTTCCGCCTGTACAGCAAGCTCTCCGGCATGACCGGTACGGCCATGACCGAGGAGGAGGAGTTTGCCACCATCTATAAGCTGGACATCGTGGAGATCCCCACCAACCGCCCGGTGGTCCGTATCGACAACGAGGACGCCGTGTACAAAACCGAGCAGGGCAAGTACCGTGCCGTGATCCGCCAGGTGAAGGAGTGCCACGAAAAGGGCCAGCCGGTGCTGGTGGGCACGGTGTCCATCGAGAAGAACGAACTTCTCAGCCGGATGCTCACCAAGGAGGGCATCCGCCACAACCTCCTCAACGCCAAGAACCACGAGAAGGAGGCCGAGATCGTGGCCCAGGCGGGCCAGTTCGGGGCCGTCACCGTGGCCACCAACATGGCAGGCCGTGGTACCGATATCATGCTGGGCGGCAACGCCGAGTATATGGCCACCAACGACCTGCGCAAGGCCGGTTACACCGACGAGGTCATCGCCGACGCCACTGGCTATGCCGAAACCGACAACAGTGAAATTCTGGAGGCCCGCCAGCTGTTTGCCGACAAGCTCCGTCAGCACAAGGCGGAAATTTCCGGCGAGGCGGACCGGGTGCGCCAGGCCGGTGGCCTGTTCATCATCGGCACCGAGCGCCACGACTCCCGCCGGATCGACAATCAGCTCCGCGGCCGTGCCGGCCGTCAGGGCGACCCCGGCGAGACCCGGTTCTACATCTCCCTGGAGGATGACCTGATGCGCCTGTTCGGCGGCGAGCGGGTCCAGGCTGCCATGGAGCGCATGAACATCGACGAGGATATGCCCATCGAGAGCAAGATGCTCACCCGCTCCATCCAGCAGGCCCAGACCACCGTGGAGTCCCGGAACTTCCAGGCCCGAAAGTCCGTGCTGGAATACGACGACGTGATGAACAAGCAGCGGGAGATCATCTACGGCCAGCGCCGCCAGGTGCTGGAGGGCATGGACGTGAAGGACGTCATCATGAACATGATGAACACCTCCATCACCCACCTGGTGCAGAATGCCTTCAGCGGCGTCCAGCATCTGGATATGACCTCCTGCCAGGAGCTTCTGCGGCAGGTGGAGGGCGTGTACTTCCCCAAGTACGCCGTGCGCTTCTCCCAGGAGCAGCTGGACGCCATGGACGCCCAGGCCGTTACCGACGCCTTCACCCAGGCCGCCGCCGGCTACTATCAGCAGAAGGAGGACGAATTTACCGCTCCCGTCATGCGGGAGGTGGAGCGCGTGGTCCTTCTGCGGGTGGTGGATGAATACTGGATGGAGCACATCGACGCCATGAGCGACCTGCGCCAGGGCATCCGCCTGCGGGCCTATGCCCAGACCGACCCCATCATCGCCTATAAGAAGGAATCCCTGGAGATGTTCGAGGAGATGATCGCCGCCATCCAGGACGAGACGGTCCTGCGGCTGTATTCCGTGCGGCTGAAGAAGAACGAGGAGGTCAAGCGGGAGCGGGTGGCCAACGCCACCTCCGAAAGCGTGGGCGGCGACGGCACCGTGAAAAAACAGCCCCGGAAGGTCAAGAAGATCGGCCGCAACGAGCCCTGCCCCTGCGGCTCCGGCAAGAAGTATAAGAACTGCTGCGGCAGAAACGCGTGACGGAGGGTTTGCCCATGTCCTTTCTGGCCCATGAGGAAAACGGCCTGCTTATCAAGACCAGCACCGTCCTGTCCGGCGTGCGCCACGGGTTCTCCACCCGCATCGGCGGCGTCAGCCCCGCCCCCTGGGACTCCCTGAACCTGGGTGTGGGCCGGGGGGACGACATGGACCGGGTCCGGGAAAATTACCGCCGGTTCTGCGCCGCCCTGGGGGTGGATGAGCACCGGGCGGTGCTGAGCAAGCAGGTCCATGAGGACAACGTCCGCCATGTGACGGCGGAGGACTGCGGCAAGGGCCTGTTCCGGGACCGGGACTATACCAGCGTGGACGCCATGGTCACGGACACCCCGGGGATCCCCCTGGTGGTGTTCTCCGCCGACTGCGGCATCATCCTGCTCCACGACCCGGTGCACGGGGCCGTGGGCGCGGCCCATGCCGGCTGGCGTGGCGCCGCCGGCGGCATCGTATACAAAACCGTCCGCCGGATGCAGGAGCTGTTCGGCACGGACCCAGGGGACCTGCGGGCCGCCATCGGGGCGGCCATCGGCCCCTGCTGTTTTGAAACGGACGCAGACGTGCCCCAGGCTCTGGAGGCCGCCCTGGGGCCGGAGGCGGAGCCGTATATCACCCGCCGGGGGCCTAAGTGGCACGTGGACCTGAAGGGCGTCAACGCCCGGTGGCTGGAAAAGGCCGGGGTGCGGCAAATCGACGTGTCCCCGGACTGCACCGCCTGCCATCCGGAGCTGTACTGGTCCCACCGGCGGATGGGCCAGGCCCGGGGCGCTCAGATCGCCATGATCTGCCTGTGAAATCGAGGTATCCCATGAAAAAGCGCATATTCGCGGCGCTTCTGGCCCTGTGCCTGACGGCGCTGACCGGGTGCGACTGGTCGACGGCTGACCCGGAAGACATTTTCGGCACCCTGACGGACTATTACAACGTGGAGCAGAAGAAGCAGGACGTGAAGCTCACCTCCTTCGCCCTGCCCTATCTCAAGGGGGAGACGGCGGACCCCATCACCTGCCCCGACGGGGCCATGCAGACCCTGGGGGCCCTGGTGTATGAGGGGCTGTTCGCCCTGGACGGGCAATTTGAGGCCCAGCCCGCCCTGGCGGAGTCCTATACCTATGACGCCGCCCGGTATACCTACACCATCACCCTGCGCAGCGGCGTCACCTTCAGCGACGGCAGTGCCGTTACCGCCCAGGACGTGGCGAACAGTCTGCGCCGGGCCCAGTCCTCCGCCCGCTACAGCGGGCGGCTGGCGGAGGTGTCGGACATCCGGGCCAGCGGCGGGGCGGTGCGCATCACCCTCACCGGCGACAACCGGAGCTTCGTCTCCCGGCTGGACATCCCCATTGTGAAGTCCGGCACCGAGAGCAGTACCTTCCCCACCGGCACCGGGCCCTACGCCTACAGCGGCGAGGGCGGCGCCCACCTGGCCAAAAACGCCTCCTGGTGGCAGGGGAAGTCCCTGCCCCTGGAGCGCATCGAGCTGACCGCCTGCAAGGATACGGACTCCGTGTCCTACGCCTTCTATGCCCGGGAAGTCCAGCTTCTGTTCTGCGACCTGACCGGGGCGGACGACTCCAGCGTATACGGAAGCGGCGACTATACCGACGCCGCCACCACCATTATGCAGTATCTGTGCCTGAACACCCGCCGGGCCCCCTTTGACGACCCCGCCGTCCGCCGGGCCGTGACCCTGGGCGTGGACCGGGCCAGCTGTGTCAGCGCCTATCTGCTGGGCCACGGTCTGGCGGCCCAGTTCCCGGTGTCTCCGGCCAGCGGCCTGTATCCCAAGGACCTGGAGACCGCCTATTCCCAGGATGGCTATGCCTCCGCCCTGGAGGCGGCGGGGCTGAACACCGGCAAGACCCGGAGCCTGACCCTGCTGGTGAACCAGGAGAGCAGCTTCCGGGTGTCCACCGCCCAGACCATCGCGGCGGGGCTGTCCCGGTACGATCTGCAGGTCACCGTGCGCTCACTGCCCTATGACGAGTATGTCCAGGCCCTGGAGCAGGGGGACTTCGACCTGTGCCTGTGCCAGGTGAAGCTCACCGCCGACTGGGACCTGCGCCCCCTTCTGCAAAGCTATGCCGCCATGAACTACGGCGGCTTCACAGACCCCGAGACGGACGCCCTGCTGGCGGCCCTGTGCGCCGCCGAGGCCGGGGAGCGGTCCGCCGCCATGACGGCCCTGTGCGAAAAGCTCCTGGACCAGGCCCCCATGGTGCCGGTGTGCTTCAAGAGCTATTCCGTGCTCCTGCCCGCCGGTGCGGCGTCCTCCCCCATCACCCCCACCGCCTCCAACCCGTTTTACGGCATTTCCGATTGGAAGCTCAATATGAAATAAGCCCCCGAAAGAAGGAACACCTATGAAACAAACCCGCAATCTGGAGGACCTGCTCCGGCAGTACGATCTGCTGGCGGCCCCGGCGGCCCGGGACGCCGCCGTCACCGGTATCTGCAACGATTCCCGTCAGGCCCGGGACGGCGACCTCTTTATCTGCAAGGGCTACGGCTTCAAGCCGGAGTATCTGGCCATGGCCCGGCGGCAGGGAGCCGTCTGCGCCCTGGCGGAGACGGACTTTCCCGGGGTGGACATCCCCTGCATCCGGGTCACCGACGTCCGCAAGGCCCAGAGCCTGGCGGCCCGGTGGTTTTACGACAATCCCTCCGACGGCCTGACCCTTATCGGCGTCACCGGCACCAAGGGGAAAACCACCACCTCCTATATGATCCAGGCCGTCACCAACGCCCTGGCGGGCCGGACCATGGGCCTCAGCTCCTCCGCCGGACGCTACTGCGGAGGCCCGGACGTGGACACCCATCTGACCACGCCGGAGTCCCTGGACCTGCAGTGGCTGTTTGCCCAGGCCCGGGATCACGGCCTGCCGTATATGACCGCCGAGGTATCCAGCCAGGCGTATCAGGTGGAGCGGGTCTATGGCGAGCACTTCGACATCGGGGTGTTCCTGAACTTCAGCGAGGACCACATCTCCCCCAAGGAGCACGCCTCCATGGAGGAGTATCTGCAATGCAAGCTCCAACTGCTGGAAAACAGCGGCCGGGCCGTGATCTGCCGGGAGACGGCCCAGTTTGACCGGGTATATGACACCGCCCGGCGGTGCTGCCGGGAGGCCATGCTGGTGGGCATGGACCGGGACGACTGCGATCTGACCGTCCGGCAGGTGGAGAAGCTGACCCACGGCTTCCGCTTTTTCGTCCAGGAGCGGGGCAGTGAGGCCCTGCACCCCTATCACCTGGCCATGGACGGGGATTTCAACATCGAAAACGCCCTGGCCGCCATCGGCGTGGGGCGTATGCTGGGGGCGGAACATGAGCAGATGGCCGCGGCCCTGGACGCTCTGGAGGTCCCCGGCCGCATGAACCGGTACGAGGGCGGCGGCGTCCACGTGCTGGTGGACTGCATGCACAACCGGGCCAGCTCCCAGGCCCTGCTGACGGACCTGAAGCGGGACTATCCCGGTGCGCCCATCACCGTGGTCACCGGCATCGCCGGGGGCCGCTCCCCCCAGCGGATCCAGGGCATGGGCGAGATGTGCGGCAAATACGCCGACCGGATCTTCTTCACCACCGATAACCCGGATTTCGACGATCCCGCCGACATCGCGGGCCGTCTGGCCCACGCCGCCGCCCAGGGCGGCCCCGCCCGGGTCACCATCCAGTTAGACCGCACCCGGGCGGTGGAGCAGGCCATTCTGGAGGCCCCGGAGGGGGCGGTGATCGTCCTGGCCGGAAAGGGCAACGACGCCATCCAGCGGGTCCGGGGCGGATACGTCCACTATGACTCCGACCCGGTGGTGGCCCAACGCGCCCTGGCCCTGCGGGAAAAGCAGCGGACATGACCCAGTATTAAGATAGGCTCTCTCAGTCACCTTCGGTGACAGCTCTCCCGGAGGGAGAGCCAGGCCTTTTTGACAGGCAAAAGCGCCGGTATCGCACGATACCGGCGCTTTTTTGTGGGGCGGGGTGTTTTCCCGGGAATCGTCCGTAGGGGCCGGGTTCTACCCGGGCCCAAAAGCACCGGGCCATTGGGCGGGGCAGAGTCGTCGCCCCTACGGTGGTGTATCGGGAGGTGCCGGTTATCGCGGCGGGGCACATGGGCCCCGCCCTACGGAACGTTTATTGAAAGAACACCTGTAGGGCAGGGCCCGTGTGCCCTGCCGCACAGGAAGCGCCATATTGGTGGGCCCACGCTCCTACAGGCCCTCTCAGTCACCTTCGGTGACAGCTCTCCTATAGGGAGAGCCAAGTCCGGCACCCCCGCAAAAAAGGACGCGGAACCTGGCGGTTCCGCATCCCTGGGGTACGTTATCTCTTAATATTCCGGGTCCTTCAGCTCCTGCCGGATCTGGGGCAAGGCGGCTTCCTCGCCGTGCTCCTTCAGCAGCAGAAGCCACCGGTCCAGCAGGTCGCTGGTCTCCTGGTTGATGAGAATGTGATCCTTGGACTTCTGATAGTAGTCATAGGGCGAGGCGTCGGTATACTTCTCCCCCTGGTACACCCGGCAGGCGGCGATGCGGTCGCAGAACATCTCCGCCACATACCGCTTGGGCATCTTGCACCCGCCCATGTACACACTGCCGTCGGGCCGCAGGCAATAGTCGATCCAATACTCAAAGTGGTGGCGGTTGCGGCCCTTGTGGTGCAGCCACGACAGGCTGACGCCGTTTTCCTTGCGTTCCTGGTCGTTGGGACTGCGGTACCCCTGGTAGTATTTGGCGCTGCGCCAGAACTCCGTGGGACTGTATTTGCTCAGATCATGGGTCAGGCCCTGCCACACCAGCCCCAGCCGCAGGCAGTAGTGCCGCACCAGACGCCGGTGGCGGCCCACCGTGCGCAAATGCTCCCGGACGTGCATCCGCCGTCCCCCCTTTCGCTTTTCCTATGATACCACAAAAACGCCCCCGGTGCAAATGGGGTTCTTTGGCGAAATGACGAAAAAGGGGCGGATTTTTCTACGGCGAATTTTGCAATTTATTCACACACCCGTCATAGACGTATGTTATAATCATAACAATAAGAGAACCAATAACGAGGAGGCGCAGTTTTTTCATGATGATCGAAAAAAGCGGCACCATCCGGCTCAAGGACATCCATATCCCCCAGGGGGGTACGCCGGAACAGCAGGAGCTGGCCCAGGGCATGGTGCGGGTGAACCACCTGTACCGCAGCGCCCTGAAGGTTGCCGTCACCCAGCTGGAGATCCTGGACGAGGAGTTTGCCAGCCTGTATGACCACTCCCCCATCCACCACATCGAGTACCGCATCAAAACCGTGGACAGCATCGTGGAAAAGCTGAAGCGCCGGGGGTTCGAGGTCACCATCGACAACATCTATGCCCACATTCAGGACGTGGCCGGGGTGCGGGTCATCTGCAACTATCTGGACGATATCTGTTACCTGCGCAGTCTGCTGGCCCGGAACGAGAATTTCAAGATCATCCGGGAGGTCAACTATATCAAGGAGCCCAAGGAATCCGGCTATCGGAGCCTGCACCTGATCTGCGACGTGCCCATCGTCATCTCCGAGGGGACGCTGCACCTGCCGGTGGAGATCCAGCTGCGAACCATCGCCATGGATATGTGGGCCAGCCTGGAGCACGAACTGCGCTATAAGTCCCAGCGGGACTTCTCCCCCTCGGACGCCGCCCGCCTGCGGCTGTGCTCCGACGCCATCAGCGAGATCGACCGGGAGATGCAGGACATCTATCAGGGCCGCGGCCCGGAATACCACGCATAACAAAAAGGAAGCCTGACGGCTTCCTTTTTGTTATGCTCTGTCACACTCACATCTTCTCCGGGGCGGTGCAGCCGATGAGGGTCATGGCGTTTTTCAGCACGGACCGGGCGGTATCCGCCAGCTTCAGCCGGGCCAGCAGTACCGGGCGCTCCTCGCCCTTGATGCGGCAGGCGGTATAGAACCGGTGGAAGTCGCCGGCCAGCTCCGTCAGGTAGCGGTTGATGTGGCTGGGATCATAGTCCCGGGCGGCCAGGCGCACCACCTGGCTGTAGGCGGCGATCTTCTTGATGAGGGCCTGCTCCGCCTCGCCGGACAGCAGGGAGAAGTCCACCTCTCCGGCGGCGGGGACGGTGTAGCCCTCCGCCTCCAGGGCCTTCAGCAGGGTGCAGATCCGGGCGTGGGCATACTGCACATAGTACACCGGGTTCTCGCTGTCCTCCCGGACGGCCAGGCCCAGATCAAACTCCATCTGGGTCTCGGGCTTGGCATTGAAGAAGTAGCGGCAGGCGTCCACGGGGATCTCGTCCAGCAGGTCCGTCAGGCTGATGGCCTTGCCGGTGCGCTTGGACATGCGCACCACCTCGCCGTCCCGGACCAGCTTCACCAGCTGCATCAGCACGATGTCCAGCCGGTGCTCGCCGTCCAGGCCCAGGGCGTCCATGGCGCCCTTCAGCCGGGCCACATGGCCGTGGTGATCCGCACCCCAGACGTTGATGACCTTGTCGAAGCCCCGGATGGCAAACTTGTTCCGGTGATAGGCGATGTCGGCGGCGAAATAGGTATAGAACCCGTTGGCCCGGCGCAGTACGTCGTCCTTCAGGCCCAGCTTTTCGATATCCGCGTCGGACTTGCCGGCCTTTTTCAGATTCTCCGCCAGGATGCGGCTGGTGTGCAGCCACAGGGCCACGTCCTTTTCATAGGTATAGCCCAGGTCCGTCAGGGCCTGGACGGAGTCGGCCACATAGCCGCTTTCGTGGAGGCTGGACTCGAAGAACCACTGGTCATAGGTGATGCCGTAGCGGGCCAGGTCCCGCTGCATCTTGGGGATGTTGTTGTCCAGGCCGAAGCGGGCCAGGGCGTCGTGGCGGGTCTTCTGGTCGCAGTCCAGATACTTCTCGCCCTCCCGGTCATAGAAGGCCTGGGCCAGCTCCCGGATGTCGTCGCCGTGGTAGCCGTCCTCGGGGAACTCCACGGCGTCCTCGCCCTTGATGATCTGCAGATACCGGGCCTCCAGGCTCTTGGCAAACTTCTCAATCTGGTTGCCGGCGTCGTTGACATAGAACTCCCGCCACACGTCGGCGCCGGACTTCTGCAGCACCGAGGCCAGGGTGTCACCCAGGACGCCGCCCCGGGCGTTGCCCATGTGCATGGGGCCGGTGGGGTTGGCGGAGACGAACTCCACCATGATCTTCTGGCCCTTCAGGACGTCGTTGCAGCCGTAGGCCGCCCCCTCCTGCTCCACGCAGGCCACGGTGTCCCGGAACCACTTGTTCCCCAGGCGGAAATTCAGGAAGCCCGGCCCGGCCATCTCCACGGAGGTGAAATAGGACCCGGACAGGTCCATGTGGTCCATGAGGATCTGGGCCACCTGGCGGGGATTCTTCTTCAGGGCCTTGGCGGCGGCCAGGCAGAAGGTGGTGGTATAGTCGCCGTTGGCGGTGTCCTTGGGGATCTCCACCGACGGGGTCACAGCCGCGTCCTGGGGCAGAAGGCCCTCTGCCGCGGCCTTCTGATAGGCGCTGACGGTCAGGTCCAGCACCTGGTCCTTGGCGTTCTGGATCATATTCATGGTGATGCTCTCCTTATATCGTTTCTTTTGTCATGCGTATCTCCAGCTGCATCCGGCTCAGGGGCAGGCCCCGATCCAGCAGCGTATAGGCCAGGTGAATATATCCCCGGTCCGGCTCCTCCAGGGAAAACTCCACCGCCCGGGTCCGGACGGCCACGGTCAGGCCCAGGGGAAGCCGGGCCTGGGTCTCGTGTTCCGGGTCCAGGGGCAGGCCATAGCCCTCCGGCCCCAGGGTCCACAGGATAGCCCGCCTGGGCTCCGCCGTCAGGCGGATGCGGGAGGACAGCGCCGCGCCGTTTTCCCGGCAGGCGGCGGTATAGGGCAGGTCCCACCCGGCGGCGGTGGGCCGCAGGGTACCGGCGCCCGAAAAGTGCAGCGTCTCGTCGCCGCCGTCAAACAGGCTGCGGCTGGTGACGGTGATCCGTACAGGTCCCTCCATGGGTCAGTACCGGTCGATGTCCACCGGCTGCACCGGGCGGGTGAGGCTTTCCCCCAGGAAATAGGCCGCCATGACCCCGAAGTGCTCGGGCTGGTCGCTGGCACAGAGGGTGGCCCGGCCGGCCGGCCCCTCCGGGGCCAGCAGGTCCATAGCCCGCAGGGTGCGCTTGAGCTCCCAGGCGGCCTCCTCGCCGGTGTTGATGAGGGTGACGCCGGGGCCCATGATATCGCCGATGATATCCGTCAGCAGGGGGTAGTGGGTGCAGCCCAGGATCAGGGTATCCAGTCCCTCCCGGCGCAGCGGCTCCAGATACTCCCGGGCCACGGTCTCGATGACCACGTCCCCCCGCCGGAAGCGCCCGTTTTCCACCAGGGGCACGAACAGAGGACAGGCCTTAGCCGTTACGGCGATGTCCGGGTCCAGCTGGCGCAGACTGCGCTGGTAAGCGCCGCTGCGGACGGAGGCGGCGGTGGCGATGAGACCCACCCGCCGGTTCCGGGTCACAGCCGCCGCCCGGCGGCATGCAGGCTCCACCACCCCCAGAATGGGGATGTCGCTCTCCTGCCGCAGCTGGGGCAGGGCCGTGGTGGACACGGTGCCGCAGGCCACTAAAATGGCCTTGATGTCGTGGCTGCGCAGAAAGCGCACGTCCTGCCGGGCGTATTTCAGCAGAATTTCCGCCGACCGCCCGCCGTAGGGCACACGGGCCGTGTCGCCGAAGTATATAATGTTTTCAGAGGGCAGCAGCTGCCGCAGCTCCCGCACCGCCGTCAGGCCTCCCAGGCCCGAGTCAAAAACCCCGATGGGGCGAGTGTCCATAGTTCCGCCTCCTGCCTGTGGTTATCATAACTAATCAATTATACTATGGAATCCCCGGATACTCAAGTCAAATTTTGGGGACTTTCCCCGGTATTTTCAGTGGTATTTTCCGCCGGAGTCTGCTATACTGTGCATAATGACGCAGCGCTCCGGCCGGATGGAGGTGTTTTCATGGAGATCAAGCTGACAGAAAAACAATTCAGGCGCCTGCTGGACCTGGTATACATCGGCAACTGGGTGCTCAACTCCACCCGGGGCGACGACCGCATCCGCCAGTATGACCAGGTGGAGAGCCTGATCTTCTCCCACTGCCTGAACCATGGCATGGCGGGGCTGACGGAGCTGTACCAGGGGGAGATCATCCCCTCCCGGGCCTTTGCCGAGGGCGGCATCCACGAGGCCATCATGGCCTATGAGGACAACACGTTTTTCGAGATCCTGGCCCAGGAGCTGGCCCTGCGGGATATGGACGATCCCCCCATCACCGAGGAGAACTATGACGAGGTCATGAGCCGCATGGACGAGTATCTGGGCGAATTTGAACAGCACGGCACCGACAACATCACCGTGGACATGGAATAAAAAGCGCAGGCCCTCCGGCGTAGCCGGAGGGCTTGCTTTATGGCGTCATCATCTCTTTCGCAAAGGCGGCGGCGGTGTTCCGGATGCCGGGCAGGCGGATCAGACTGCCCCGCTCGTTGGCGGTTTCCAGCAGGCAAAAGTGGGGCGGCAGGAAAAAGGACTTGTTCATATTCAGCGCCGAGATCAGCTGACGGGCCAGCAGGTCCCCGCCGGAATAGCCGGACACCACCAGGCCGAACAGGCGCTTGTCGTAAAACCGGGTCTGGCGGAACAGGGCCGTCAGCCGGTTGACGCAGGCGGTGAGATTGGCGGACAGGGCGTCGTTATAGTTGGCGCACAGCATCACCAGGGCGTCGCACCGGCGGACGGCGGGGTACACCTCCTCCACCATGGGGCCGCCGTAAAAACAGCTGCCCTGCTCGCCGAAGTGCAGGCAGGCGGTATAGCTGCACCCGTTGCAGTCGGGGACGGCGCCGTTGCGCAGGCCCACCTCCTCCACGGCTATCTCCGGCGGCAGGGCCGCCTTCACCAGTTCCCACAGGGCCAGGGTGTTGGAGGCGCTGCGCTGGGAGGCGTGAAGGGCCAGCACCCGCCGCACCGGCGGCAGAGGCCGCCAGGCGGTCAGCCGGTCCACCAGCTCCCCCACCGCCAGGCGGAAGGCGGTTTTCTCGTCCACGCCGCCGATCTGGGCCTGGGTGCGGAAATTCCGCAGGGAGCCGGTGGCCTCCACCAGGGGCCGGCCCAGAAAGGCGCAGCCCGCCTGGTTGGCGGCAAACACCATGTCCCGGGCCACGTCCTTGGTATAAAACTCCCCCACGCCGGTGACGATGACCCCGGCCACGCTGCCCCGCAGCAGGGTATCGCAGCCCCGCAGGGCCTGGAGCATCCCGTAATAGGCCAGGTTGCAGCCGCTGGGGTCCAGGGCCACAGCAAACAGCAGCCGCCGGTTCTGCAGGTCCTCCATGCCGTCCTCCGGGCGGCGGATGACGCTGCCCGGAGGCAGCAGCGGCTCCAGCAGGGCCCGCAGCGGGGCGCTGTATAGGTTCTCCGGCAACAGTACCGTGATGGACATGGCTCACGCCCCCTTTCCGTCAGTCAATGGCCCGCAGGCGGTCCATAGTGGTTTGCAGGCGGTCTTGCAGGGCCTGGGGCAGGGGCAGTCGCTCCAGCTCCGTGCCGGTGGGGAGCACCCGGTTCCGGGCTCCCATGAACACCCCGTCCAGATAGGTGGAGGAGCAGTGCCACTGGCCCCGCAGACACAGCAGCAGACTCAGGGCCCCGGAGGACAGGGCCGGGGCCACATAGGGCTTGAAGCCCATCTCCCGCATCTGGAGGTTGGCGTGGACGGTCCGCTCCGTCAGCAGACGGGACAGCCCGTCGTCATAGCGGTCGATGGAGTTGGCGATCACCAGGTCCTCCCCGTGGGGGCCGAAGCTGCGGCCCTCGGTCAGGAAGGAGGCAAAGCGGGGGTCCTTCCGGGCATAGTACGCCGCCCGGGCGTTCATGACCCCCAGGCCGAAGCCCCGGACCTGGTGGGAAAACAGGCCCTGATAGTCCATTTCCCCCGACGGGGCGCGGTTGCTCTCCGTCAGCACCGCCCGGCACAGGGGGTCCACCGGGTCGCTGACCACGCAGAACAGCCCCCGGTAGCGGGCCTGGCGGGCCTTCTGGGCGTACAGCGCCGCCAGCTCCCGGTTCAGCCGGTACTGGGCCATGCGCACGTCGCCGGTTTTCACCGCCGTGTCCGGCACGAACCGGGAGGCGCAGAACAGGAACACATCCCCGTCAAACAGCTGCTCCGGTGACACGATCTCCACCGGCGGCAGGGCGTCGTAAGGCCCCGGCAGCTGGATCTGGTTCAGCTCGAACTCCCAGCGCTGGGCCACCCCCTCCCGCAGGTCGCAGATGCCGATGGAGGAGATCACGTCCCCGCCCATCAGCCGCAGGCCCATCAGCAGGGTGCTGCCCACGTCTCCTAAGGCCAGCAGGTTCACCCGGACCTTTTCGGGCCGGGGCAGGGGGGCCATCAGCTCCTCAAACCGGGGGTGGGCCAGGTTCACCGCCCGGACCCGGCCCGCCCGGATGGCGTTTGTCAGTTCCCGGGGCAGGCCCTCCGGGCCGGGGGCGGCGCACAGGGAGGCCACCCCCTCCCGCTCCGTCAGCTGGGCCGGGTCCGTTACCGGGAAGGTATCCCGCCCGGAAAGGGGCGGCCGATGAAACACCCAAAGCACCTCTCCCGTCTCCGGCAGGGCGGATATCTCCGGGTACGGCAGGGCCCCGGCGCTGCACAGGGTGCGGCCGTCATAGGTATAGTAGTGATACATAGGGACACCTCCTTATCTCATGCGCCGCAGCTGTTCGATGTCTCCGTCCAGATAGGTGGAGGCGGCGCGGGTCAGGTCATAGGTCATGCACGGCCCCTTGTCCGGGCACAGCGGCAGGATCACCGCCTCGCCCAGCCGGGCCAGGGTCAGGTTCCGGGCGTACAGGCTGCGGTACTCCGCCTCCAGGGCCAGCAGGATGTCCCGGGCGTTTTCCAGGCAGCACAGACTCAGCTGCCACACGGCCCGGCTGTCCACGTCCGGCAGCTCTGGGGAGGCATAGGGCAGGATGCGGTTCACCGAGGGCTGCAGGCCCCCGGGGAGCAGTCCGGTGCGGCGCACGGTGTCGCCGCCGATGAAGGGGTACAGGGTGGATTCCACGAACCACCGCCGCAGATTGGGCAGATAGTAGATGCTGTCCACGGGATAGCCCAGCTGCTCCATCAGGTCCCGGCCCATGCCGGTGAGATAGCCCACCAGCACCTGGTCCACCCGGGTGTGGGTCTGTTCCAGCAGGGGGGCCAGGCGGCGGATGCGCTTGCCGTCGTGGAGCATATCGTCCACCAGGATCACCGGCCGGTCAAAGGCCCGGATGGTGCGCACCTGGTCGGGCAGGGGGGAATAGCCGGGGTAGGCCTCGATGGAATAGGCGGACAGGTCCGGCTCATACACCTTGTCGGTGCGCAGGGTCTTGGTGACGGTGTTGGGCACCGTCACGCCCCGGAGGATCTTGCCATAGGGCACGCAGATGTCCGGCCCCAGCTGCCGGGGAACCAGCGGCTCCGCCGGAACGCCGTTGCGGGCGGTGATGCGCTGCAGGAGCCGGTGATAGATGACCCCGGCGCTGAGACTCAGCACCAGATTGCCGGGATACAGCCCCGTCAGGGCCTCCTGCAGCCGGATGCGGGCGGCGGATACCGCCGCCGCCACGGCGGGCCGGGAGGCCAGGGGCTGCTTGATGGCGGTGTCCACGTTGCGGTTGAGCACCAGGGGCCGCCGCATATCCGTGGCCAGGGCGTCCTTTTCCCCAGCCACCGCCACGAAGCCCTGGCGCAGGATCAGCTGCCGGGCAAAGGCCGAGGCCGCCCCCTCCAGGGGGCAGTACAGGCCATAGGCATATTCCCGGCTCAGGGCCAGGGTCAGCACCTCCGTCAGCAGAAGCTGGCCGAACTCCTCCTGCTGCTCCCCCCGGGGCACCAGCACCCCGGAGATCAGCAGGGCCCGGCCGCCGGTGCTCTGGCGCACCAGGCCCGTCAGCCGGGGATTTTTCAGCCGGGCATAGAGCATCTGGGAGTCCAGGCACCGGAAGGTCACGGCTCCCAGCGGCTCGTCCGATCCGCTGCGGTGCAGCAGCACCGCCTGGTCCCCGGAGTCCGCTATAGCCCGGGCCATGCCCTCCGGCGGCGGGGTCAGCTGGTGCAGCAGGGGCGCAAGCTCCCGCGCCTCCCGGCACAGGGAGAACTCCAGATCCTCCGTGCGCAGCATGGGCTTGTCCTGGGGCTCCCGCAGATACAGGCCCCGGCGATAGATGAAGTCCTGCACCGCCGGGTCCACCAGCCGTGAGATATCCCGGTTGGCGTCCACCGCCTCCCGGATGCGGGTGGAGCTGATCTCCTCTAACTGGGGCGGCAGGGTCAGCTCCACCACCCGGCCCCGGATGCAGCCGTAATCCACCGGCCCGGCCACTTCGTCCCGGCGGAAGATCACATGGTCGAAGCTGTGGATGGAGTCCGGCTCCGGGGACTTCTGGTAGGACGAGGCGTGGGCCACCACGTCGCTGCCCACCACGATGGACACCGGCCGCCCGGGAAAGGCCTCCCGCAGGCGGCGGAGGTTCTCGGGATTGGCGATGTTCACTGGGAAGTCCTCGGGAAAGATGTGGACATGGAACTCGTCGGCCACGGACATGGCCGCGATGCGGCGGCGGATGCGGTAGGGCTGGGTCCGCTTGGACCAGGAAAATTCGTCGATGGCCAGCAGCACCTCGAACCCCCGGTCCCGGATGGCCCGGACGATGCCCTTGTGGGACAGGGTGAAGGGGTCGAAGGTGCCGGGGAAGAAAGCGATGGGCCGGGGCTCCTCCATGGGGAAGCCCCCGTGGAACAGGCGCTGCTCCGTCATGAAGCGGTATACCCGGCCCAGCATGGCAGCCCGGTAATAGAAGGTCAGGGGGTCCTCGGCCTCCTCATAGCAGGTTTCCAGGAGCTTGCGTCCGGTCAGCAGGAAGGCCCGGCGCTTTTCGTGCTCACCCAGGCTGCCGGAGCCGAACACCCGGCGGCCCAGCACGAACATGGCCTCCTGCCGGGTGCCGCCGTCGCCGCCGGCCAGGCGCTTCATCAGCATGCTCAGCAGCCGCTCCCGGCGGCTGCGGTAGGCCTCCGGCTCCTCCGGGAACCGGGTGCGGTAGGTGTCGTACTCCTCATAGATCACGCCCACGGTGTCCAGGGCGGAGGCCGCCATCCGGCCCGAGGCGGCGTTGAGGGTCTGGCTCAGGTCCGCCAGCAGCTCCTCCAGCTGTTCCGGCGGCAGCCACAGGGCAAAACGGCCCAGATAATCGGGGATATACTTGGCAAACTCCTGCTGGCCCAGCTCCAGGCCCCGGGACAGCTCCACCGACACCTCGTTGCGCTGGTCCACCGTCAGCCGGGGGGCCAGGGCCAGCAGGGCGTTTCCGGCGCTGTGGCGCACCGTCACCCGGTCGCTGACCTTCACCAGGTTTGACAGATGGGTGGCGATGTGCAGCACCGGGCCGTCCTCCCGGGCGGCGTAGTCCTCCAGCAGGCGGATGTTCACCTGCTTCAGGATCCAGGGGGTGCCGGTTTTCAGGTTGTCCAGGAAAATGTCGGAGATCACCTGCTCCGGCAGGGGGCCGGGGGCGCCGCCCTTGATGATCCGGCGGCGCAGCAGGTCCAGGGACGCGGCGTCCCGGCAGTCGATTTTCTGCAGAATCCGCAGGGGACGGCGGCTGCGGCTGTCCAGCCGGTGCAGCCGGTCCACCAGCAGCACCGCCGCCGCCCGGACGGTGACGTCCTCCCGGTCGCACACCCCCTCGGCAAACCGCAGCAGAAGCTCCTGCCGGGGCCGGGTCAGGGCCGCCGGAGGCAGGGCCGCCGCCGTGTCCAGCAGCTGGAAGGCCACCTCATGCTCCAGCTGCTGGGGATGGCGGTAATAGGCGAAGAAGGGGGCCAGAAACCGCTCCTCCCGGCCCGGGCACCGCTGCAGCAGGGAGTCCACGGCAAATTTCAGGGTATAGCGGATCCAGCGCTGGTGCTGGGGCATCAGCTTGTGGTCGGGATAGATGATCCTTTGCAGATACAGCTTCCACTGGTCCAGGTCCGTGGGGACACCGGCGTCCGGGCGGCTGTCCGCCGGGCGCTCCTTGGCATAGCCCGCGTGGAACCCGGCGATGATCTCCCCCAGCAGGGCCGCCGCCTGGCGGCGGATGTCCCCCTCCCGGTGCATCAAAAGTTCATACAGAAAGGCCAGGGTCTGGACCTTCTGGGGAATGTGCAGATACAGGGAGTAGGACTCGAACACCCCCAGATAGGCCCGCAGACGCCGCCAGTTGGTTTCGCCCCGGGCCTGCTCCAGCAGGGAGGCAAAGCTCCGCTGTCCCGTCAGCCGGTGCATCAGGCCGATGTTGTGGCCCACGCACTGCAGGGTCAGGGCGTCCAGGGCCTCCTGGTCCGTCATCAGGGCGGTGTGCTTCTCCGGCCGGGGCGGGGTGTCCCGCCCCAGAAGGGTCACGTCCACCCCCCGGGCCAGCATGAACTGCTCAAAGTCGTAGAGCCTTGCGTACACCAGCTCATAGCGGCGGCGCTTTTCCCGGTCCACGCCGTCCAGCTTGGAGAGGATCACGTTGAAGGCCTCCGCCAGGGAGAATATCTTCGTGACCTCCCGGCCATGGTCGTCCCGGGTCTGCTTCACCCGGAAGTCGGCATAGATCAGCAGCAGGGACTCCACCGACAGATAGTCCAGCTCCAGGTCCCACACGGAGTGGTTGGCGGCCACATGGCCGATGTCCGTCAGCTTCCGGCGGCGGAACCACTGGTCGGTGTAGTAATAGTGCAGATACGGCACCCGCTCCCCGAGGCGGCAGCCGAACTTGCCGATGTCGTGGCCGATGGCGCTGCCGGAGACCAGGGCCAGGTCCAGCTCCACGCCCCCCCGGCGCAGAGCCCGCCCGGCGGTGACGGCCACATGGTGGACCCCCACAATGTGCTCTAAGGTCCGGTAGGGCGTCACCTCCAGGCCCAGGCGCATCATCTCGTATACGAACTCCCGCCGCCACAGACGCATCATCTGGCCGAACTGGAGGGCGGCGGGGCAGTCCTCCAGCTCCTCCGGCCCGGGGGGCACAAAGTCCCAGGCGGGATCGTAGTCCAGAAGCTCCCGCTCCGCGTCCAGCAGCACCTGCAGCACCGACAGGAAGAACACCGCTCCGGCCCCGTGGGCGGGGCGGGCGTCCTTCTCCGGAAACAGCAGCCGCCGGGCGAAGTCATAGCAGTACGGAAGCCAGCCCTCCTCCGGCTCCGGCCCGTCCAGCCGCTCCAGGTCCTCCCGGCACAGGTCCAGCACCCGGGCGCAGCACAGCCGCCGGTCCATCAGCGGCGCAAAGCGCTGGAAATATCCCTCGCCCACCAGCTGCGCCACCGTCTCCTCCCGTCCGGCCAGGTATTCCGCCGCCGGGCGGAGGGACAGCCGCCGCAGAAGCGCGGCGTTCATCTGGCGGATGCGTTTTTTCGTCATAGCAAGGCCCCCTTTGCGGGAATAATTGGATTTGTTCCTATTATGCCACGCGGCGGCCCCTATCGCAAGAATAAATCCCGCAAAAATGCGGGATAATATACCTGCAAAAAAAGGGCTTTGCCCTTTTGGAATAAAAGGCTTGCAGGCCCTCTCAGTCGGCTGCGCCGACAGCTCTCCCAAAGGGAGAGCCAAGGTCTTTTGGGCAAGCCATTTTTCCGTATTCTGGGGGTGCAGCAGGTGAAGATCGTGCAGGATGCGTTCCTCCGCCGGACGGAGGAGCTGGACCGGCGGCTGGGGGTGGGCCGGAGCTTTGACATGGTGGGCCGGAGCCTGACCATCGGGGGCCGCCGGGCCCGGCTCTGGGTGGTCAACGGCTACGCCGACGACGCGGTGCTGGAGCGGGCCGTGGCCGGGTGGCTGGCCATCCGGGACCTGTCCGGGGTGAACACGGCGGAGGCCTTTGCGGCCCGGTATGTCACCGTGTCGGACGCGGCGGCGGAGCAGGATATGGCCAAGGCCGTCACGGCGGTGCTGGCGGGAAAGACCCTGCTGGTCATCGACGGCCTGCCCGGCGGCGTGCTGATGGACGCCAAGCAGTTTCCCCTGCGGGGCATCGAGGAGCCGGACACCAGCAAGGTCCTGCGGGGCAGTCACGACGGCTTCGTGGAGAGCATCATGAAAAACGCCGCCCTGCTGCGCCGCCGCATCCGGGACCCCCGGCTGACCTTAGAGGGGCTGGAGGTGGGGGGCCGGTCCCACGCCAACGTGGCCCTGTGCTATCTGGAGGACAAGGCCGACCCGGAGCTCCTGCGGCAATTGCGGGAGAAGCTCCTGCATATGCAGATCAATTCCATCGCCATGAGCCAGGAGAGCATCGCCGAGGCCATCGCCCCGGCCCAGTGGTGGAACCCCTTCCCCAAGACCCGGTATACCGAGCGGCCCGACGTAGCCACGGCGTCCATCATGGAGGGAGACGTGGTGCTGATGATCGACAACACGCCGTCGGTGATGCTGTTTCCCTGCACCATTTTTCGGTTCGCCGAGGAGATCAACGACTATTACTTTCCCCCGCTGGTGGGGTCGTATTTGCAGATCGTGCGGATGATCGTCCTGCTTCTGACGCTGTTTGTGACGCCCTTGTGGTATCTGCTGGTAAAGGACCCGGCAGGGCTTCACGAGAGCCTGCACTTTCTGCTGATTGAGGATGAATACTATGTGCCCCTGATTTTGCAGCTGCTGCTGGTGGAGCTGATCATCGACGTGCTGAAGCTGGCGTCGCTGAACACGCCGGATGCGCTCAGCAACTCCTTCAGTATGCTGGGGGCGCTGATATTGGGAGATTTCGCGGTGCAGGCCCGGTGGCTGGTGCCGGAGGTGCTGGTGTATATGGCCTTTGTGGCCATCGCCAACTATGCCCAGCACAGCTATGAAATGGGCTACGCCGTGAAGCTGTGCCGCATGGCCCTGCTGATCCTGATTTACTTTTTTGACTGGTGGGGCTTTATCGGCGGCATCATCGGCGTGGTAGCCCTGATCGCCTCCACCCGTCCCCTGGTGGGAAAGGGGTATCTCTATCCCCTGATCCCCTTCAACGGCAAGGACCTGCGCTCCCTGCTGCACCGCCGCCCCATCAGCCGGGACAACACATAAGTGTTCAAAAAGGGCAAAGCCCTTTTTGAACAAAAGGCTTGCAGTCTGCCGCAGCTTTTGCAATACAGAACGGAAAAGTATACACGGGAATGCGGACTGGAGCGCGTATGCTTTCGCACACTCCGTCACACGTCAGCAACGCTGATGATTGTCTCCCGTCAGGACGTGAAAACCGCCTCAAGCAGACTCGGCCATGCGCAAACCTCGACCACTAAAAGAGGCATGAGCGCAAAAAAACCGCCCCAGCAGCCAAATAGTACTAAATGGCTTTTTGGAGCGGGATTTGGATTTCGGAGAAAAAGAAAAAAGCCTTGAAAATCAAGGCTTTTCACTGGAGCTGCTGGGCGGATTCGACCCGCCGACCTCATCCTTACCAAAAAGCCGTGGACGCTTTTGCGGCGTGCCCATTCATACCCAATAACCCCCTCCAATCTCTTGTGTTACAGGGGATTGGAGATTCTCCTTGTTTTAGTGCGTTTTATTACATACCGGGGTGTTTTGCGTGGATTTAGGGCATTTGTTGGAAAGATTGTTGGAAAACCGAGGGTAAACGCAAAAACCCATAACGGGAAAGCTATCCTGTGAGCTTGCAATGCTGAAGGCCATGCCGCCATGCAGGCTGTTCGTCTGGATACTAACGCTTATCTTATGGATTCTTCTTGCAGGACTTTTCACAATATAATTCTCATCCTCAAGCCATGCAAGAAAGCTTGAAATGATTCTTCTGATATTATCAAGTGTCGCTTTTCCGGCATTACTTTCATTTTCGTAATCCGCAATGTACGCTCTGATATCATTAGTTTCAACTTGTCTTACAGATTTATCTATTTTTACAATCATCTTAGCATAGAGCAGTTCTGTAATATTTCAATGATCTTTCTGAGCAGCCTTCTACTTGCTTAGCCGATAAAAATAGCTTTAAAAGCTCGTCATTGGGTTGTTGTGAATCGTCTCTATTTTCAGCAAACATAGGAATACCAAGAAGATAAAAGTTATCTTCAACTTCATTGAGGAAATACATATTCCAAGTATGACCGCGAAGCTGTGCGCCTTCGCAAGAGCATACCATTCGACCTATGCCCGGAAATCGGGAAAACGCTTTATCCGGAGTGCCATGCCGGCATAAACAAAACCACCTGCCAAGCGGGTGGCTTTGTTTATGCTACTTTCTGGCAAGAGGACAGATGCGCTCTGTTTTTGCGTGCAGTCCTTGCCGTTAGCAGAACGGCTCCAGTTGAAAGGCCAGCTCCGTGCGGCCCACAACGGCGTGATGGTTGTTGTAAAGGTTTTTGTCGTGATAGCGGGGCAGAGAACAGGCTTCCTCCGGCGTGATGACGCCGAGCTGGGTGAGAACCGAGAGGATGGCGTACAGGACGATGGAGGAGGCGCCGTCCTCCATTTTGAGGGCAATGCCGATCCCCTTATCTTTGATGCCCACGGCATAGAATGCGCTGGCACCCGATTTGCAGAAGATGCGGTCGCCGAAGGCGGCCATCAGCTGCGTGCAGACGCGATCGGTCCCTGCCACCATTTCCGGATGTGCTGTCATGGCGGACGTGATGCGCCGGATGACAGCGGCCCGGGTGGGGGCGAAAAGCGTGGGGAGAGACATACGGGCGTAGCCCTGTGCCAGCCGGTAAAGGGGCAGCGCGTGGACAGGAACGCCGCAGCCGTCCACGGCCAACTGGACTTCGGAGGTCTCTACGCCGCACATTTCAGCGAACACCGAGAGGATACGCTGCTGAACAGGGTGCTCCAATGCAGTATAGTTCTCCAAAGGCTCCCCGAAATGGCGGGCGGTAATGAGCATACCGGCGTGCTTTCCGGAGCAGTCGCAGTAGATGGGCGCCCGGGGAATACCGGCAATCTTCAAGGCGTCCTCGGCAGGGACATACATGGGGTATTCTGCCCCGCAGCATAGCTGATCGGGGGAGAGCCCTGCCTTGTGCAGAATGCTCTCCACGGCCTTTACATGAAAGGGCTCCCCGTTATGGGATGAGCAGATGACGGCCAGCTCCTGCGGGGTAATGCCATAATGCTCCAGCGCACCGCTCTCTGCCACGGGAATTGCCTGAAGGGGCTTGGCGGAAGAGCGGGCAAACGTAAGACGCTCCGGATCACCGAGCTTCCAAAGTATCCGGCCTGTGTGATCCGTTACCGCGATATGTCCCCGATGGATCTGATCCACCAGCTCACCGCGGTATTGATAGGCAATAACAGCCATAGCATATACCTCCGTTTCTTAAATCACAAAGTAGAAAAAGCGCAGCACATCACCGTAATCATCGGCATCAAAGGCCACGGTGGTGGGAGAGATGAGGCTGGCGCCGGGATAGTGGGAGCATCCATAGGCGTCATAATGATGTACATAGGTGATCTCCACGTGGAAGTGATCGGGAAGCGCCGGAGCTGTGGCTGTTTTTGCCGCCGCCACAGCCTTGGCCATCATGCCTTCGATCTCTTCGAGGACAAGCTCCGGGGTCTTTGTCAGAACGCCGTAGCCGTGGCCGGATTTGGTCGGTACGGTCAGCAGGCCGGGTACGGTGCGCGCCGCAGCCGCGCACATCCCCTCGTCGCCGCTGGCGAATAGGGTGGGAACGCCCCGGTAAGCGGCGGCATGGGCGTACATCTCGAATTCTCCCCACAGCGCGCCATTGACCATAAGGCGGAAAATGCGGGAGCTTACCATCGTGTGGGACGTGGGATTTCCGGGGGCAGAGGCGGCATCGTGAAAGCCGACCATCAGCACACCGTCATAGCTCTCGTCAAAAATACCGGTAAGGCCCACAATATCGTGGGTGATCCCCCGAAGGAGACGGGCGTCTCTGGGGAGCAGGGCGCAGTCGATGTTGCAGCCATCTCCGTGCATATCCTCTATGACGACCTCATCGGCTCCGCCGGAGAAAAGGCCGCGGGCCGCGGCGGCGGCCTCTAACGCCATTTCCCGCGCCATAGGCGCATAGCAGGCGTTAGCCGAACGAGCCTCGTCCCAGCAGGCCAAAGACGCCACACCTTCAATGTCACAAAGAATGTAAAATTTCATGCTTGAGCCCTCCTTTATCAGAAGCGTAATCATAATAAATGCAAAGACATGGGGATCGGGAAGTATTGGGCAAAATGTCTGGGATCCGCCAATAGCTGCTGTTAAATTGGATGTGCTTGGCCGGTCGCTTTACACGTCGAGACGTCAGAGCGTCCCGCTTGCGGGTAAAGCACCGCGGCGGAAGGTCATGACGTTTCGCTGCGGATACGCCGCAGGTAGCGGTAGACCGTGGGTTCGGAGATGTGCAGCTCCCCGGCGACCTGCCCGACGGAGCCCTTGGTCTGGAATACCCCCTGCGCTTCCAGAGAGCGGAGTATCTCCAGCTTGTCGGCGGTATGCATGGCATTGGAGGGAATACCATAGCCGAGGATGGTGGAGTGGATCAGATTGCTGGACAGCTCCGGGATGGAATCGTCCAGGTCTTCGGTATAGGCGGAGCTCTCCTCCTCTTGCGGAAGAGAAAAGGAATGGAGCAGGTTGGAGAGATGCTCCGAGAGCACCAAAATATCCTCCACATCGTGGTTCACGCAAATCAGTCCCACCAACTGGCCCTTTTCCTTAATGAAATAGGTGGAAGAGACGAAACGCTTGCCTCCCCGGGTACGGCCCTCATAGTTGGCCACATAGTCGTGCTCCTTATAGGCTCCGGTTCGCAGCAGTTCCTTGGCCAACTCCGTCATGGGGTCACCCACGCGGCGGCCGCTGAGATGCTCGTTGCAGGCGGCAATCACCGAGCGCTCCGGCGTGGAAACGTCGTGGAGGATGATCTCATAATTCTTCCCGCAGATCTCCCCCATGAATTTCACCAAGGGAATGTATCGCTCAAGACTGGCGTAGTTGCTCACTGTATCCCTACTTTCTCAACAATAATCCTTGCCTGATAAAAAACTGTTACATGGCGCTGCTGAAAATCAGTATATCAAAGATAAATGGATAAATCAACACCTAATATGCTGGAAAGCGGCGGGGATATAACTTTTTTTTTGCAGGGCGAGGCGAAAAGAGCCTTCAAGACAGCGATTTAGACAAAAATTTATCAGACTTCTTGGCACTTATGCGGGATTGACAAGGGCGGTGTGATAAATTATAATCAGGAATGTAACAAAGTTATCAGAAGGGAGGCTCAAGGTCACCCCCGCATTCTATTCTTAAGGAGGTATTTGTATTGGAAGCTGCAAACTACGGTATCTTGTCATTGATTCCCCTTGCGCTTACCCTGCTGCTGGCATTTTGGAAGAAGGACGCGGTCTTTGCCCTGTTCATGGGCTGTCTCTCCGGCGTTCTGCTGCTGGGGCATGACCCCGCCTTCGGCTTCTCCGCTCTGGCGAAGGAGGCTCTGGGCAACGAGGACTTCATCTGGATCCTGCTGATTCAGGTATTCATCGGCATTATGATCGCGTTCTTCATGAAGGCGGGCGTGGTCAAGGCGTTCGCGGAGATGATCGCCGGAAAGGTGAAATCCCCCCGCAGCGTGAAGCTGGCCACCTGGTTCATCGGTCTGTTCACCATCGACGACTACATGAGCCCCCTGCTGCGCGGCGTGGTCATGCGTCCCCTGACGGATGAGATGCGCGTGCCCAGAGAGAAGCTGGCCTTTATCCTCGACTCCACCTGCGCCTCCGTGTGCACCCTGATGCCCTTTATGGCATGGGGCGCCTACGTGGCCGGTCTGGTGGCGGATCTGGGCGGCCCTGTGACATCCAATGAGCAGGGCGTAAGCGTCTACATCAGCGCCATCCCCTTTAACTTCTACGCGATTCTGATGGTGCTCATCACGCTGCTCTCCGCACTGGAGATCTTCCCCGACTTCGGGCCTATGCGCAAGGCGGAGCAGCGCGCCCGCACCACCGGCAAGCTGCTGCGTGACGGCGCCGTCCCCATGATGGGCACCGAGCTGGAGGAGCTGCAGAAGGGCAACGACAGCGATGTGAAGCCCAACGTCATGCTGGACTTCCTGGTCCCTATCATGATCCTGGTAGCCACCGCCATCTGGACGTACATCGCCAAGGGCGGCGTGAAGATCCTGGAGTGCTTCATCATCACCGTGATCTACATGGCCATTGAGCTGAGCATCCGTAAGGTGTTCAAGAGCGTGACCGATCTGGTGAACACCGCCGTGCAGGGCATGAAGAGTGTCATGTCCGCCACGCTGATCCTGGCCCTGGCCTACTGCATCAACACCATCACCAAGTCCATGGGCGCAGCCGACTTCCTGCTGGGTGTCTGCGAGAGCTGGATGACCCCCGCCCTGTTCCTGTCTGTGACCTTCATCGCGGGCGCCGTGATCTCTTTCTTCACTGGCTCCTCCTGGGGCACCTTCGCCATCTGCATTCCCATTGCTGTTCCCATGGCTTACTCCTTCACCGGCGGTCAGCTGGGTACGCTGGTCTACGCCGCTGTGGGCGCCGTTGTCAGCGGCGGTCTGTTCGGCGATCATTGCTCCCCCGTTTCCGACACCACGGTGCTCTCCTCTCTTGGCGCCGCCTGCGACCACATTGACCACGTCCGCACCCAGCTCCCCTATGCGCTGCTGGCGGCGGCAGTGTCCATGATTCTGTGGGTCGTCGTTGCAATGGTTGGTGGCGCTGCATGAGATACGATTTTGATACCCCCATCAATCGCAGAAATACCTTCTCCTTTAAGTGGGACTGCGATATGGATTATTTCGGCCGGGACGATGTGATCCCCATGTGGGTGGCGGACATGGATTTTGCCTGCGCCCCCTGCATCGTAGAGGCCGTACAGAAGCGCGCCGCCCACCCGGTTTACGGCTACGGCGTGCGCCAGCAGCCCTATTACGACGCGGTGATGGGCTGGCTGAAAAAGCGCCACGGCTTTGAGGTCAACTATGAGCATCTGGCCTTTGCACCTCCCGGCGTGATCTACGCCATGAACGTGGTGCTGCGCATCCTCACCAAGCCCGGCGACAGGGTCATGGTACCCATGCCCAACTACGACCCGCTGTTTGACATGGTCACCCGGGGCGGCCGGAAGCTGGTAGAGACGCCGCTGGTCTGGAAGGATGGACGCTACACCTTCGACTTCGCCGACATGGAGGCCAAGGCTGCCTCCGGCGTGAAGGTACTGGTGCTCTCCAGCCCCCATAACCCCACCGGCCGGGTATGGACCCGTCAGGAGCTGGAGGGCGTGGCGGAGATCTGTCTGCGGCACAACATCTTCATGCTGGTGGACGAGATCCACTGCGACTTCGTGCCGCCGGAGCATCCTCACACCACCTTTGGCCTGCTGGGCGAGGAGGTACTGCGCCATTCCATGGTCTGCTACTCCTCCAACAAGGGCTTCAATCTTGGCGGACTGGGTATGGCCACTCTCGTGCTGGCAGACGACGACCTGCGGTGCAAGTTCAACGAGGAGATGTCCATTGCCCAGACACGGCTGGACAACATCTTCGGCATGGCAGCCCTCATAGCCGCCTACAACGACGGCGAGGAGTGGCTGGATCAGGCCATCGCCTACGTCTCCGACAACAAGGCGTATCTGGAGCAGTTCCTGCGGGAGCGCATTCCCCAGATCCGCATGATCCCCTCCGAGGGCACCTATCTGGTCTGGCTGGACTGCTCCCAGCTGCCCTACCGGGGCATGGCCCTGGAGCACTTCATGATCAACGAGGCCAAGGTGGCGTTCTGCGCCGGCTATGAGTTCGGCGAGCAGGGAGAGGCCTTCCTGCGCATGAACGTGGCCTGCCCCAGGTGTACCCTGACAAAGGCTCTGGAGCAGATGGAAAAGGCGATCAACGGTCTGTCGCTTCAGTGATACCTGTAAACGACGCACCTTGTGAGATAAGAAATTTTTTTAAAGGAGAAACAGCTATGAAAAAGAGAACCATCGCAATGTTCCTGTCCGTAGCTCTGTGTCTCTCGGTGGCCTTGACCGGCTGTGGGGCAGACAAATCGCAGCAGAGCAACCCCTCTGATGACGGCAAAAAGAGCCTGACCATCGCGGTGCTGAATGATGTTGTCTCGCTGGACCCCGCGGTAAAGGACAGCGGCATCGAGATGCAGATGGCGTCTCACCTGTACGACGCTCTGGTGGACTATAATGCAGTTCTGAGCAGGAAGCCCGGTCTGGCAGAGAGCTGGACTGTTCTGGATGACGGCGTGACGTGGGAGTTCAAGCTCCGCCATGGCGTGAAGTTCTCCAACGGAAACGACTTCAATGCCGATGACGTGGTCTTCAGCTTTGAGCGCATCCTCAACGATCCTACTCTGGAGATGGGCGTGTACCTCATGCGTCTTCAGGAGGTCAAGAAGGTGGATGATTACACCGTGCAGCTGGTGACCAAGATCCCCTATCCCGTGTTTGACGGCAGCCTGGTCCATATCATGATGCTTGACAAGGAGACCTGTGAGGGACTTACCAGCGAGGAGATCGCCGCGAACCCCGTGGGTACCGGCCGGTATCGTCTGGTGGAGCATGTAAAGGAATCCTATATCAAGCTGGTCCGCAACGACGAGTATTGGGGCGAGCTGCCTGATGCAGAGACCGTGGAGTTCCGCGTGATCGCCAATGCAGCTACCCGCACCACCGCTCTCATCAACGGAGAGGTGGACTTTATCTCCAACATCCCTGTGATGGACGTGAACCGCCTGGAGAACGACCCCAACGTCCAGGTCATTACCAATCCCAGCCTGTCCTGCAACTACATGGGCTTTGATCAGCTCAATGAGCATGGCTCTGCCGGCACCGACGATCCCAACCCGCTCCTCAATGTGAAGGTTCGTCAGGCCATTTACCACGCCATTGACATTCAGACGATCATCGATACCGTCATGAACGGCTACGCCACCGTGGCCAACTCCTATATGCCCAGCATCTGTGTGGGATATAATGCCGACGCGGAGCGTCCCGCCTACGATCCCGAGCTTGCCAAGCAGCTTCTGGCGGAGGCTGGCTATCCCGATGGCTTCTATCTCCGCATCGATGCCCGCAACGACAGTGACGTGAACGCCGATCAGGTGTCTCAGGCCATTGCCAGCTATCTGGAGAAGGTGGGCATCCAGGTCGAGGTGAACCTGCTGCCTCGCGCCTCCTTCTATGAGAAGACAAGCGCAGAGAACCTCCAGTCCTCCTTCTTCATGGCGGGCTGGGGCGACAGCTCCGGCGAGGGCATGGTCATCTTCAACGATATGCTCTATACCTACGACGGCAAGCCCGGCATGGGCGAAGGCAACCGGGGCCATTACAGCAATGCCGAGGTGGATGCGCTGCTGGATCAGGCATCTGTTGAGCCCGATCAGGCCAAGCGTGCAGCGCTGGTGGAGCAGGTGGATCAGATCGCCCGGGACGAGGCCGCCTACATCCCCCTGTTCTTCAAGCACAATATCTTCGGCGTGCGCGCCGGCATTCAGTACACCCCCAGTTGCGATGACCATATTCTGGCTTGGGACTTCACCTTCTAAGCGTACATAAGAACAGTCAATGGGAGGAGGCAGAAGGGGATCTTCCCTTCTGCCTCCCGCCAAAAGGGTGTAAGCCCGTAAATGAGGTGTTACCGTGTTCAAGTATTTCCTGAAGCGGCTGGCGCAAATGCTAGTTACACTTTTCATTGTGTCCATTCTGGTATTTGTTCTGGCCAACTTTATTGGCGATCCCGTCAATATGCTGGTCTCGCCCAAGGCTCCGCCTGAGGTTCGCGAGCAGGTTCGAGAAGAACTGGGGCTCAACAGACCGATCCTGGAGCAATATGTATCGTTTGTTACCAATGCGTTCAAGGGGGATTTCGGCAAGTCCTATATCTATAAGGTGGACGTGCTCTCTCTGATTGCCCAGCGGGTACCTGCTACGCTGGAGCTGGTTTTTGTATCAGTCGTGCTGGCGCTTGTTATCTCTATCCCGCTGGGCGTATATGCGGGCGCTTTTCCCAAACGAAAATCCAGCACATTGGTGATGGGAGGCTCCATTCTGGGCATTTCCCTGCCATCCTTCTTCATTGGCATCATGCTGATCTACATCTTCTCTCTGAAGCTGCACTGGTTCCCCTCCTCGGGACGGGGCGCGACCGCGCCGTTTCTGGGGATGAATTTCAGCCTGTTTGCGCCCGGTGGACTTAAGTACATCATCCTGCCGGCCTTTACGCTGTCTGTGACCAACATCGCGTCTCTGGTGCGCCTTACCCGCGCCGGTGTAATGGAGAATATGCGGCAGGATTATATCAAATTTGCCCGAGCCAAAGGTGTGTCTACCCGGAAGGTCCTCTTTGGACACGCCCTGAAAAATGCCTTGATCCCGGTTATTACGGTGTTCGGTATGGAAATCGGTTCCCTTATCGCCTTTACGACGGTGACGGAGACCATCTTCTCCTGGCCGGGACTCGGCAAGCTTCTCATCGACTCCATTAACTCGGTGGATCGGCCGGTCATTGTGGCCTATCTGATCCTGACTACGGTGTTGTTTGTGTTTATCAATTTTGTGGTCGACCTTCTGTATACAGTCATCGACCCGAGAATCCAATTCAGGTGATGCGCTATGGATGAAATGAAAAAAAGGGGCGCGACCCCCAACAAGAGCTTGTTCCGGCGCATTGCTGAGTCTGAGTTCTTTCATAATTACAAGCGCAGTCCGTCCGCTATCGTCGGTACGGTGATCGTGGTACTGGTACTGTTCATTGCCCTTTTCGGGCCGTTGTTTGCTCCGCAGAACCCCTATGATGTAGCCTCTCTTTCCCTCACGGATTCCTACAAACCGCCTGCATGGGAGGCGGGAGGTGACGCCCGGTTTATTTTCGGTACCGACAGTCAGGGACGGGATATTTTCAGCTCTCTTATTTACGGAAGCCGTATCTCCCTCTTTATCGGCGTTGTAGGTACGCTGCTGGCCTGCGCCGTAGGTATCACGCTGGGACTGATTTCGGGCTATTTTGGCGGGAGAGTAGACGCTGTCATCATGCGTTTGGCAGATATCCTGCTCTCTTTTCCCGATATCCTCGTGGCCCTCTTCATCATGACCATGTTTGGACGGGGTGTAAGCAAGCTGCTGGTCGTATTTACGATCATCGGATGTGTCACATACGTCCGTACCGTCCGCGCCGAGGTGCTGACGGTGAAGCAGATGGAATATGTAGATGCGGCCAGAGTCATCGGTATCCCCAATATCCTGATCATCGCCAAGCATGTGCTGCCCAACGTAATGACAACCGTCATCGTTATTTCCACGATGAAGGTGGGCGGCCTTATTCTGGCGGAAGCCACGCTGAGCTTTCTGGGCGCAGGCGTTCCGGTCACGGAACCCTCTCTGGGCATGCTGGTCAAGAACGGCTTCGACGTGCTGTTCAGCGGATACTGGTGGATCGCGGTGATGCCGGGTCTCTACATCATGCTGATCGTGTTTGGAATCAATCTTTTGGGAGATTTCCTGCGCGATGAGTTCAATCCTAAGCTGAAGTAAGGGGGGAGCGAGATGAGCGAAACACTGCTGCAGGTGGAAAACCTGCGAACCTATTTCCACACTTTCCGCGGTGTAGTCAAGGCGGTGGACGGCATTAGCTTTTCCCTGGATGAGGGACAGGTGCTGGGCATCGTGGGCGAGTCGGGCAGCGGCAAATCCGTTAGCAGCTTTTCCATTCTGAAATTGATCGAGCCGCCCGGTGTGGTGGAATCGGAGAAAATTCTTTTCCAAGGCGAGGACATCAGCAAAAAGAGCGAACGGGAAATGATGAAAATCAGAGGCAAGGCGATCTCCATGGTGTTCCAGGATCCGATGACCTCCCTAAATCCGCTCTATACCATTGAGAAACAGATTACCGAGATGCTGGACCTCCACCAGAAGCAGATGACCAAGCAGGAAAAGCATGCGCGCTGTGTGGAATTGCTGCATATGGTGGGTATCCCCAATCCTGAGGATCGGCTGAAATCCTACCCCCATCAGTTTTCTGGCGGTATGCGGCAGCGGGTCATCATTGCGATCGCTCTGGCTGCCAATCCGAAGCTCATCATCGCCGATGAGCCTACCACCGCCCTGGATGTGACCATACAGGCGCAGATCCTCAAGCTCATGGATAAGTTGGTGAAGGAGCAGGGCGCTTCTCTCATTCTGATCACCCATGACTTGGCGGTGGTTTCCCAGATGGCGGATCGTATCATCGTGATGTACTGCGGCAAAATCGTGGAAAGCGGCTCCCGGGATGACGTGATCCACCGTCCCAGCCATCCGTATACTGAGGGACTTCTTAATTCCATCCCCAGAATGGGAGAGGAGCAAAAACGCCTGGAGTCCATTCCGGGTATGGTCCCCAGTATGCTGGATCTGCCCCAAGGATGTTACTTCGCTCCCAGATGCAAATACTGCCAGGATATTTGCCGTACCGTGACGCCTGAAAACCATGAGGTGAGTCCGGTGCATTGTGCGGCTTGCCACTTTCCGCTGACAGGAGGCGAGAGCCATGAGTAAGATTCTTCAGGTGGAGAATTTGGTGCAGGAGTTCAATCTAACCAAGGATTTTCTGGATAAGGTAAAATTCAAAAACGGCCATTTTTCACTGGAAAATCGGGTGGTCCATGCGGTCAACAATGTCAGCTTTGATGTGGAGCAGGGCGAGGTGTTCAGCCTGGTGGGAGAGTCCGGATGTGGAAAGTCTACCACGGCCCGCACCATCATCAAGCTGATCGAGCCAAAGTCCGGCAAGATCATATTCGACGGACGCGATATCACCCGGCTCAAGCCGCAGGAGATGCGCCCCATCCGTCGGGAGATGCAGATGATCTTTCAGGATCCCTATGCCTCCCTGAATCCCCGGCAGAAGATCATGGAGATCCTCACAGATCCGATGCTGTTCCACAAGCTGTGCAGCAGCAAGGCGGAGGCGCAGGAGAAGGCGATCCATCTGTTGGAGCGTGTTGGACTCAGCTCTGAGCAAGCCAACCGGTATCCGCATCAGTTTTCCGGCGGTCAGCGTCAGCGCATCGGCATAGCCCGGGCGTTGGCGGTCGAGCCTAAATTTATCATAGCGGATGAGCCGGTATCTGCTTTGGATGTGTCCATTCAGGCTCAGATCTTGAACATTCTTATGGATCTGAAAGATGAATTTCATTTCTCCTATCTGTTCATCGCACACGATCTGAGCGTGGTCAAGCACATCAGCGACAGTTTGGGTGTCATGTATCTGGGAACTATTGTGGAACGGGCCCCGAAGCGGCTGCTGTTCTCCAACCCGGTACACCCCTATACCAAGGCGCTTTTTTCCTCTGCACCGACGATTGATGAGGGCAGTATTGCCGAATCTCAGGAGTTGCGTGGAGAGATTCCCAGCCCGATCCATCTGCCCTCCGGCTGTCCCTTCCATGACCGCTGTCCTATGGCTTGCCAGGACTGCGCACGGGAGGTCCCGGAACTCAAAGAGGTAGAGCCCGGACACTTCGCAGCCTGTCATCTGCTGTAAAAAAGGGGATTTAGCGCGGGTGGATCACCTCGCACATCCCTGCGGGGGCGGCTATGCCGCCCCCGCTTTTTGATTAACTATCATGGAATAGACCATAAGGAGGAAGGAAAAATGGAACTGCAACTTGTGAAAAAGTATGACGCCAGAGCATGGGACGGTGTGGTGGTCCTGCTGGGAGAAGGCAACCTGAACAGCTATCAGGGCCCTTGGGAGCAGGAGCTTGCCGCAGTTCGTGCCTCGGGGCGGTTTGAAGGGAAAACCGGTGAGATTTTCCGCTTTTCTGTTCTTTCAGAGGGCGTGCTGACCCAAATTTTCCTGCTGGGTCTGGGGAAAGACTGGAGCCTGGAGCAGGTGCTGGAGAGCTGTGCCAAGGTGTATCGTCAGTGTCAGGAGCTGGATCTGCGTGCGGTGTGTACCGATCTGCGGGGCGTGTGCCCGCAGTTCACGCCGGCGCTCTTCCAAAAGGCGGCAGAGGCTGCCGCTCTTACCGGCTACCGTTTTGACAAGTACAAGACGACCCCCGCGGCGCCGGGGATCGAAACGGCTGCGTTTCTCTGCGAGACGCCGGAGCGCTACGAGGCCGCCTTGGTGGAGGCGGAGGTATCTGCTGAGGCCACCTGCATCGCACGGGATCTGATCAATGAGCCCCCCACGGTGCTTACCCCCGCCAAGCTGGCGCAGGCGGCACAGGAGCTTTTTAAGGAGACGCCTGTGAAGGTGACCGTTTACGGCAGAGATGAGGTAGAGCGCATCGGACTCACCGCTTTTCTGGAGGTCGGAAAGGGCTCGATTCACGAGCCTAAGCTCATTGTCATGGAATATACCGGCGCGCAGGACGTGGAGAGCCGCTTGGGGCTGATCGGCAAGGGCCTTACCTACGACAGCGGCGGATACTCCCTCCAGTCGTCTGAATTTATGGAAACCATGCAGCATGATATGAGCGGCGCGGCCGCTGTGATGGCCGCCCTGTGGGCGACGCAGAAGCGGGGCCTTCGGATCAATATTACCGGCGTGGTGGCGGCTTGCGAGAATAAGCTCTCCGCCACGGCCTATGTGCCGGGCGATGTGATCCGTTCCATGTCCGGGCGGTATATTGAGGTGAACAACACCGATGCCGAGGGCCGCATCACTCTGGCCGACGCCGTGACGTATACCAAGCAGTGCTGCGGCGTGGATCGCATCGTGGATATTGCCACACTCACCGACGGTATCCAGACGGCGCTGGGAAATCGCCGCTGCGGAGCCTTTACCAATAACCGGGCCCTGACCGCGCAGGTGGAGAAGGGCGCCGCCGCCGCCTGCGAGCGGATGTGGGAGCTGCCCTGTGACGAGAATCTCCGCCGTGTGCTGGACTCCCGTGTAGCCCATCTGAAAAACAGTGCGATGGGCTCCAGCGTGGGTGGATATGCCACGGTGGGCGCCATGTTCGTGAAGGAGTTTGTCGAGGAGACGCCTTGGATCCACTTGGATATCGGCGGTACCGCTTGGACCACCGAATGTGAGGGGATCTATACAAAGGGCGGTATTGGATTTGGCACGCGGATGCTTTATGAGACGTTCAAGGTAATGGAAAAGGAGGGGTCTCAGGTATGAAGAAGCTGGCGTTGACGGATTTTGCCAAATATCGGTATCCTTCTGCACTGGAGCTGTCTCCGGACAGCAGATATCTGACCTTTGCACTCAAGGATGTCGACAGGGAAGGAGACGGCTACCGGTGGAATCTGTGGCTGTATGATCTGGAGCGCAGGGAGAGCCGGCAGATCACCCAAGGAGACGACCAGCGGAAGGCTGTTTGGGAGGATAACACCCATATTCTCTATAAAACCACGGAGCCGGACGAAGCGCTGCGGGCGCGGGGCTTCGAGGAAGAGTGGACGGTGTATCACCGCCTGAATGTATGTACAGGTGAAGATCGCGAGGCGTTCCGTCTCCCCATGTCCGTATCCGGGCTTTGGAAAATGGACGATGGCCGTTATGTTTTCACGGGCGAGACCCATTTGGACCGGCCGAATCTTCTGGAGCTGACGGGAGAGGCGCTGGAGAAGGAGCTCGTTCGCCGTCAGCAGACCAGGGGCTATAAGGTTTTGACGGAGCTGCCCCTGTGTGAAAACGGGGTCGGGATGTTTAATCAGACCAGAAACACGCTGTTTCTCTATCTGGAGGCTGCCGGAGAATATCGCCGGATCACGCCGGAGGACTATGATGTGAATCATGTGAATGTCCGCCCCGGTCAGGTGCTCTTCACTGCGTTTCCCTTCCGGGATGTAAAGCCGGTCACCGAGGGAATGTATCGCTGGGATGCGGAGCGGAACGAGACGGAGACGCTGATCACGCCCGACAAATACAGCATCGACTATGTGGGGCATTTGGGCCGGAAGGCGCTCTGCCTGGGACTGGTCATGCGGGACTACGGCGTGTACGAGCACCCCACATTCTTTGTGGTGGACGAAAAGGGCGAGGAAAATCTGGGCCGCTATGACCGCCGGGTCAACTCCGAGGTGGTCACCGACTGCTTCTCCGGCGCCGTCACAGGACAGAGAATGGTGGGTGAGACGCTGTATTTCCTCAACACGGACGGCGTGGGTTCTGGCTTGTGTATGTGGACGCGGGAGACCGGTGTGCAGACGCTCTTCGGCGGCGACGACTACCTTATTGATTTCGATACCAAGGACGGAAAGAGGTTTCTCTTCTCTGCGGCTGTGGGTCTGAAGCTCCCGGAGGTGTACCTTTGGGATGGCGGCCAACTGGAGCAGCTGACGGATTTCAACGGGTCTGCACTGGAGGGCGTGACCATTTCCGTACCAGAGCGGCTTACCTTTACCAATACCGACGGCGTGGATATCGACGGCTTCGTGATGAAGCCGGTGGGATACGAGCCGGGCAAACGATATCCGGGCATCCTTCATATTCACGGCGGGCCGAAGATGGTATTTGGCCCGGGCTTCCACCATGAGATGCAGCTTTGGGCGGCCTCCGGCTTTTTCGTATGCTACTGCAACCCCAGAGGAAGCTGCGGCAAGGGAAATGCCTTTGCCGATCTTCAGGGTAAGTACGGAGAGGTGGACTTCCGGGATCTGATGGAGTTCACGGATGAGGTTCTGCGGAGGTATCCCGAAATAGACGCAGATCGGATGGGCGTTGCCGGCGGTTCCTATGGCGGCTTTATGACCAACTGGGTCATTGGTCACACGGATCGTTTCCGCTGTGCCGTGTCCCAGCGGAGCATTGCCAACTATGTGGGGGATTATCTCCTCTCGGATATCGGCTACTATTATGTGCCTGACCAGCAGCTTGGCACCATTTGGGAGCATCCGGAGCGTTTGTGGAAGGCGTCGCCCCTTACCTATGCCGACCGTGTTAAGACGCCCACACTCTTTATTCACGCAGATAAGGATTACCGCTGTACGCTGGCCAACGGTCTGGAAATGTTCGCAGCGCTCAAGCTCCATGGTGTGGAGAGCAAGCTGTGCATGTTCTACGGTGAGAACCACGGCCTGAGCCGAGAGGGAAAGCCCTCCAACCGCATCAGCCGACTCAGCGAGATCCTGCGCTGGATGGATGAGCACCTGAAGGAAGAATAAGGGAGCGCCAACCGGCGGGTTCTGGCAGAGTGTGTGCCGGAGCATTTGCCGCGCTTAAAGCTGCATCCCTTGGAAGCTGTCTTTTTTACATGGCGATTTCAGCGGATAGCGGCCACAGCGCCGCGTCATACAGGTATCGCGGAAGCATTACGCCGAGAGCCCGCCTTCTTGAGAAGGGGGGCTCTCGGCGTAAATAAATGTGCGAAACAGGATGCCTTACTTTTTGTCGAACAGAATGAACAGCGGGCTGGACAGGCACGGCAGGAAGGGCTAGAACAGCAGGGGGATGATGTCAAAGGCGCTGATGGTGTAGCCGAGGGTTGCACAGGTGGAAATGGCCACCAGCATCTGGGCGCCGTAGGGGATGGTGCCCTGAAAGATGCAGGAGAAGGTGTCCAGTAGGGAGGCGGAGCGCTTGGGGCTGATGCCGTATTCCTCCGCCACCTCCTTGGCGATGGGGCCTGCCATGACGATGGCCGCCATTCCGAGGCGGACATAGAAAGCCGCTGTCACAAAATGCGAATCAATGCCGCAGAGCTGGAGCAAGCGGCATTCCTGACGCTGAAAAAGCAGATGGAAGCCGCCGCGCCGCTTGCCCCGGACGGTACGCTTCGGGCAGATAGCTCCGTGCCGGAACGCACCGAATATGAGCAGCAAATCGAGACACTGCAAGACGGCAAGCGCACCTTGTATGAACGCTATCTCATGGGCGAGATTGACCTGAACACCTACAAGGCAGAAAAGGCCGCATGTGACGAGCTGCTGCTGAAAACGAAAAACGCCTATGCCGCAGTATTGGCACAGGCGAAGCAAAAGCAAGACGAACAGGCACGGCAGGACAGCCGCAAGGAAGCGTCCAAGGCGATTTTCGATGCGGACACGCTGACCACCGCGCTGGCCGAGCTGCTGATCGACCGGGTGCTGGTGTACCCCGATAAGCGCATGGAGATCGCGTACAAAATTCAAGATATTTTTAGTTGAGGTGGCAGACATGGAAATTGCGTTCTATTGCAGAATGGGCGGACTGGGCTTCGGTTTTGTCCTCCCCGATGAAGCTGACAAGCTCCGCGAGTTTTTCGCCGAGCATCAGGATAAGCCTGCGCTTGAGAATCCATCAAGCGCAAGCTAAAAATTTTTGTCGTGTGCTTGACATACGGGTGCCGCAGATCATGGAAGCGTACCCGTTCACAGCCCGCGTGGTCCAACAGCCTGTGCAGCCGCTGGCGCACCACCGATGGGAGCAGAGGCGAATCCTCCTTCTTTGGTGACGGAAACAGCCATCTGGAAACATTCCTTTTCCGGTACTCCCTGAACACCTCCAACACTTTGGGCGGCAGGAGCAGAGTGCGTACCGCCGCCTTTGTTTTCGGCTCAGTGATGACCAATTCCGAGCCTATGACCACCGCCTGCTTGCTGATTCGCAGTTCGCCCGTGGTCAAATTCAGCTCCTCCCATTGCAGGGCCGTCAGCTCGCCCAACCGCAGTCCTGTGGCAAATTCCAGCAGGAACAACTCGTAGTACTTTTCCTCCTTCGCCTGGATCAGCAGCTTCTGCATGGACTCCCGCGAGAGGACATTCATTTCCCCTTTTCGGGCGGGCGGCAGCTTGCAGCCGGACGCCGGATTCCGCGGGATCAGATTCTCTGATACAGCCTGTTCCAGCGCCCGCCGGCACAGGCTGTGGATGTTGCGGAGCTGGGAGTCCGCCAGCCCCGTTTCACCGTCCGATTGGTCCGCACGCCCCTCTGTTTTCAGCCAGACGAAGAACTGCTGCATATCCTTCGCGGTCAGCCTGTTCAGCGGGATATGACCCAGCCCCGGTCTGATGTACAGCCGGAGGTAGCCTTCGTAGATCCGCCGTGTGCCGGGACGGGCGGCGGGTCTGCTGTGCGTCTCATACCAGTGCTCCATCCAGTCCCCGAAGGGCATATCTGCCCTGGTCCTCGGCGGTGCAGGCGGCGCAAGGGCGTCCTTCAGCGTTTTCAGCTTCTCCACACACTCAGATTTTGTTTTAGCCAGCACATTTTTCGTTTTCGGCAGACCCTTGTCATCGTAGCCGATGACCACGCGTCCTTCCCATCGGCCGTCCTTTCTCAGGCGGACAGTTCCTTCTCCGTTTTTTCATTTTCTTGCCACGGCTTCAGCTCCTCTCCGAAAATATCGGTCAAAAATTCATCTACGATCTCTGCCGCCCTCTTTTGCATATCGCCGGTGGTGTGGGTGTAGGTGTCCAGCGTGAAGGTCGCCCGGGTATGACCCAGGATGCCTGAGAGCGTTTTCACATCCACGCCGGAGGTCAGGGCATAGTATTATATGATAAAGCGATAAATCGGTCAAGTGAAAATTCGGGACCGTGCAGAATTTCATCAGTTTAAACAGTTTTTCACTGCTTTTTTCTGCTGTTTTGCGAATTGCAGTCCCCACAAAAAGATGCTATCCTTTAAGTACAAAAGAAAGGGTGAGACCAATGTACAGTGAGGATACCCCCGAGCCATGGCGGCACGGGGAAGACGGCTGCAAGGGATCTGAGAAAAAACACTCCAATGTTCCCCGCATCATGAGAACCGCGCAACGGTGCATTGCATAGCAGAGAGCACCCCAGCACAGGAAAGATCTTGTATGCCGTGACTCCGCAGAAAGAGAGGTAGTCAATGATGTTAGATATTAAGAACCATGGATGACCCTTGGCCGTGAAACGCAGGAGATCGGCCAAGGGTCATCGTTGTTTTTGATAAGTGTTATGTGCAGCGGCTTTCGAGCCGCCGTTTTTTTTACCCTGCGAAAAAAGCTGAACGCGGCGCAGATCCGCGAATTTCTGAAAATCTACGCCCAATAAGCGATAAGCTGGATGCGCTTTGCGTTGTCAATTGGCGCGCCCCTGCTCAGTCATTCCCCTTGCCGGTGGAGCGGAGCATCACATCGTGATAGCCGCCCTCGACGATGCTGGTGGCGGAGACGAGCGTGAGCTTCGCGTTCTTCTGAAGATCGGGGATCGTGGTCACGCCGCAGTTGCACATGGTGGATTTGACCTTATAAAGGCTACGCGCGACATTATCCTGCAAAGAGCCTGCGTAGGTGACATAGGAATCCACGCCCTCCTCAAAGGCAAGACCCGTCTTGCCGCCGATGTCGTAGCGCTGCCAGTTGCGCGCGCGGTTCGAGCCCTCGCCCCAGTATTCCTTGACATACACGCCGTTGACAAGGAGCTTATTCGTGGGCGATTCGTCAAAGCGGGCGAAGTAGCGGCCGAGCATCAGAAAGTCCGCGCCCATGGCGAGGGCAAGCGTCATGTGATAGTCGTGGACGATGCCGCCGTCGGAGCAGATGGGAACATAGACGCCCGTTTCGCGGAAATATTCGTCGCGCGCGGCGGAGACCTCGATGAGAGAGGTCGCCTGACCGCGGCCGATGCCCTTGGTCTCGCGCGTGATGCAGATGGAACCGCCGCCGATGCCGACCTTGACAAAGTCTGCGCCGCACTCGGCGAGGAAGCGGAAGCCGTCGCGGTCGACCACATTGCCCGCACCGATCTTCACGGTATTGCCGTAGTTCTCACGCACGAAGTCAATGACCTTCTTCTGCCAGACAGAGTAGCCCTCGGACGAGTCAATGCAGAGAATATCCGCGCCCGCCTCAACGAGCGCGGGGATGCGCTCGTGGTAGTCGCGGGAGTTGATGCCCGCGCCGACCAGATAGCGCTTCTGCGCGTCCTGGAGGGCGAGGGGGTGCTCCTTATGCTCGGCGTAGTCCTTGCGGAAAACGAAGTAGCGCAGGCAGCCGTTCTCATCCACAATGGGCAGGGCGTTGAGCTTGTGCTCCCAAATGATGTCGTTGGCCTCCTTGAGCGTGGTGGAGGAGGGAGCAGTGATGAGCTTTTCGCGCGGCGTCATAAAATCGCGCACCTTGAGGTCTGTGCTCATGCGGCTGACGCGGTAGTCACGGCTCGTGACGATGCCGAGGAGTTTCCCGTTGGGCATGGCGTCCTCAGTGATGGCGACGGTGGAGAAGCCGTTTTTCTCCTTGAGCGCGAGCACATCGGCCAGCGTGTGCTCAGGCGTGAGATTCGAGGCGCTGACGACGAAGCCCGCCTTGCTGTTCTTCACGCGGCGCACCATCTCCGCCTCGCTTTCGATGGACTGCGAGCCGAAGATGAACGAAAGCCCGCCCTCCTTGGCAAGCGCGACGGCGAGCGTGTCGTTCGACACCGACTGCATGATCGCCGAGACCATCGGGATATTCAGGCTGATGGGGCAGTCCTCCTGCCCCTTGCGGTATTTGACCAGCGGCGTTTTGAGCGAAACGCGGTCGGGCACGCACTCCTCCGAGGTGTAGCCCGGTACGAGCAGGTACTCGCTGAAGGTATGAGACGGATCGGGATAGTAATAGGCCATGACTTGCCCTCCTATTTTTTGAAGTAACGCACCGCCGAGGCGAACAGGTGCATATCGTAAGTCCCCGGCACGTTTCGGTAAAGCGCGGGGCCGATGCGCTCGCTGTGCCCCATTTTGCCAAACACCCGCCCGTCGGGGGAGGTGATGCCCTCGATGGCGCAGACGGAGCCGTTGGGATTAAAAGCAGTATCCATTGTAGCATATCCGTCAAGGCCTGCATACTGCGTGGCAATCTGGCCGTTTGCGGCAAGCTGTTCGATCAGCTCCTGCGAGGCGAGAAAACGCCCCTCGCCGTGCGAAATGGGAACGGTGTAAATATCTCCCACCTCTGTTCCCGCAAGCCACGGAGATCGCGTCGAGCACACGCGCGTGCGCACGAGCTTGGACTGGTGGCGGCCGATGACATTGTAGGTGAGTGTCGGGAAGGACTCGTCGGTATCCATGATCCTTCCGTAGGGCACGAGGCCGAGCTTGATGAGCGCCTGGAAGCCGTTGCAGATGCCGAGCATCAAGCCGTCGCGCTGCTCGAGCAGCGCCGTCACCTGCTCGCGGACGGCGGCGTTGCGGAAAAACGCGGTGATGAGCTTGGCGCTGCCGTCCGGCTCGTCGCCGCCGGAGAAGCCGCCGGGAATGACGATCATCTGTGCGGTCCTGACGGCAGCGGCAAAGCGCTCGACGCTGTCGGCGACATCGGCGCTCGTGAGGTTGCGGACGATGAATTGCTCGGCGTCCGCGCCTGCCTCCGAAAGCGCGCGCTGCGTGTCGTACTCGCAGTTCGTGCCGGGGAAAACGGGGATGAGCGCCTTCGGACGCACCTGCTTGACGGCGGGGGCGACGCGCGTCTTCGTTTCATGGGAAAAGCTCTCGACCGTGCCGCTGTCCCGCGTCTTTGTCGGGTAGACGGCTTCGAGCACGGCGTCGTTCAGCGCGGCAAGCTCTTCGATGGAGGCACTGTCCGCGCCGAGGGCAATGGCCTTTTCCGCTGTGGTGACGCCGATGCGCACGGCGTCGGAGACTTCATCGCTCAGCTCGGCGACAATCGCGCCTGGCATGGGGGCGAACCAGTCAAGCACCGTATTTTCCGCGGCGAAGCCGATCTCGTTGCCGAAGGACATCTTCATCACCGCCTCGGCAAGGCCGTTTTCGACCGCCCATGCACTCACGACCTTGCCCGCGCGCGCAAGCGCGGTGAAACGCTCCCACGCGGCGGTCTGCTGCTCGGGCGCTTTGCCTGCGAAGAGGTAGACACCGTGGCCCACCGCCTTCAGGTCGGTCGTCAGCAGCTCGCCTTCGAGCAGCGGCGCGATGGCGAAGGAGATGAGCGTCGGCGGCACATCGCGGTCAAGAAAGCTGCCGGACATGGAGTCCTTGCCGCCGATGGCGGCGGCGCTCATCTCCAACTGCGCGTCCAGCGCGCCGAGCAGCGCCGCGAAGGGCTTGCCCCAACGCGCGGGCTCATTGCGGAGCTTTTCAAAAAATTCTTGCAGGGAAAGATATGCCTTATGATAGTCTGCGCCTGCGGCGACGAGCTTGGCGACCGAGGTATAGACCGCGTCGTGCGCACCGCGATAGGGGTCGGCGCTCAGCGCGTCGGGGTCGCAGCCCCAGGCCATCACGCTGCCCTGCGCGGTCTTCTCGCCGGGGAGGACGGGCAGAAGCGCCGCCATCGCCTGCGCGGGGCTGCGCTGCGTCCTGCCGCCAAAGGGCATGAGGAGTGTCCCCGCGCCGACGGTGGAGTCGAAGCGCTCGACAAGGCCGCGGCGGGACGCGCTCTTGAGGCTGCCCGCCATGCCGCGCAGCGTTTGAGCTGCGGCGGGAGCGACACATTCCCTCGCGGGGACGGCGACGGAGGCGTGCTTCGTCGCGCCATTGGTGTCGAGGAAGGCGCGGGAGAGGTCGGCGATCGTCTGTCCGCGCCAGCGCATGACCATGCGGGGGCTTTCGGTCACGACCGCCACGCGGTAGGCCTCTAAGTTTTCCGCCGCGGCAGCGGCGATGAATTTCGCCTCGTTCTCCGGTGCGACGACAACCGCCATGCGCTCCTGCGATTCGGAGATCGCAAGTTCCGTGCCGTCGAGGCCCTCGTACTTCTTACGCACGGCGTCGAGGTCGATGATGAGTCCGTCCGCCAGCTCGCCGACCGCGACGGACACGCCGCCCGCGCCGAAGTCGTTGCAGCGCTTGATGAGGCGCGTGACCGCGCCGTCGCGGAACAGACGCTGGATCTTGCGCTCCTCGGGCGCATTGCCCTTTTGCACCTCGCTCGCCATCGTGGAAAGCGATTTCATATCGTGGCTCTTGGAGGAGCCGGTCGCGCCGCCGATGCCGTCGCGCCCCGTGCGCCCGCCGAGCAGGATGACCACATCACCCGGCGCGGGACGCTCGCGCACAACGTTGTCCGCGGGCGCGGCGGCAACGACTGCACCGCACTCAAGGCGCTTGGCGACATAGCCCTCGTGGTACAGCTCCGCGATATGGCCGGTAGCAAGGCCGATCTGGTTGCCGTAGTAGGAATAGCCCGCCGCGGCGGTCTGCGCGAGCTTGCGCTGCGGAAGCTTGCCTGAAAGCGTTTCGGCAAGCTCCTTTCTCGGGTCACCGCCGCCCGTCACACGCATTGCCTGATGGACATAGGCACGGCCGGAGAGCGGGTCGCGGATGCAGCCGCCGATGCAGGTGGCCGCGCCGCCGAAGGGCTCGATCTCGGTGGGATGGTTATGCGTTTCATTCTTGAACATCAAAAGCCAGTCCTGCTCCTTGCCGTTCACCATGGCGGGCACATGGATGGAGCAGGCGTTGATCTCCTCGCTCTCGTCGAGCTCGGGGAGCAGCCCGCGGGCTTTGAGCGTCTTTGTGCCGATGGTCGCAATATCCATGAGCGTCTGCGGGCGCTTGGCAGCCCTCTCCGCGCCGTAGACCTCCTCGCGCGCAGCAAGATAGCGCGCATAGGCACCCTTGACGGCGTCATCGTCGATGCGGACCTCGTCAAGGTGCGTGGAGAAGGTCGTGTGGCGGCAGTGGTCGGACCAGTAGGTGTCGACCACGCGCAGCTCGGTCACGGTGGGGTCGCGGCGCTCGGTCTCGCGGAAATAGTCTTGCAGCGCCTTGAGGTCGGCAATATCCATGGCAAGCCCCATAGAGGAGAGCAGTGCGGAGAGCCCGGCCTCGTCCATGGCGGTGAAGCCCTCGACGGACGAAACGCACTTCGGCTCGGCAAGCTCCTCGGCGAGCGTTTCGGGCTTTGCAAGGCTCGCCTCGCGGCTTTCGACGGGGTTGATGACATAACGCTTGACCGCCTCGACATCGGCATCCGTCAGCATCCCATAGAGCGCGTAGACCTTCGCCGTGCGGATGCGCGGGCGCTCGCCTTGGCTCAGAAGCTGGATGCACTGCGACGCGCTGTCCGCGCGCTGGTCGAACTGACCGGGCAGGGGCTCGACGGCAAAGACCGCGCAGGCGTCCTGCGTGTCCGCCGCGTCGGACACAAGGTCCAGCGGCGGCTCGGAAAACACGCTCCTGCAGGCATTTTCAAAGAGAGGGGCCTCGATCCCCTCTACATCATAGCGGTTCCAGATACGCGCGGCGCGCAGGCCCTGCACGCCGAGAAAATCGCGGCAGTCCGTCAGCAGCGCCTCGCACTCGGGCGCGAGACCTTGCCGCTTTTCCACATAGGTCCGAAATACCATTTTATCCTCTTTCCTCCCGCGCCGCGAGCGCGGCGCTGCCGATGTCGCCGCGGCAGTATTTGTTGGCAAAATCTACGCCCTCCGCCAGATGGTACGCGTCCTCGACGGCGGCCCTCAGTGTGGGGGCGACGGCGGTGACGCCGAGCACGCGTCCGCCCGCGGTCAGGAGCGTATCGCTGTCCTTTTTCGCGCCCGCGACATAGCAGTGCGCGGCGGCCTCTTCGCTCATTGTGATGGGGAAGCCGCTCTCATACTTTTGAGGGTAGCCCTCGGACGCAAGCACGACACAGCAGGCAGAATCAGTCGAAAATTCCACGCTCACATCCGCAAGCGTACCGTTCGTCGTCGCCTGCATGACGGTGAGCAGGTCGCTTTTGAGCAGCGGCAGCACCGCCTGCGTTTCGGGGTCGCCGAAGCGGCAGTTGTACTCCACGACCTTCGGGCCGCTCTTGGTGAGCATCAGCCCGAAATAGAGGCAGCCGCGGAAGGGGCGGCCCTCGGCGCGCATCGCGCGGATCGTCGGCAGGAAAATATTCTCCATGCACTCCGCCGCAATTTCCTTTGTATAGTACGCGTTCGGCGCGACCGCGCCCATGCCGCCGGTATTGGGGCCTTTGTCACCGTCGAGCGCGCGCTTGTGGTCCATGGAGGAGACCATCGGCACAAGCGTTTCGCCGTCGGTGAAGCTCAGCACCGAGACTTCGGGACCCTCCATATATTCCTCGATGACGACGCGCGCGCCGCTCTGACCGAAGGTCTTATCCTCGATCATCGCGCGCACGGCGGCCTTCGCCTCCTCAACTGTCTGCGCGACGACGACGCCCTTGCCGAGCGCGAGGCCGTCCGCCTTGACGACGATGGGCGCACCCTCGGCGTCGATGTAGGCACAGGCGGAGGGCGCGTCGGTAAAGACGCGGTATTTTGCGGTGGGAATGTTGTATTTTTGCATCAAGTCCTTTGCAAACGCCTTGCTCGCCTCGATGACGGCGGCCTTTTTGTCAGGGCCGAAGCAGGGGATGCCCGCCTCGCTCAGCGCGTCGACCGCGCCGAGGGCGAGGGGGTCGTCGGGCGCGACGACGGCATAATCAATGCCGTGCGCCTTGGCAAATTCGACCTGCGCGGGGATGTCCTTCGCGCCGATCTCACTGACGCAGACCGCGTCGGCGGCGATGCCGCCGTTGCCGGGCAGACAGTAAATTTTCTCGACCGCGGGGTTTTCCTTCAGCTTTTTAATGATGGCGTGTTCGCGGCCGCCGCCGCCGATGACCATGAGCTTCATGGAGAAATTCCTCCTTGCTTAATGATGGAACAGGCGCATACCCGTGAACGTCATAGTGATGCCGTATCTGTTTGCCGTCTCGATGACATTGTCGTCGCGGATCGAGCCGCCCGGCTCGACGATGTAGGAAGCGCCGCTCTTGCGCGCGCGCTCGACATTGTCGCCGAAGGGGAAAAAGGCGTCCGAGCCGACGGTCACGCCGCGCTGCTGCGCGAGCCAAGCGCGCTTTTCCTCGCCCGTGAGCGCCTCGGGGCGCTCTTGAAAGACGCGCTGCCACGCGCCGTCGGCAAGCACATCGTCGCACTCGTCGGAGAGGTAGACATCGATAGCGTTGTCGCGGTCGGGACGGCGGATGTCGTCCACGAACGAGAGGGCGAGCACCTTCGGATGGCGGCGGAGATACCAGTTGTCCGCCTTCTGTCCCGCAAGTCGGGTGCAGTGGATGCGGCTTTGCTGGCCCGCGCCCACGCCGATGGCTTGACCGTCTTTCACATAGCAGACGGAGTTGGACTGGGTGTATTTGAGCGTGATGAGGGCAAGGAGCATATCGCGCTTTGCGCCCTCGGGCAGGTCTTTATTTTCGGTGACGATGTTCGTGAGCAGGCTCTCATCGATTTTGCAGTCGTTGTGCCCCTGCTCAAAGGTGATGCCGAAAACATCCTTCTGCTCCAGCGGCGCGGGAGTGTAGGCGGGGTCGATCTGCACGATGTTGTATTTGCCGCCCTTTTTCGTCTTTAAGATGGCAAGCGCCTCGTCGCTGTAAGCAGGGGCGATGATGCCGTCGGAAACCTCGGTTTTCAGATACTCGGCGGTGGCGGCGTCGCACTCGTCGGAGAGTGCCGCCCAGTCGCCGTAGGAGCAGAGGCGATCCGCGCCGCGGGCGCGGATGTAGGCACAGGCGATGGGGGAGAGCGCCGTGCCGGGCGCGACGAAATAGGCCCTTTTGTCCACCTCGTCGAGCGGCAGGCCGAGCGCCGCGCCCGCGGGGGAGACATGCTTGAAGCTCGCCGCGGCGGGAAGGCCCGTCGCCTCTTTCAATTCGCGCACGAGCTGCCACGAGTTGAAGGCGTCGAGCAGGTTGATGTAGCCGGGCTTGCCGTTGAGAACCGTAAAGGGAAGGGCTGCGCCGTTTTTCATGAAAACGCGCGCGGGCTTCTGGTTGGGGTTGCAGCCGTATTTGAGTTCCAGCTCGTTCATGTCGTCCTCCTCAGTCGCCTGAATTTTTGTTGAACAGCTTCACTTCGCCGTTCACGTTCGCATAAAGGGACACCTTATTGTCCGCGTTGAGCGCCGCCCAGACTTCTTCGGGCGAGGGGACGCTCGCCTCCATCGGCTCGCCCGTAAAGGTGGGCAGGGGGTTTCCGTCCCCCTGATAGGTACTGATGAAATAGCCCTTGCCCTCGTCGCAGCCTTCGTAGCAGAAGAACTCGCGCAGACAGCGCCCATCCTTACGCTTGAGGATGGACAGCTCGAAGGAGCCGTCCTCGTGCATGATGGCGGAGATGCGCGGCGTCCAGTTCGGCTCGTCCGGCTCGTATTCGCGTGTCATGAGGCCGCGGCGAAAGTCGCCGTGCTGGCAGATGGTGTCGGTCTGGTCGCCGTTCGTCACGACGAGGTCGCGCCCCATCGTGCGCACGGGATGATAGATGATGAGGCTGGGGTCAGAGAGCTTGGCGGGGTCGTGCGCCTCGGTGCGGATGCCGTCCTCGGTCTTGACAAAGACGCGGTTGCGGCTGTTCTCGCTGCGCCCCATGATGAAATAATACACACAGCGGCGTCCGACAAGGATGCCGCGGCCGGGATAAGAGGTCGCCTTTAAAAACTCCAGAAAATCAGTCATTTTTCTGCTCCTTCTCTCTTACGATCTCTGCGCAGACGCGCTCTGCCGCAAGCGGCAGCAACTGCCATTCCGCCTGCTCCATCACACGCCGCTGTATCGTTTCGGGCGTGTCGCTCGGCGCGATCTCCACCGCCTTTTGCAGCAGGATCTCGCCGCCGTCGGGAATTTCGTTGACAAAGTGTACCGTCGCGCCCGTGACCTTCACGCCGCGCGCGAGCGCGGCCTCGTGTACCCTCAAGCCATACATCCCCTTGCCGCAGAAGGCGGGGATCAGGGACGGATGGACATTCAGGATGCGCCGCGGCCACTGCTTTGTAAATTCTGCGCTGAGGATGAACGTAAAGCCTGCGAGGAGAATGAGGTCGATCTCCTGCTCGCGCAGCAGTGCGGAAAGCTCGTTTTCAAACGGCTTCTGCCCGCAGGCGGGCGAGAGCACGCGTGCCGCAACACCCGCGTTTTCCGCCCGCGTGAGCGCATAGGCCCCCGCGCGGGAAGAAACGACCAGCACGATCTCGCCGTGCGGCATTTTTCCGTCGCGCTGCGCGTCGAGCAGCGCCTGCAAATTCGTGCCGCCGCCGGAGACCAGCACGGCGATGCGGGCGGGTGTCAGCATAGCGCCACCTTTTCCTCGCCCGATACGATCTCACCGATGACGCCCGCTTCCTGACCGAGAGAATGCAGCGCGGCGAGCGCCTTATCGGCGCTGTCTCTTGCAGCGACGAGCACCATGCCCGTGCCCATGTTGAAGGTGTTGAACATATCGCGCTCCGAGATGCCGCCCATGCGCGCGAGCAGGGGGAAGATGGGCGGGATGTGCAGCGCTTTCTTTTCGATCTTCGCGCACAGGCCGTCTGGAATGCAGCGCGGAATGTTCTCATAAAAGCCGCCGCCAGTGATGTGGCTGATGCCGCGGACATCGGCGGCCTCAACGGCCGCTAACACAGGACGGACATAGATCTTCGTCGGGCGCAGCAGCTCCTCGCCGAGCTCGCAGCCCAGCTCGCCGTAATACTGCCCGAGGTCGGCGTTCTCCACATCGAACACCTTGCGCACGAGCGAGTAGCCGTTGGAGTGCAGTCCGCTGGAGGGCAGCGCGATGACCACATCCCCCGGCTGCATTTTGTTCTTGTCCAGAATTTTGTCACGGTCCACGACGCCCACGGCAAAGCCCGCAAGGTCATAGTCGTCCGGCTTCATCGTGCCGGGGTGTTCAGCGGTCTCGCCGCCGATGAGCGCGCAGCCCGCGCGCACACAACCCTCGGATACGCCCGAGACCAGCGACACGACCTTTTCCGGGATGTTCTTGCCGATGGCGATGTAGTCGAGGAAGAACAGCGGCTTCGCCCCGCAGCAGATAATGTCGTTGACGCACATCGCCACGCAGTCGATGCCGACGGTGTTGTGACGATCCATGAGCTGCGCGATGCGCTGTTTGGTGCCCACGCCGTCCGTGCCGGAGACCAGCACAGGCTTTTCAAGCCCGTGCAGATCCAGCGAGAAAAGCCCGCCGAAGCCGCCGAGATCGGAGATCACATCGGCTGTTAGCGTGCGCTGTACATAGCGGTTCATCATTTTTACGCCCTGATAGCCCGCCTCGATGTCAACGCCGGCGGCCGCGTATGCTTCCGAGTGAGAGATGCCCATAATGTCATTCCTTTCCGGTCCAGCAGTAGGTGCAGACCTTGTCCCTGTCAATACCGATCGCCTCCAGCAACCCGTCAAGGGACTGATAGGAGAGTGAATCAAAGCCGAACTGTGCGCAGATCTCGTGCAGCAGGCATTTTCCGCGCTCGGTGCGGCTGTCGGCGTATTCCTCCAGATGCTTTTGGCCCTCGTTGCCCTCCAGCTCCTGCACCATGCGGCGCGCGAGCAGGTCCATGGCGCTGTTGCCGCGCGAAAAGTTCAGGTAGCGGCAGGGGTACATGATGGGCGGGCAGGCCGAGCGCATATGGACCTCCGCCGCGCCGGTGCTGTATAAAAAATCCACGGTCTCGCGCAGCTGCGTGCCGCGCACGATGGAGTCATCCACAAACAGCAGCTTCTTTCCCTCGATCAGCTCCGGCACGGGGATCTGCTTCATGCGCGCCACTCTGCTGCGCACCTGCTGATCCTCCGGCATGAAGGAGCGCGGCCAGGTCGGGGTGTATTTCACAAAGGGACGCGCAAGGGGCTTGCCGCTGTGGTTGGCATAGCCCATGGCGTGCGGCACGCCGGAATCTGGCACGCCGGCGACGAAATCCACCTCGGGCACGCCGCCGCGCTCCGCCTCATCCCGCGCCATGATCGCGCCGTTGCGGTAGCGCATCAGCTCCACATTCACACCCTCGTAGTTAGAGTTCGGGTAGCCGTAATAGGTCCACAAAAAGGCGCAGATCTTCATCTGCTTCCCTGCGGGAGAGAGTGTTTGGAAGCCCTTGGCGTTCAGCCGGACGATCTCCCGCGGCCCCAGCTCATAGGCGTCCTGATAGTCGAGCTTATGATAGGCGAAGGACTCGAACGATACGCAGTAGCCGTCCTCGCGCTGTCCGATCAGCACAGGGAGGCGTCCCATGCTGTCACGCGCGGCGATCAGCTCTCCTTCCTCGGTCAAAATCAGGATCGTCATGGAGCCGTCGATGACCTCCTGCGCGTGGAGGATGCCGGAGACAAGGTCGTTTTCCTGATTGATGAGCGCGGCGGTCAGCTCGGTGACATTCACGCGGCCGCTGCTCAGCGTCAGAAATTGCTGGCCCTTGTCGGAGAGATAAGTCTTCACCAGCTCGTCAGTGTTGTTGATGATGCCGACCGTCACGATGGCGTACAGGCCCAGATGGGAGCGCACGAGCAGCGGCTGAGGGTCGCTGTCGCTGATGCAGCCGAGCCCCGCGTGGCCGCGGAAGTCCGCGAGATCCCGCTCAAACTTCGTCCGAAAGGGCGTATTTTCAATGTTGTGTATTTGGCGCTGGAAGCCCTCCTTCTTGTCAAAGAGCACCATTCCGCCGCGGCGCGTGCCGAGATGAGAATGATAGTCCGTGCCGAAGAAGACATCCAGCGCGACATCGCGGTCCGAGACCGCGCCGAAAAAGCCCCCCATTACGCAAAGAACAGCTCGGAGAGCGTCATGGGGTCGATGTACTTTCCGTCCCGATAGACGCGCATATTGCCGGAGGAGATCTCGTCGATCAGCATCACGCTGCCATCCGGCGCGTAGCCGTACTCGAACTTGATGTCATAGAGGACAAGGCCCTTTTCGCGCAGGTCGTCCGCGACGATCTCGGTGATCTTCTGCGTCATGGCCTTGATGTCGTCATACTGCTGCTCGGTCATCACGCCCAGCGCCACAAGGCCGTCCTTCGTCACCAGCGGATCGCCCAGCGCGTCATTTTTGAATGTCGTCTCCACATAGGCGGGCAGGTCGGCGCCCTCTTCAATGTACTCACCGTAGCGGCGGCGGAAGCTCCCCACCGCCTTGAGACGGCAGATGACCTCCAGCCCGTGGCCGAAGACTTTCGCGGGCAGGACCTCCATCGTGGTCTCCTTCAGATCCGCGGAGACATAGTGCGTGCGGATGCCGGCGGCGTTGATCTTTTCAAAAAAGTGCTTGGTCATGCGCAGGTTGACATTGCCCACGCCCTCGATGGTCAGGCCCACGCTGTTCTCGCCGGGGTCAAACACGCCGTCCTTGCCCGTGCAGTCATCCTTGAACCTGAGCAGGTAGTTGCCGTTGTCCAGTGCGAATACATCCTTGGTCTTTCCGGTATATACGAGTTTCATTGCTTTCAGCTCTCCTTTTATTTCTTGAAGTGTATTTCTTATTTACTGATAAAGCGCCCGAACCTCTTCGTCCGCGCGCAGCACGGCGTCCCGTTCCCGCGTCCGCGCCTCGTCCAGCTTTTGGGCGAGCTCCGCGTCGGAGACCGCCATGATCTGCACCGCCAGCAGCGCGGCGTTCTTCCCGCCGTCCACCGCCACCGTCGCCACAGGGATGCCGCTCGGCATCTGCACGGTGGAGAGCAGTGCGTCCATGCCGTCAAGCTTCGTCCCGCTGCACGGCACGCCGATCACCGGCAGCGTGGTGTTTGCCGCCATCGCGCCGGCAAGATGCGCCGCCATGCCGGCGAACGCGAGGATAACAGAAAATCCGCCATCCCGAGCCGACGCGGCAAATTCCCTTGCCTCATTCGGACAGCGGTGAGCGGATAATACGCGCACTTCCATCTGGACACCGTAGTCTCGCAATACGCCTACGGCCTTCTCCGCGACGGGCAGATCACTCTTGCTGCCCATAACGATCGCAACCTTTCTCATTTGCGTTCCCTCCCTCAAACATAAAAATAGGTGCTCCGCTGCCCTTTGCAGTTGGAGTGCCCGGACGGTCGGCCTCTGAAACGCGCCGCCTCAGAGCGATGCTCCCTGTTCCCCCGTGGTAGCCCACATTCCGTCAGTTACAAGGGGCTCAACTTGAATTCAGTGTACCATACGCCCGGCTTTTCGTCCATTCCGCAAAAAGGAGAAAGAAGATAGAAAATCTTAGCTATATTTGTATCGTTATGACAATTCATAAGATACGCTTATATCGCGTCTTGAGAAAACTTATCGTCGAAAAACCATTTTTTTGTCTTGACAAGACGATCCTCGCGTGGTATTCTATCAAAAACTTGAGGAAAGAGAGGTGATCGTCGTGACCGTGGTTTTGAAGGGTGCGCAGGTGTTCCACCGAGGTGCTTTCAGCGGCGGTGATGTTTCCGTTTCCTTTGGGGATCGTGTTTTTTGCAAGGATATTGTTTTTCCTTCGTCCCTGAATGTTTCTTCCTTTACCATATTACCCGGTTTCGTTGATGTGCATGTGCATCTTCGGGAGCCGGGTTTTTCTTATAAGGAGACCATCCGCACCGGCTCTTTAGCGGCGGCCCACGGCGGCTATACCGCCGTGGGCGCCATGCCGAATCTGAACCCTGTGCCGGACAGCATGGAGACGCTGCAAATGGAGCTGGACGCCATTGAAAAAGACGCCGTGATCCGCGTTCTGCCCTACGGGGCCATCACGAAAGGTGAGCAGGGCGGGGAACTGGCGGACTTGGACGCCATGGCCCCCTATGTGGTGGCTTTCTCCGACGACGGAAAGGGCGTTCAGGATCGTGATATGATGCGCCGCGCCATGCTGGAGGCCAAGCGCCTCGGCAAGCTGATCGTGGCCCACTGCGAGGACAATTCTCTGCTGCGGGGCGGCTACATCCACGACGGCGCTTATGCCCGCGCCCACGGACATCGGGGTATCTGCTCCGAGAGCGAGTGGCGGCCCATCCAGCGGGATCTGGAACTGGTGCGGGAGACAGGCTGCGGCTATCACGTCTGCCACATCTCCACCAAGGAGAGCGTCGCACTCATCCGCAAGGCCAAGGCCGAGGGCCTGAATGTCACCTGCGAGACCGCCCCCCACTACCTGCTGCTGGACGATTCCTGCTTGCAGGAGGACGGCCGTTTCAAAATGAACCCGCCCCTCCGGGACAAGGCGGATCGGGAAGCCCTGTTGGAGGGTTTGGCGGACGGAACCATCGACATGATCGCCACGGATCACGCCCCTCACAGCGCCGAGGAAAAGGGCGGGGGACTGGAAAAAAGCGCCATGGGCATCGTGGGACTGGAAACGGCCTTCCCGCTGCTCTATACGTATTTGGTAAAGCCCGGCGTCATTTCCTTTGCCCGCTTGATGGAACTGCTCCATGACGCGCCCTGCCGCCGCTTCGGCATTGCGCCGGCCACCGGCTTTACCGTGTTTGATTTGAACCGTACCTATCCGATCGACCCCGCTGAATTTCTGTCCATGGGCCGGGCCACGCCCTTTGCGGGCTGGAGTGTACAGGGCCGCTGCCTGCTGACAGCCATGGAGGGGCGGGCGGTCTGGTATGATAAGACCTTGCTGGAGGGGGAGGACGCCGAATGAAGGAGACACTGCTGACTGTTTTGGAAAATACCCGGCTGGCAGACGGCATCTACCGTCTGCGGCTGGCGGGGGACACCTCTGCCATCACCGCACCGGGGCAGTTCGTGAATTTGAAGCTCTCAGGTTTTTTCCTTCGCCGCCCCATCTCCGTGTGCGATTGGGAGAACGGGGAAGTGACCCTGATTTATAAGGTTTTGGGCCATGGCACCGAGGCCATGACGGGCATGGCTGTCGGCACGGCACTGGATGTGCTGACGGGCCTTGGCAACGGCTTTGACTTGTCCCGCAGTGGGGAACACCCCCTGCTGGTGGGCGGCGGCGTGGGTATCCCGCCGCTGTATGGCCTTGCCAGGCGGCTGACCGCACAAGGTAAGCGCGTCACCGCCGTGCTGGGCTTTAACCGAAAATCCGAGATTTTTTTAGCGGAGGAATTTCGGGCGCTGGGTGCGGAGGTCGTCATCGCCACCGCCGATGGCAGCGTCGGTCTCAAGGGCCTTGTGACCGACGGCATGGCCGCCGTGTCCGACTATACCTATCTCTACACCTGCGGCCCGGAGCCGATGCTCAAGGCGGTGTACGCTGATTGCAAGACCTCCGGCCAGTTCAGCTTTGAGGAGCGGATGGGCTGCGGCTTCGGCGCCTGCATGGGCTGCTCCTGCGAGACGAAATACGGCAATAAGCGCATCTGTAAGGATGGCCCCGTGCTGGAAAAGGAGGAGATCGTATGGTGAACACAAAAGTGACCCTCTGCGGCATTGAGATGGACAACCCCATCATCCCCGCCAGCGGCACCTTCGGCTTTGGCTATGAGTTCGCGGAGCTGTACGACATCAATATGCTGGGTACCTTCTCCTTCAAGGGTACGACCCGGGAGCCCCGCTTCGGCAACCCCACGCCCCGCATCGCGGAGTACGCCGGCGGCCTGCTGAACGCGGTGGGTCTGCAAAACCCCGGCGTGGACGCGGTGATCGCAACGGAATTGCCAAAGCTCAAGCAGGTATTTCACAAGCCGGTGATGGCGAATGTCAGCGGCTTTTCCGCGGCGGAATACGCCGAGGTCTGCGAGAAGTTAGACGCGCAGGAGCAGGTGGGCTGGCTGGAGGTCAATATCTCCTGCCCCAACGTCCACGGCGGCGGCGCGGCCTTCGGCGCGGACCCCAAGTCCGCTGCCGAGGTGACGAAGGCGGTCCGGGCAGTGACGAAAAAGCCCATCATTTTAAAGCTGTCCCCCACGGCGGCTGATATTGCCGCCGTCGCCAGAGCCTGCGAGGACGCGGGGGCTGACGGCGTGAGCCTGATCAACACCCTGCCGGGAATGCGCATCGACCTGAAACGCCGCCGTCCGCTGCTGGCCAACACCACTGGCGGTATGTCCGGCCCGGGAATGCTCCCGCTGGCGGTGCGGATGGTGTATCAGGTCTACGAGGCCGTTTCCATCCCCATCGTGGGTATGGGCGGCGTCACCACGGCGGAGGACGTTATCGAGCTGATGCTGGCGGGCGCCACTGCCATCGGCGTGGGCGCGGCGAACCTTGTGGAGCCGTATGCCTGCAAGACCATCATTGAAAATCTGCCTGCCGTGATGGAACGATACGGCATGGAAAATCTGACGGAGATCATAGGAGGAGCACATCATGGGTAAGGACGTTATCGTTGCGCTGGACTTCGACAGCAAGGAAAAGACACTGGCCTTTTTAGACCGTTTCACCGAGGAAAAGCCCTTTGTGAAGATCGGCATGGAGCTGTTTTACGCCGAAGGCCCCTCCATCGTGCGGGAGATCCGGGCCCGGGGCCACAAGATCTTCCTGGATCTGAAGCTGCATGACATTCCCAACACCGTGAAAAGGGCCATGGCGGCATTGTCTGCGCTGGATGTGGACATCGTGAACCTCCACGCCGCCGGTACCGCCGCCATGATGACCGCCGCGCTGGAGGGTCTGACGCGCCCCGACGGTACTCGGCCGCTGCTCATCGCCGTGACCCAGCTCACCTCTACCGAGCAGGAGCGCATGGAGCGGGAGCTGTGGATCGAAAAGCCGCTTGCCGAGGTGGTGATGCACTATGCCGAAAACGCCGCGCAGGCGGGCCTGGACGGCGTGGTGTGCTCTCCGCTGGAGGCGGGCGTTGTCCATGAGCGCTGCGGCAAGGACTTCCTCACCGTGACCCCCGGTGTGCGCTTTGCCGACGGGGACGCGGGCGACCAGAAACGGGTCACCACGCCGGCCAAGGCCAAAGAACTTGGCTCCGACTATATCGTTGTCGGCCGTCCCATCACGCAGGCGGAGGACCCCGTGGCTGCCTACCGCCGCTGCCGAGAGGAGTTTGTGGACTGATGCGCTGGGATACAGTCCTTTTTGATCTGGACGGAACGGTGACGGATTCGCAGGAGGGCATTGTGAACTCGGTGTCCTATGCGTTGAAGCGTCTTGGCCGGGAGGTCCCCTCTCCAGACATGCTGACCACTTTTGTCGGTCCGCCTCTCCACGAAAGCTTCCCTGCGCTCTGCGGGATGAATGAAGAGGAAACAGAGCGGGCGATCCGCGAGTTCCGCATTTATTTTGAACGCTACGGTTGGGCGGAAAACGCCCCTTATGCCGGAATGGCCGAGTTGCTTGCAAGCCTGTGCGCAGCGGGACTGCGGCTGGTGATTGCAACGTCGAAGCCGGAGGAATTTGCGCGGAGAGTTTTGCGGCATTTTGAGCTGGCGCAGTATTTTGACGACATCTGCGGCTCCCGTCTGGAGGATAAGTCCAGCGCGGACAAGGCGAGCGTCGTGCGCACGGCGCTCATGCGCGCCGATGTGACGGGACACGCCGTCATGGTCGGCGACCGCCGCCACGACATATACGGGGCGCACGCCAACGGCCTTGAGGCAATCGGCGTACTCTACGGCTACGGCAGCCGCGAGGAGCTGACCGCCGCCGGAGCGGAGCATCTTGCCGCCGATCTCAACGAGCTGAAAGCAATTCTGCTTCAGGAATAAAAAACAACGGGAGGAACATGGATATGGACATCAGCAGCAAAATCGCACAGGGCCTGCTCTCCATCGGTGCGGTCTTTCTGCGCCCGCAGGAGCCGTTTACCTGGGCGAGCGGCATCAAAAGCCCGATCTATTGCGATAACCGCCTCATTCTCACCG